>Ga0316613_10002273_pt1 | contig 12413 bp, 10 predicted proteins | sample OWC_soil_day10_C_2_FD_207647 | JGI IMG/M metagenome (GOLD analysis project Ga0316613, IMG submission 207647) | Wetland soil microbial communities from Old Woman Creek delta, Ohio, United States - OWC_soil_day10_CT_b | ecosystem: Environmental > Terrestrial > Soil > Wetlands | place: USA: Ohio...
AAAAAAATGAAAATAAATTGCGCCGCCTGTCCGTGCGTACCAGACAAGCGGCGCAGTCCCCGGGAGGTAGCCGCCATACTACCTCGCGTAATTAATGTATGCAGAAATTACTATAAAATTCATCCATATGAAGTCAGCGAATAATTTTTTATTTTATAAATCATTGCCATAGCTTTTTCACTTCAGTGCCAGGATAATAATACCTGATAATATCCTCAGCCTGCTTACCCTCTTTAGCATAGGTATAGGCACCCCACTGACACAAGCCAACACCATTACCCCAGCCATTACCCTTAAAAATGAAGTTACCATCTTCAACATTCATTTCCGTAACTAATGTAGACTTTAGAACATCATAGCCGATAGCCTTGCGAAAATCAGCACCATACATTTTTTTATCCCCAGTCCCAATATAGAGAATCCGACCAGATGGCCCTTTCTCCAAAATGCGGATATCGGCTGGGTTACCAGTATAGCCGATGGCAGCTGCGACCTGGGAAGCCGGAATTTTTACTGTCCAGGATTCTATTTGTTTTGGGGCATAGGTAAAGCAGTTATCTTTGACAGGCTGGAAATAGGGCGTGTCATGAGGAATTTCCTTAGGAAAGCTTTCTTCTCTGGTAGCACCAATTTGCCCATTACAGGAACTATAGATAGCATTAACAAGTCCACCGGCATATAACAGCACTTCACCGCGTGTCCGGGCCACGGCCTGCCGCACACTATCGTTGACCTTCTGGGGAGCAAAAGCCTGGAGCTCCTCTTTCGATGTACTGACATCGGCATTATGGAGTTTTTTTATTGCACCAGCCTCAATGGCGCTGATTGTCAGGGTACGTGAGGCAATGGCCTGTGCCGCTAAGGCTTCTGTCGGCCAATCCGGCTCCATCTCCTGGGCAATAACCCCTTCAATGTACTTCTCTAGCGGCATAGTCTCGATCGAGCCTTTGTCTGCCAGATAGACTCTTATTTGTGGTTCATTAGCGTATTTAGCTGCATCAAAGGGCGCAACCCCTGGAATCGGCTGTGGTACTGGCGCAGGTGGCGTCGGTGCCGGTTCCTGCTCAGTCGGTGCAGGTGTTGGTGTTGGTTTTTGGGCGGGAGGCTTGAGTAGTGTGTAGGCTCCCGTGACAAATGCTAGCAAAATTCCTACGACTAGTGCGGTATTCAATGTCTTGTTTTTCATGCGCTCCCACCTCATATTTAGTATGGCTAGAGAGTTTCCAGCTTATACATCAGGCAATCCCCATAGTTCCACCGTTAGCTGAGAACCTGCCTCATCGGTAAAAACACGGCTTATCAGACGCTGGCGCGTAGTGTTGATAAAACGAAAATCCTTATCTGTGTAGGTAGTGGCATCCTTGCCTGGCGGTACATATTTTACCGGTTGCGAATGAGGATGACGTTCGGTCACTGTAAGATCTGCAGCCAATACCGCATTATATAAGGTTGATGACACCTGGCACATGCCACCCCCAAGCCCCTGCTCTGTTTTCCCCTTATCACCAAAAACTGTTGCCGGTTGAAAACCCCTACTGGCAGTCGGTTCACCTGTTAGCCTGTTGAAGGAAAATTCTTGCCCGGATTCAAGAACTGTGTTGTTGATTAATTTGGCTGTCAAACGGATATTGGCAAGACGCCCTGGGCTATCATCCAAAATTTGTGTAGTATAACACCCCAGCTTGTGACTACGAGCCAGCTTGTCCTTGGTAATATCAGGAACGGACTGTTGATAGATCGGTGTAACCTTGCTACCAGGCGCTGCCGCAAGCAATTCGTTCAGAGTGTCCGACACATTGAGACGCTGACCCGGACGTTCAATAATAATCTCACCGGTTTCAGGGGCAAAGCCGGCATTTACGGCTGGTACATCTTTGGCCTTGGCCAAGTTAATCAAAACTTTGCTGGCTTCTTCCACCGTCATAGCACCTACAGACTGTCCTTCAATAGTAACTTGGTCAGCCACTAGGCGAACTTCCGGTTTGGGAGCAGGCGTTTTTAAACCACAGCCGACGTTAAGTGCCAGTAGCATAATAAGCATGAGTGACAGAAATTGCAAAAGTTTTTTTATCGCGTTCACCTCCTGCCTGTAATGGGAATACCATGGAGTATCTTATTTGCTGACAAGGAGGAAATGATATGCAGGTACTTGAGAATTGGGTTAGCAAAGCAACGGGGATTACCTGCCATTCTGACAAGGTACAGCCAGGGTATATTTTTGTGGCTATCTGTGGCCGCGCCGTTGATGGTAATACGTTTGCCCAAGCTGCCGCTGACCGGGGAGCACTGGTTATTGTGAGCGATTACCCAGACCATCTCCCGCCGCTACCCATTCCGGTACTTGTTGTAGCTAACGCCAGAATGGCTCTGTCTGAGCTGGCTGCGGCCTTTTATGAAAACCCGTCACACAAATTGAAACTTATAGGTATAACTGGGTCTAATGGTAAAACTACTATTGCCTGCCTGCTTGAGCATATTTTTATCCGTAATGGCTTCCAGACTGGACTTATTGGCACTATCCGGGTCAATACCGGGAAAAACGCTATCCCCAGTACCTTAACAACACCAGATGCAGTTTCGCTTCAACACTATCTATCACAAATGCTTAGAAACAAAGTTACCCATGCCGCTATGGAAGTATCTGCGCAAGGCGTTGATATGCATCGCGTTGCCCATGTTCGTTTTTCCACAGGCATACTTAGCAATCTATGTGCCGACCACCTCGATTTTCATGGCAATTTTGCTAACTACCTTGCGGCCAAAACTAAGTTTCTGGAGTTGCTTACTCCTCAAACACCCCTGATTGTCAATATCACCGATCCCTACTGCCAGGTCATGGCTTCTCATTTTAGCGGCAGACTTATTACCGTTGCGGTCAATAGCCCTGCCGACATCTGCGCCCGAATTACCCGCCTGACAGCCTACGGCAGTGGCTTTACCCTTACAATCAGCAAACCGTTGGTTGAGCTCAATGGCCAGCAAATACCAGCCGGCCAATATGCTATGACATTAGCCATTCCCGGACGCCATAATATCGAAAATGCACTACTGGCCGCTGCCGCCGCCTTGCTGCAAGGCCTGACACCAGCAGTAATTTCCCAGGCGTTAGCCGATTTCCGTGGCGTTGAACGACGTATGGATATTTTCCATATCGACGGACTCACTGTTGTTGATGATACGGCTCTAAATCCAGGCAGTATTGAAGCTGTATTTGATACAACAACCACGTTACACTATCAGCAGCTTATTGTTGTTAATGCCATTCGCGGCCAGCGCGGTCCGGCAATTAACGCTGCCAATGCTGCAACACTTGCTGGTCTCAGACAAAAACTACCATTTGAATTAATTATTACCGACAGCATCGACCAGGTTGGTCCACCTGATACAGTAACCCCCGAAGAAAGAGCGGCCTTTCTGTCAACACTCAACACACTAGGAACTGACTATACCTACACCAGCACTTTGTCTAGGGCGATCAAAGCTGCTCTCAGTCATGCCAGTGCCGGTGATCTTATTGTATTAATCGGTGCCCAAGGAATGGATACTGGCCGGCAAGCATTGACCGCCATGATGAAGTCCGCCAAAATTCAAGATCTCTTTTATGAGCCAACGTTAGCCTTAAACCTTGATGCAATACATTAAAGCTTTACTTTACCTTAGGTTCTTTGTTTATATAGCCTGAGAACATCGCCTGCAACTTGGCAGGTTCTTCGGTAAACGCCAAATACAAATGCAACGGAATGGTTGCCAGAAAAAACATGGTAATGCTGTAAAAAATAATCCGAATCCCTCCAAGACCGCCAAGTGGCCAACTGAGCCAAGTAGCATACTCCGAAAAGAAATACGGTAATGCAGCCGCTCCCGCTAGCAGGGTAGCAAGTCCCCAGCAAGTAAACAGTACTTTTTGCCCCGGGTTATAGCGCCCATAATTCGGGTGATGCTCAGTGATAAACAACGCATAGCGAAAAAAGCTGCGCAGATTGGGAAAATCATGCAGCGTAAATAGTACTTCGGTATATTTACCGGTAACAAGATAGTAGTAAATCTGCCCCCATAAATTCAAAAGAAGTATAATACCGGCAATAGTATGTGTTTTGCGTATTACGCCATAAGCTAGCGTCCCCCAGGGGTCATGCAGATACAGTCCTGTTGCAACAAGATAGCCAACGGTCACGACCATAATCCAGTGAAAAATACGCACAGGCAAGGGCTGTAATAATAGTTTCATAAAAATAAAATCCCCCAATTGGGGGATTTTAATGTACTCATAATTTCAAATTGACTTTAGGAATATTTTTCCCATAAAAAATCTCAGCCATTTCTTTTTTGAGGCGTTGTTTAATTTTTTTCTTCTCGCCAGCCATGAGTTCTTTTTTGGCAGTTCCAAATAAATAATTATCCAGGTCAAATTCTTTTAATAGCATCTTGGTATGGAAAATGTTTTCTTGATAGACATTAACATCAATCATTTGGTACATGTCCCGATTTTCGCTGGAAATATAGTTTTGGATAGAATTTATTTTATGATCAATAAAATACTTTTTGCCATTCACATCGCGGGTAAACCCTCGCACCCGGTAATCGATGGCCGTAATATCAGGCTGAAAAGTATTAATCAGAAAGTTCAATGCCTTCAGTGGCGAAATATGACCGCATGTCGATACATCAATATCTGCCCGGAAGGTGCTGATACCTTCATCTGGATGGCTTTCAGGATAGGTGTGGACAGTAATGTGACTTTTATCCAGGTGGCAGACAACAGCTTCTGATTTAGACTCACTGTTAAGTTCGCACTCCCCGCACTCCTCGCTGGTTACAGGCTCTCCTGGTTGGTTAACCGGCTCTTCCGAAATCAGCATGGTAACACTGGCACCCTGGGGATCATAATCCTGTTTGGCAATATTTAAGATATTAGCTCCAATTATATTGGCCACTTCTGTTAGAATATTGGTCAACCGTTCCGCACTATATTCCTCATCAATATATTCGATATAAGAATGACGATGCTGCGGCGTCTTCGCATAACAGATATCATACATATTAAAACTGAGTGTCTTAGTAAGATTATTAAAACCATACAGTTTTAGTTTTTTAATTGCTTTAATTTCCATCTTGATCGTCCTTCTCCTCACTGAAATGATTGATATATCCAAAGCACCATACTGTTTCAAATACAACACCTGTCTGCGCCAACAAGAGCAACGAAAAATCCTTTAACGATTATACCACAACCAAGCTAAAAGTATAGCGGTTTACCCAAAATTTTTAGACCTGCAGCCTACAGCCACAGGTCTCTTACAATAGTTTACCCGATAGCTGGGTTACTATTTTAGGATAGCAATAAATTTTTCTACCATTTTCACTGGACAATACGATTCCTTAGCTTTGCGCAACCCCTCTAATCCCATATCCTCCTCACGATTTATATATGCCAGTTTTCGCCAGGCATTGGCACAAAATTGTTGATTAATCACCGGGTAAACACCACGAATATCCGGATTGGCCTTTTCAACGTGGATAACCGCAGTATCGCCGTTTAGTTGCTCGCCAAAGCTAAAAGCCTCCACTTTTTCATCAATATAAATTAAGCCGCCAGTCAGCTTAAGCTCATTCCAATGGAGCAGCACTTCAATAATCGCGTCCCTTTCTCCTTTTAGCATCGCATCCTGGTCACAGCCTTTTTTTCTACACCATTCTATTTGGGTCTCAACACAGCGCGGCACCCACTCGGACGTCAACGCTATATACTGATAGTTACTGTAATTGCGGAGAAAACTATTAACATGATTTTTCTTACTATGATATTTACGGCCTTTTAATTCAATCAAATCCTTGCTATTATAAACATAATCGTAATTGTCCCGGTCAGCGTTAATAACAAACTTGCCTGGTCGCCATTTTTCGAGGATGTCTACCATAAATTTTTCTATCCCCGATAGTTTAAAAACCTGGTTATGTTCTGTACAATAACCGGCCATCTCAGCCAGAATCCTTTCTATCCCAGCGTCAGGGCCAAACGGCTGAAGCATAAATTGTTTCTCACCGCGACCAGCCTTAATAACCAAGTAGCCATCTACTTCCGCCCATTTAATGGAATATAAATTGCGCCACATATATAAATTAGTAAAATTATAATGGGCATTTTCGTAACGGCGCTGACTAAAACACTTATCAAACAAAGCTTTTTGCTTCAACGAAATATCCTGGAAATTGATACTAAGCCCCCCCAAATATGTTCAATACTGCTAAACTTAAGCAGAAATATTCGCATATTGCTTTTAATTAATACCCTCTATTATATGCTAGTTACAAGCAAGACGCAACCAAAGACGGAGGTGATAGTATGAGTAGACGCTCACCCACTCTATTATCTGGCGATTGTCCTTATCTAAAAAAACGCCACAGGATTATTGCCATTTACCGCGAAACCTATATCCCCAACCAAGCTGTACCGCATTATCAGGTCGAAGAGATTGACTGCGATTATAGCGATGAATGCGGTTTAGAAAAATGTTCACTTGCTGAAAACGCGCCCAAACATCCCCCTGGCATTGGCCTGGCCTAACAGCTTGGGATGGTGAAGAACGGTTCTTGTCTGCTGGATTCATATACCAGCACAAACAAGAACCGTTCCTTTTTTTCACTACAAAATTTGTACAAATTCCAATCGTTCATCATCAGGCCCGGAAAAAAATAGAATTTTTTTACCGCTAACCACCTTGGGCTGATCAAATAATAACGTCACATTATGCTGCCGGAGTTTGTCCATTTCGACAGCAATATCAGTTACCGCAAAGGCAATATGATCAATAATACCCGCACCACGTACCTTTACACAATCTTCTTGATATTGAATAAGCTCAATTGTTTGCTGACCTGCTTTGACAAATGCCAGGTGAACACGCTCATCCTGGTAACTCTCCTCTAACGCACATCCTAAAACATTGGTGTAAAATTCCAGGGATTTGTCCATGTCTTTAACTACTATCCCGATATGAGCGACATTATACATATAGGTCCCCCCCTGTGCTATTTAAAATAATTGACACCAGCGCTAAACAAACGCTGATCTTTGCTGCCCGGAATATTGATGGCAACATGGTCGCCAATACGCTCAGAATGAGCCATTTTCCCAAGTATTCGCCCATCTGGGCTGGTGATAGACTCAATAGCATGGAAAGATCCATTGGGATTAAAACTAGCGTCATAGGTAGCAAGGCCATCAAAATCAACATACTGGGTCGCGATTTGGCCATTAGCTGCCAATTGTGCAATTTCCTCAGCAGTGGCATAAAAACGTCCCTCACCATGCGAAGCAGGAATGGCAAATACCTCACCAGCCTCAACATTACTCAGCCATGGTGACAAAGTAGATACCACCTTAGTATTGACCATACAGGAAATATGACGACCAATTTTATTAAATGTCAGCGTCGGACTATGCTCAGTTAAGTCCTGAATTTCACCATAGGGAACTAACCCTAATTTAATAAGTGCCTGGAAACCGTTGCAGATGCCAAGCATCAGGCCGTCCCGTCTTTGCAACAGTTCAGTAACCGCTTCCTTTACCCGGGGATTGCGAAACATAGTGGCGATAAATTTACCTGAACCATCAGGCTCGTCGCCAGCACTGAAACCGCCAGGCAACATGACAATCTGGGCACCAGCAATGCCCCGGGCAAGTGCCTCAATTGATTCTTCAATATGAGTGCCAGAAAGGTTACGAATAACCAGTGATTCCGCAACGGCTCCAGCCTGCTCAAAAACCTTGATGGTATCATATTCACAATTGGTTCCGGGAAATACCGGAATAAGTACCCGTGGCTTAGCTATGGCTGCCCTTGGTCGCCGCTTGTTTCTTTCCGTATAAGCAGCAAAGCTAAGCGGTTGACCGCTAATAAGCTCTGGTCGGGTCGGAAATACCTTCTCCAACGGCTGTTCCCAGGAAGCAAACGCTTCTGCCAAAGTTATCGTAACTTCATTAATGCAAATAACCGGGCTTAGCGTCGTCTGACCAAGTAACTGATATTCTATATTGTCAAACGTCTGGTTAAGATCTAGTCCGGCAGGTAGTTCGAGAACCAGCGAGCCATAGTCCGGAGTAAACATATCTTGGACAGCTACTTGTTTCCCAAACTCAATACCAATGCGATTACCAAAGGTCATTTTGCTGACAGCCTCGGCAATTCCACCTGCTTTAATAGTATAAGCTGATAATATTTTACCAGTTTGAGCAAGCTCCCTCACTTTGTCATAGGTGACTGCTAAAGCTGCAAAATCGGGTAAATCCTCTTTGTCCCGATTAAGGCGAATAACAGCCACTTGGCTGCCAGCTTGCTTAAATTCCTGCGAGATTACTTGCCTTATATCAACAGGTGTTACTGCAAACGCCACCAGCGTCGGCGGCACAGTAAGCTCATTAAAGGAACCAGACATACTGTCCTTACCGCCAATTGCTGGAATACCGAGCTGTTGCTGCGCATAAAAGGCCCCTAGCAAGGCACTAAATGGCTTGCCCCATTTAACGTTGTCTTGTCCCAGTTTTTCAAAATACTCCTGCAAGGTCAGCCGCACAGTCCGGAAATTACCGCCTAAGGCCACCACCTTGGCTACAGCCTCCACAATAGCATAGACAGCACCATGAAACGGACTCCAGCTTGAAAGATTGGGATTAAAGCCATAAGTCATGATTGTCCCAGTGGTAGTATTGCCTGATACCACTGGCAATTTAGCTACCATGCCTTCGGCAGGGGTAGCCTGGTGTTTGCCGCCAAACGGCATCAAGACAGTGCCTGCACCAATGCTGCTGTCAAAGCGCTCCGCCAGACCTTTTTGACTACCAACATTGATATTTTGCAGAGTCTTCAGCCATACATCTTTGATATTTTGCGCAATTACATCACCCGCGATAGGTGTACCTGCAAAGTAACTATTACTAACTGGCGCAGTCACCTGTACGTTTGTATGCTGCTTGGCCCCATTGGTGTTTAAGAAATCACGGCTAAGGCTGACAATTGCCTTACCGCGCCACAACATAGTCAGGCGATTATCATCAGATACCTTAGCAACCAGAGTAGCCTCCAGATTCTCAGCATCAGCATATTCAATAAATTTTTGCGCATTGTCTGCGGCAACCACTACCGCCATCCGCTCCTGCGACTCCGAGATAGCAAGTTCTGTCCCGTCAAGCCCCTCATATTTTTTGGGGACAGCATCTAGGTTAATCTCCAAACCATCGGTAAGTTCTCCAATGGCCACAGACACACCACCGGCACCAAAATCGTTACAGCGTTTAATCATCACACTAACCGCACTATGACGGAATAACCGCTGGATTTTACGTTCTGTCGGCGGATTACCCTTCTGGACTTCCGCGCCGCAAGTCTCCAGTGATTCTTCCGTATGGGCTTTGGAGGAGCCGGTAGCACCGCCACAACCGTCGCGTCCGGTACGACCGCCAACTAATAAGACGATATCGCCAGGCTCTGGTGCTTCACGAACAACCTGGTGTTTGGGAACAGCCGCCATAACAGCGCCGATTTCCATGCGTTTAGCAACATATCCTTCATGATAAACTTCGGCCACTTGACCTGTTGCCAAACCAATTTGGTTACCGTAGGAGCTATAGCCAGCCGCCGCACTGGTGGTAATCTTACGCTGAGATAACTTGCCTGGCAGCGTACATTCCAGTGGCACACGCGGATCGGCGCTGCCGGTAACGCGCATCGCCTGGTAGGCATAGGCGCGGCCTGACAAAGGATCTCGAATACAGCCCCCCAGACAGGTGGCCGCCCCCCCGAAGGGTTCGATCTCGGTGGGATGATTATGTGTTTCATTTTTAAACATAACCAGCCAATCTTCTGTCCGTCCATCAATATCAGCAGGCACAACAATACTACAGGCATTAATTTCTTCTGATTCATCCAGATCGGTTAAATGTCCCTGTTTCTTTAATTCTTTCATGGCAGTTGTGGCAACGTCCATCAAATTGATATCACGTTCAACCGCTTTTTCCCCGTAAACATAATTCCTGGCTTTGCGATATTCCTCCCAAGCCTTGGTAATAGGCTGACTATAATGACCTGCTTCAATTTCAACTTGTCCAATCTTGGTGTGAAAGGTGGTATGGCGGCAATGATCTGACCAATAGGTATCAATAACTTTTATTTCGGTAATTGTCGGATCACGCTTCTCCGCATCACGAAAATAGGCTTGACAAAAAACCAAATCCTCTAGACTCATTGCCAGACCGCGCTCCTGTAAAAACTGGGTCAGTGCCGCCTGAGGCAGGTTGATAAAGCCATCAAGTATAGCCACATCCTCCGGCATAGTAGTCGGCACCACCAATGATGCCGGTTTTTCCAATAAAGCTTCCCTGGCCTCGACTGGGTTAATACAGTATTCCTTGATTTTAGTAAGGTCTGTTTCGGAAAGCTGCCCCCCTAACACCAGCACCTTGGCTGTACGAATCTCCGGACGTTCTTTCTGAGTAAGTATCTGGACAGACTGCGCTGCCCAATCGGCCCGTTGATCATATTGGCCTGGCAAATATTCCATAGCAAACACTTTTGTCCCGGCAGGCACAACAAATTGCTCAATATAAACAACATCTACAGGCGGTTCAGAAAAAATAGTACGCAGGGAAGCGTCGAACTCAGCTTTGCTTATCCCACTAATGTCATACCGATGCAAAACATGCACTTCAGTCAAACCAGTTATCCCCAGATGGTGTTTTAAATCAGAATATATTCCCTCGGCCTCAACGGCAAAACCCGGTTTTTTCTCTACAAATATACGACGAACAGTGTTCAAGGCAATACCTCCTTAAAAATACAGGCAAAGAATCTATAAAAACCAACTCCCAGCCCGGAATATTATTAGTATTGGATAAGATAAGACTTGGCTTGTGCCAAGTCCGTTAGGACGCCAACAGAAGCCTTAGTCGTTCAATCCAGGGATAGTTTTACTTTCCACCTGGACAGGATATTATTATCATTATAATGAGTTGGTAATTGAATGGCAAGTTGTAAGAAAGTTATGCATTCTATGAATGCTTATCCCACTTTTAAGAAAACAAACCTTGCTGTTAGGGAAAAAAGCAGCCCCGCTTACGCCGAGCTGCTTTTGCAATTTATGATTTGAAGTTTAGATATGCATGAATAGCGATAAAAATTTATACATTAGTCCACTGGTTATCGCGCTGAACGGAATAGTTAAAACCCAGGCAAACAGCATTTGCTGCGCCACACCCCACCGTACAGCCGTCAAGCGTTTAGAGGAGCCTACTCCCATAATTGAACCAGATACCACATGAGTAGTACTTACTGGCAGGTGAAGATTAGTAGCTGCAAAAATAACAAGAGATGAGTTCAAATCAGCAGCAAAACCGGTAATCGGTTCAAGCTTAAATATCTTGCCTCCCATTGTTTTAATGATTTTCCAGCCGCCAACAGCCGTACCGCAAGCCATTGCTGTCGCACAGGAAAATTTCACCCACAACGGAACCTCCAATGTCGGTATCTGTCCAGAACTTAAAAGCGCCAGTGTAATAATACCCATAGCCTTTTGCGCATCATTCGAGCCATGCGAAAATGACATCATACTGGCAGATAAAAGCTGCATCTTCTTAAATCCGGTATTTAGTTTTCCTGGCTCGTACCTGCGGAAAATCCACATCATGGCAATCATGATAACATAACCGCCGGCCATAGCAAGCAGTGGTGATACCACTAGCGACAGAATAATTTTTTCAACACCAAAGACGTTAATAGCCTCAAATCCTGCCCCTACGGTTACTGCCCCCAGAACGCCACCTACAAGCGCATGAGAGGAACTGCTGGGAATACCAAACCACCAAGTAATCAAGTTCCAGACAATGGCCCCAAACAAGGCCGAAATTATAACCTGCTGGTTAACCATCGAGGCAGATTTCACCAGATCGCCACCGATGGTTTTAGCTACACCAGTACTATAGAGCGCCCCGGCAAAATTGAGAATAGCTGCCAACACAACGGCATATTGCGGTTCCAAAGCCCGGGTCGATACTGAGGTGGCAATCGCGTTGGCCGTATCATGAAATCCGTTGATATAATCAAATGCTAATGCAAAAAATACTACGACGTAGAGTAACGTCAAATCAGGCATATTTTACAATGACTCCCTTTAACAAATTAGCGATATCCTCGGAAATATCCAGTGTCTCTTCCAATTGAAGTAAAATTTCTTTCCACTTGATGATCTCAATAGGATCAGTGACTTCCCGAAACAACTTAGCCATTTCCTGGCGATACAGCTTGTCACCCAAAATCTCATACTCAATAATCTTGGCACAGCGTTCTTCAACTTTTTCCCGCTGCTTTTTGATTTCAGGCAAATAGGTAAACGCCTTGTCAATTTGTTTAGATGCTTTGACA
>Ga0316613_10002276_pt1 | contig 12398 bp, 13 predicted proteins | sample OWC_soil_day10_C_2_FD_207647 | JGI IMG/M metagenome (GOLD analysis project Ga0316613, IMG submission 207647) | Wetland soil microbial communities from Old Woman Creek delta, Ohio, United States - OWC_soil_day10_CT_b | ecosystem: Environmental > Terrestrial > Soil > Wetlands | place: USA: Ohio...
ATAGGCGGGTTGCCCCAGGATCTTCGGCTACAAAGGAAAACCCCCGAAACCTTTGATTTCTCAGGGTTTCAGGGGTTTCTTCTGGTGCACCCGGCGCGACTCGAACGCGCGACCTTTGGCTTCGGAGCCGATCCCATAGCCAGCTAAGGCGCGATATGTCAGCAATAGGGTGGTGTCTGACTGCGCGGTAGCAAATGCGTAGTACGGGTAAGGTTTGCGTTTGCAGCGGTTGTCCGCCTCTTCTTGAGGCGTTCCATGCCAACCCCCAATTCTCACCCCGGACTCTATCGCAAGGGGCGCTACTGGTACTTCGCAATCTGCATCAACGGGCAACGCTACGCGGGTTCGACCCGAGTCACGGACTTGGCAACGGCTCGCCGGGTTCTTGAGGAGAAACGCCAGGACTTTGTGGATAGTCAGCTCCGGCGTCCCTCGAAGGTGAAGCCTGTGGAAGAACTGGTTCGCACTTGGCTGAAGCTGAACAAGCCCACCTTCTCGAAGGGGCATTGGAGTAGTTCGGAGTGCGCGACCCGCAGATGGGTCGTTCCCCACATCGGGAAACTGCCAGCCAACCGGGTCACCAATGCGATTGTGCTTGAGCTTCGCGCCCGGATGCTGGAGGAGGGTTGCTCGGCGACCTATGCCAACAACACGCTGAGGACGCTCCGGGCGATCTTCAACTTCGCGGTGGGGCTTGGGTATCTCCACGAGATCCCCTTCAAGGTGAAGAAGCTCAAGGTGCAGAAGAAGCCTCGCTCGATTGTGTCGGCGCGGCGGGTGCAGGCGTTTCTTGAGGAGGTGGATCGAAGCGCCCAGAACCCCCATATCCCGGTAATCCTCCGGGTGATGCTCGGGCTGGGCTTGAGGGAAGCCGAAGCTTTGGGCATGCGCTGGGAATGGTTCGACCTGGAGCATCGCACCTATGTTGTGGGGCGCGCCAAGGGAAAGGAGGCTCGTGTCATCCCCGTCCCTGAATGGCTCTGGACTGCGATCTACAACATGCCCAAGCCCCTGATTAGCGAGTGGGTCTTTCCTGCGGACGATGGGCAACCGCACCGGGCACAGTTTTGCAAGAAGGCGCTCCAGAGGGTCTGCGAGAAGCTGGAGCTTGGGAATGTCACTCAACATCGTCTCCGGGCGACCTTTGCCAGTCTCCATGCCGAGGCGGGCACTCCTGTGCCAGAGATACAGGCGATGCTCGGACACAAGAGCGTTCAGACGACGATGATCTACATCGAGACGAGCCTCGACGCCAAGCGGCGCGCCCAGGACGCCCTCAGTCTCAAGCTGGGGCTCGTTTCAGGGGGGCTCCATTGAGGTATCCCTCGCTTCCGGTCATGCCCTACGCTTTCCGTCTCATCGATTCATACGAAAAAGCATATCTACTCGGATTCATGTTGGCTGACGGCTGCATTCTCGACGCCCGTTACGGTCGGTATCGCTCCCGAGTGAACCTCAAGATCAAAGCCTGCGACGCGCATGTCTGCCGGATGCTCTACGACCTTGTCGGTGGAAACCTCCGTGACATCGAGGGTGGTTACCGTGTGATCTGGGAGGTCAATTCGGATGAGGTTGCCGCCGACTTCATCGCCCTGGGTGTGACATCTCACAAAACCTTCACTGCCTCCCTGAATTGGGCTCTGATCCCCGAACGCCTTCATGGTGCAGTTGTGGCAGGGCTGATCGATGGGGATGGGCACCTGCGTTTCGATCGTGAGAAACGGCGAGCTGAAATCTCCATTGCCAGCGGCAGCATCACCCTTCGGGACCAACTCCTAGAGCGCTTCTGGTTCTTCAAGTCGGTAGAGATCGCACCTAGTGGGAAACGGAGGAACACCCTTTACCGAATCGAGGTCCAGAATCACCGCGAGCGCCTAAAGGCTCTCATCGCTGTTGTATACGCCCCTATGCCCTTCCAGATCCTGGCGCGCAAGCAGGTGGTCCTGGATCAACTTCGAGAATTTCTGGACGAACAGGACGCCTACGACGAGCGAATGGAGCAGGTGGCTTCTCTAAAGGCGGAAGGGCGCTCTATCGCTGAGATTGCATCTCAAGTTGGAACAAGTGTTCGTCCCGTGATGGCGCGCTTGAAGGCGCAGGGCATCGACAGCAGGAACTTGGTGTTCACCGAGGAAGACAAGGAGCGGATGCGCTGCCTACATGAGCAGGGGATGTCTGTCCTAGAAATCCACGCCGCGATAGGCAAAGCGACAGAACAAGCGGTTCGCTTCCATTTGCAACGAATGGGATGCGTAAAGCCTTCAGAGTCGAAGGGACTTAGGGCGGCACCGGACCTGGAAGAGGCAATTCGCAAACTTCATGTGAGTGGAGAACCAGCGTATCGAATCGCTACTGCGATGAACGTAGGCGTGCGACAGGTAAGGATGATTCTTAAAGATCTAGGAATCGTTCTGCATCGAGGCGTTGCGAAGAAGATCACAGACGAACAAATCCTATGGGCTGATGGTGAACTGCGCAGCGGGAGAACCTTGAAGTCGATAGCAAAAGATCTCGGCGTCAGTGACACCTTGATTCGCGTGCGCAGACAACGCTGGCTTCAAGACCATCAGGAAGAAGCCAATGCCACAGATGCAGACCGCGATGAGAATTGCACACCTGAATCGCTGACAGATTAGCGGCAGACATAAGAGATGAACTCACACATGGAATCATCCTCACGAGAGCGCTACACGCATTGTTACACATTCTGTTACACACTTTATTACTTGCATTATTACATGCTTGAGCCCTTGAGTTTGGTTTTATACGCTGCATGTATGACCAATTCCGGTAAGGACGCTATCCAGAGCTTACATGCAGGGGGGAGCCAATGGTGACCCATAAACCGCCCTGTGTGCCTCCAGGATCGTCGGAAGGCTCGGGTGAGCCCCGTAGGGCACCGGAAGAGGATCTGAGTGATCTACGCTATTTATTCGTTAGTCCTCCGAAGTTCGTGGTTGGCACCACAGTCCCAGATCCTGTCTACTTCCAGTTGCTTGACTACCCCGGAGGCATCAGCAAGTTCTACGAGGACGCCATTGGCAAGTTTGATGGGGACCTTGAGGCTTTGATGAGGGCTTCTGCTGTGTTTTGCGACAATCGAAAGCGTTCGCGCCAGACAGTCCCTATTAGGTCAGCAAACGGTCGCATATCTGAAGCCGCGCAAAGAAAAATACAGAGCATCACTAATTCGCTTAAACATATCAGGGGGATGTCTGTAGCCAAAGTGCTGGCGGGACTAATTCAAGACTACGTAGTTAGACTTAATTGATTCGAGCAATGCTTGCGCGCTGTTTCGGGCGTCGCTCATCCAGGAGTCAGGCTTCCCAATCGGGGGGGCATGTCCATGTGGGTTGTATGCTAAGTGGCGGACTTTGCCTGTATCCATCCCCCCGGCAGAACCGTTTCATTGCTAATGTGTGGAGGTAAATCTGGTATGACTAAAAAGCTTCTGGCGTCTCTCTTGCTTGCTTGCACCATATCGCTGATGGGGCAAACCTACAAGGATGACCGTAGAAAGGCTAGGGATGTATACAGCGACACCATCCTTTCGCAATCGACAGGGACCATCTATGGGTATGCAACGGGTCCAGAATCAAAGAATTTGGTGTTGATTACCTCGCCCCCTCCACAGGGATCAGGGAAATGGTCAATGGCGATGGTAGAAACCTTGCTCAGCGGTGCTAAAGCCGAGTGGTTGAATCTCGGATTTAGACATGTAACCTTTGTTCAGGATGTTACTAAAGCTACGCCTAAATCTCGCAGGTACACGGTTAGGTATCGCGGGGATGTAGTGAAGACAGTAGTCTACGAGCTTTATCACGAGGAACGTATTCCGTGATTTAGCAAGCCCTAGTAGTGCTTAGCAGCCCTCGAAACATAAGCCCCCAGGATTACACTGGGGGTTTGCCTTTGTGACGAGTTTTAGTTCTGGTTGCTGTCGATATTTGGGTGTCTAACTCGGTGTAAAGGTTGACCGCCCCAGCGTATTTCGAATCAGGGAATACAGATGCGGCAAACCCCCACCCTGGGGTCTCGGGAGCCATTCATTCCGGTTGGAATCGACTGTGTTGAAATTTTCAATATGTCGAGTGAGGTCAACAGAAGCATGTCCTTTGCGACTCGAATCGATACCTTGTCACGCAAGGAAGGCTGATGGCGCTGAAATATGCAGTTAAGCGCGCGAACGCAAGGTGTGCGATTAGCGCGCGATCTGCCATCAAGGGAAGCCCTGCAATCGTGGACGCCGTAAGGTTTCTTTCCCAATGTTTGCAATATTTGATGAATAGCGCTTGCGCTTGCCTGTGTGCGAATGTGCGATGCCCCGATTTCCCCATCGCGCAGAAGCACGCCTGCGCGTGGTGGTTTACCAGGGGACAGAATCGTCGGGGTCGTTAAGCAAGCTGGGGTCTTCTCCAAGACTCTGGGCTTCCTCCTGTTGGTCGTGCAGGAGCCGTTCCCCTGCCGCAGGTGCCAGCTTCCTAGGCGGTGCCACAAGGGGTGGGGTCTTTCTCTTCTGGAGGGCAGCCTCTACCTTCTCGATAAGGCTGCATTCGGAGAACAATGCTTCAGCGGTTTGACTGAGGTTCTCCCCTCTCAGGGTTGCAAGCAGTCGAAGCGCTTCGATTGTTTTCGCCTGAAGGGTAAGGTTGATGCGCCCCACAGGGGATTGGGTGAGGTTGATGGTCATGGAGATAGCTCCGTAGTTGAGCACGCGCGTCGGCGTGCATAGGTTGAGTGAGTGGCTTCCGGCGATGTGCGCCATAACCAGTTGTGTAAATGCACATTTATGCGCATGCAGTTGTTACCACCTGTGCATGGGTGCAGGCGCGCATTTGGATATGCGCTCATATGAATATCTACGTAGCAAGGTAGAGGTGCTTAGGGGGAGCCGTGGGGATCTGCGGATGCTAGACATCCCCCTGTTCGCACCAACCCCACTTGAGGTCACCCATAGACGGACGCTGCGGAGTGTATCCCAGGTCCCACAGAGCGCACTCAATGGCGCTGTAGGCGATGTCGTCCTGATGGATCGAGGGGAACAGGGTAGATAGAACCAGATGGATGGAGCGGGGGCAGGATTGAAGCCAATGCTTATTGCCATCAAGAACGGCTTCTAGAAGCTCTGCTGGTGGAATAGCGGTTCCTCGGTGGGGGCTGATGGTCCTGCGCAGCATGATCTGATGCCAGGTGTGGGTAGCGTTCTTGGTGGTGTTCACTGGATAGCCTTTTGGGTAAATGCTGCTGCCTTGGTGTTGTTACCACCTGTGCCTACGGCTGCGCATCCGTATAGATACTCATATGCGTGACTGTGGATGTGCGCTGTGATCGGGGGATGGCTTTACTTGTCACCGCCTCCTCGGCTTCGCTGGGGCTCCGCTCGGAGGCTGTACTTGGTGGTGATGATCTAGATGGTGGTGTGTTTATGGGTAGGGGTGTGTCCTGGTGTAGTAATACACACTCCTTCACCTCTCTTCTCTCTCACCTGATATAACGGGGGGGAATAATCATGCAGTCCATACGTGAAGGTGGTCGCACTGGGAGGTTGGGTCCCCTTATATAAAAGACAACCCAAAAAGTGCACTGTCTGGTTGCCCGGATTAGGCACTCTCGGAAAGGTGAGCGGTCTGATGGTCCTCATCCGGAAAATGGAAGCCAACCCAGAATCCTTTGCCATCAGAGCGCAACTTGGATGTTCCAGTGACAGCTTTGACTGCGCGGCTGAATAGGTTTGAGGTGACCTCTATATCGGGGTTCCATTCCCTGAAGGTTTTCAGTAGTTCCTTGTCCTGCACCCGCCCTCCAGGACTCATCCCCTGCAGGAGGTAGGCGACTTCTTGTTCAATGAGTCGTGCCTTCTGCTTGGCAACGGCAGCCTCATCTACCAGTCCAAGAGAGGGGGTGAAGTTCTCCACGCATTCCCACATCAGCCCCACAGCCTCTGGGGACCACGGTTCGTCCCAACACTTGGGGTTGAAGTGGTTCTGAATCAGTTTGACGGTCTTTTCTTTGTCCTGAAGGTAGTAGTTTCTGAGGTTGCAGACTGCTTTTGCCAAGATCATGGTGGAGAAGTCTTGCCTAAAGGCTTCTTCGTGGTCGAATTTGTATAGCAAGTAGAACAATGCCTGGTGGTGGCGAATCTCATCGGTAGCGGAACTTGCGACCCATGGCTTTCTTGTAGTGGTTCCCAGGCGGATTGAGACCTTCTTTCGGGTGCCGATGCCGCTCTGTCCTTCTTGATGCTGGGCTCTGCTGATCGCATGCTGTTCGTTGGTCATGGACTCCTCACTCGCGCATTCCAAGGCGCGGTGAGTTGTTACCAACAAGAGATTTGAGTTAAGGGGGACCTTCCAGGGGTGGGCTGTGCCTGTTGCAAAACAATGGTTTAGGTGTATATTTATATAAATGCGTACGCGTATCTACGTAAATAATCCTGGAGGTGTTGATGGGCGGCAGGCATGAGCGAGACTGGGAGCGGAAGACATACACCGTCAGTCCTGAGGTGGCAAAGGCGGTGGCGGTAGCTGCCGCTGAGCAAGAGCTAGACCCAGGAACGATCGTAGATGCAATTCTGTGGCGAGCTTTGGTGAAGCCGGATGAGGATGCGCTGAAAGGCGGGAGCTTTTCCGAGGAGGAAGTCGAGAGGCTGTTTGCTGAAGAGGTCTTCGATGTTGTGCCCTTTGATGCACTGGTTGAGGACATTCAGGGTTGGTTGGAGGACGCCCATGGTGAAAAGGGGAGTCTTCGGGAGGCTCGAAGGGTCGTGAAGCGCTGGCGAACCAAGCGCTGTATCGAACCCCGATGGCGGGAAGCGGCGCTAAGCTTGCTGTCTGATTTGGAGATCGTGCCTGGGATTCTCAAGCATGATGTCGTTGACCCTGATTGGTTCCAGGAAGACGGAGAAGGTGAGGACGAGTAGGGGTGCATTGCATTAGTTGGGAGGGCTCACTTTTGATGGAGAGCCCTCGGCGATGCCAAAGACTTCGATCTGCGGTGAGGACTCCGGGAGGCCTGCTGGCTCTCCATCGGGAAGGGCGCACTCGCCAACAGATGACACCGCGTGAATTTTAGTGACAATGCAGATGGATAACTAGGTCGGTTTTTCTACGTAAGGAATCAGCTTGGCAACAGGTTTGTTGTATCGGGTGATAATCACCTCTTTGCCCGAAAGGACTAGGTTGATGAGCCTGGATAGCTGCCTCTTTGCTTCGGTAACGCTTACATAAATGGGCAACTCGAACCTCAACGAGAAAATGGGTGTATCACCTAAGCAGGCTATATTATAAGCAGTTTTACGCCTTGATGGTTATGTTTTAATACGATGGGTGAGGGTTCTTTACAAACAGGGTGGGTTGGGTTGTTGATGTTTGTTCTCTCCTTGAGTTTACCCTTTCGTCGGAGGTGATCCAGGGCATCAGTTGCAAGGCTGGTGAATGAGGTTTGGAGAAGGGTATTACTGTGGATGCGATTGTCTGTTGATTGCTCTGCATGCTGGGTAAGGATGACCTGAAAGATCGGGTCAAGCCTTTGCGCAGCCCTAGTGAGGCATACATCGACCGTCACTTCTGCAGGTAGTTCCTGAATGTGTTGGAGGAGATTGAAGCCCAACAGAAGCCACTCTTGACGAGCTGAGTGAAGACGCCCCGCTGGGTGAGAGGTGGAAGGTGGTAGAGGTCCTTTTAAGGGGATGTTGCGTACAGGGGGGCATTCCGCGAGAGTGCTAGCTTATAGTGCAGAGCTTGCTTTTTGATTTGAAATAATCAATTGGTTTCCTTGGTGAATATGTGATAAGACATTGCTGTTCTCGGTAAGGGAAGCATAGTGTTCCCCATCGTGGGCGGTGATGTCGGAATCTGAGGAATGTGGGATTATCGCTGAGGAGAAGTTTAATGAATGCTTGCGAGAGGGGCGCTCTTGGCGACAAGTTGAGCCTACGGAGAGGGTGGCAGTTTTTTTTCACTGTCTATTATTCGACAATTTTAATAGTCTCCTTATCTTTAACCATCCGGTGGACTACGGGGTGGATTTCGTATGATAGTCAATGCATAATATATAGATCGATTGCAATCACGTTAGTCGGGAACTCTCTTTATTATCTGAGAAAGCTGTACAAAAATCAGATTAATAATCATTTCGCTCTGCCCTCTGAGGAGGCTTTTTGCTCTCAGCGGGAGCGTGGAGCAATTTTGTACTATGCTCTAAGACCCTTTTTTGCCTGCGTGCTGTCCATTGTTTTATTCTATCTTATTTCGGCAGAATTAGTATTTGTTACTGATTCGATGCCTACTCATCCCGATAAATTCGGCATATTTGTGATAACATTAGCCTTTTTTGTGGGATTCTCAACCGGTAAAATGCTTGAAAAGGTATTAAGTATTGCCAACAACGCAATTGATAGGATTTCTGATGGCAAATAGAGATAGTGTAATCACGAAAAGTCAGGATAAGCTTCAAGGTTTGGCTGAAAAAATACTAAAGGCAAGAAAAGGTCGTAAGCGCTCAAAACCTATTATTATAGAATTTGCTGGAAGCCCAAAAAGCGGTAAAACAAGTTGTTTGCATGCAATGGATTTGTTTTTTAGAAGGAACGGTTATACTACGAAAATCATTACTGAGAAAGCGCATATCTCACCGATTGCAAACAAGAAGGACCCACTTTATAATCTTTGGACATTTAGTTCAACACTTGCAGACCTTTCTGCCATTCTCGGCTGTGCATCCAAAAATAGTGATGTTGATATTGTATTTGTTGATAGAGGGATTTTTGATGCGTTCTGCTGGTTTAGGTGGCTTCACGAGAATCAACACCTAGGCACTGAGGATGTTAAGGCAATAGAATCATTTGTGTTGATGGATCGTTTGGTTCGCATCATTGACCTTGTTTTTGTGTTTTCTGCGAATCCACTTAAATCCTTGGAGTGGGAGCATACGATTCTTTTAACGGAAAAGCCCGGAACCATTATGAATCAAAGGGTTCTAGACTCCTACAATGCTGTTGTTTCAAAATGCTATGATGATAAAAAATCTTTATTCAAAAAAGTGTTCCGCATAGATGTATCGCAAAAGAGTCTTAAACAACTCAATTTTGACCTCACGCTTGAAGCTTTGACGGAACTTACTGATTCCATAGAGGAAAAAGTTTGTTACGTGAAAAAAAATGGTGTGGAGAAGCAAAACGCTTCGATTTTTTTATTTTACAAGACTGGTATTGTGTCGAGCTCGCTTGGATTTGACTCACGCGACAAGGTCGAGTCTGATTCGAATTTAATTCAGTTGGTTCCGATTGTAGTAATTACAAATCAAAAAAGGGATAAAGTCTTAGTTGTCGAGAAGGGTAAAAATTCTGCAGAAACCAATAGTCCTGAATACAAAAAACTATTACCCTACCTGGGCGGACATGTTAGGAATGAAGACTTTTCAATATTGCTCGAAAATAACCTATTTGGACTGATGAATAGAGCTTTGCAGCGGGAACTAAAGGAGGAATTGAGCGTGGATCACGTTCCTACCCTTCATTCTAAATCGTGGGCTATTTGGCTCGATGGTGCAAATGATAATCCCAAATCCAGGCAGCACATGGCGATATGTGATGTTTGGGAAGTTGATTTTGACGAGTTTACGTACACTCTTGATATGTCGGAATTTGCCAAAAAAGGACTGGTTAAGAGTGTCGATGATTTATACAAGAATTCATCGATGCTCGAACCCTGGGGGAGGCTCATTCTTGAAAAAATATTCAACAAAAATTTTATTAACCAAAAGCCTGCGCAGCTTTTTCCGGAGGACGAGTTGTAACACTGGGGCAATGCCGAACGAACCTCCGGGGGGGGCTTCTCGACCCCCGCCGTTGGCGAGGATATCCAAAGGCGCTTCGCTGGATTCCCAGCGAAGGTGACGGATTGGGCAACGCCCTACTCCGTGCCCTGGGACCCGTCTGAGGAGGCTATTAACCGTGTTTGCGATGTGGTGGACTGGTGGCTCTCTGATGGGCGCTATAGTTATTATTGCGGCACAGCACGTTTAACCAACTCAAGGATCGTCCTGGTTGACGATCCTCTGTGTGCCAAGTGTCCACTATTGTCACCCCTTCGAACTCGTTAATTAGCGTATGGAGGGTCTCTTTTGTGTGGTAACGAAAGAATCTGTGACCGTCTGAAGATTCTCCCGCGCCAACTTTGTAGCACATGAACCAAATTCCGCCTGGTTTGAGAGCTTGAACGAATCTCTCAAAGATGTCCTTCTCTCTGTCAGATGGAACGTGGAGCAGTGAGGAACATGCCCAGATGCCGTCGAAGGCTTCCTGGTACGACATCTGCTCAAAGGAGAGGTGGGTTACCGGGAGTGCTGTAAATTCTCTAGCGAGCTTTACCAGAGGCAATGATGCATCGAAGGCGGTGACTTGGTAACCCTGATCTTTGAATGCCTTGGCGTCGCGCCCAGATCCACATCCGGCGTCACAGATGGTTCCTCCCTGCGGGATCAGTCCAAGGAATTTCGCCCGGAGGTCGGACAGGTCCACCCCGACGGTCCGGTCGAAGTACTCGGCGCTGTGATTGTCATAGAAGGATTCAGGCATGGTAGAGATCAGAATACCGGTGCGGCAGAGATAAGTGGCTCCCAGGGAGCAGTGGGGCGAAGAATGCGGGCTTCTTTGTATGCATCCACGAGAAAGTCCTGTCGAGCCGATACGCTGGTGCCGGTCTGAAGGATGAGTGTTTCCCGAAGAGGGTGATGACTGGAAATCAGGAACTCGTTTCTTCTGTGGAGCCGTGACAGCAGCGGTGTGGATGGAAGGCGGTCAAACTTGCCCCCAATGCCCCGATTGCAATCCGGACATGCCAACACCAAGTTCCACATTCCGTCGATCATAGGACCCAGGCTCGCAGGTAGGTGTTGGGCAAGGGTATGGGGCAGGAAGTGGTCCACGTCTGCCTCCACTGAGCTACCAACCTCCAGGGTCATATCCCTGAAGCAGTAGAAGCAACGTCCCTTCTGGTAGCCGTTCAGGGCGGGCTGTGTCCTAGTGATGTTCTTTCGGCGGAAGCCTTTCGCAGCATGGAGAGTCTCCGTTGCACCGTCACGCACAACGTGGAGCGAGTGGGTGGGCAGATTCAGCTCCCAGGCGGTCTCCACCAAGCGCCAGCGAGCTTCGGTCTCATGGGGCAGATTTGCAGCTTGGGCGGCTTCCAGGAGCCGGTAGAAGTCCTCAGTGATTCGGATGCCCCTGTTGTCTGGGCGCTCATCCAAGAAGAATCGATTACTGACCTCCGCTCCACCGACGACATGGAAAGCGGCGATCACATTCTGGAAGCCTAGCTGGACGGTCTTTGACCGAAGCTGGTCCGAACTGATGGTGCCGAGATTGTATGAGCGACATGCATGCAGGAACCTACTGGTGCTGCTTGTCGCCTGCTTGTCCGCCTCTTGCAGGTGGCGGCAGAGATGCTGTGCATAAGGAACAGCCAGATCTTCCAGGAGAACCAGGTCGTTGGGGGACGGTCCTATTTCCAATAGGGCACTCGCCAGGGCGAACTTGTAGGACGCCACATTCCGACCAAAAAGGAGGATAGCTCGCCACTGGGTTTCCAGGCTTGGGTCTTGGTATTGGAAGGCAAGGCTCATCGTGGTTCTATTGTGGCGACAATACGCTGCGTGAGAATACATACTGTGCAGCCTTGGCGAAAGGACCATGCCATATTCCTTCTACGAGCGATGCCCAAGGGCTCACCGATCAACTCCCAGGGGCAGAGGTGGTCTTCGCGTGCGTCGCTAACGGTTCCATAGACGCAGCAAAAGGCGTAGTGCTTGGTGAGCTATATCGGGCGGGATGGAAGGTGCTGGAGGTTGTCGGTCCATATATGATCCGTCTATCGCCAGTCAGCAGTTTCCGGCGTTGCTGCGGCATCCAGCTGTCGAGCCGGTCATGGTTTCGGCAATGCGGCGGTGCGTGGCGTTTCTGGGGCTGGCTGGCGAAGTTGGGTCGCTGCTCACCTCCCTGGCGGTCAAAAAGAGGTGAGTACTTTTTGGTCGTTTCGTCGGAATGTCTTTGTGGCAAAACGGGAATCTGCCGGTTTCGCCGTAGTAAATGCGTAGCAGGCACCCGGAAAAGATCTACACTTACGTGTCACCTGCGGGCGATCTCTGCTCTTTGCAACCCATAAGGAAAACCCCCGAAACCTTTGATTTCTCAGGGTTTCAGGGGTTTCTTCTGGTGCACCCGGCGCGACTCGAACGCGCGACCTTTGGCTTCGGAGGCCAACGCTCTATCCAGCTGAGCTACGGGTACCGAGCTATTCACTATGCCCGGTGCGGGGGCTTTTGGCAAGGTCGGCGGCCCAGCGGCGGCCGAGGGCCATGGCGGGTTTTTCAATCCAGGTGTGGGTGAGGGCGGCCAGGCC
>Ga0316613_10002277_pt1 | contig 12391 bp, 10 predicted proteins | sample OWC_soil_day10_C_2_FD_207647 | JGI IMG/M metagenome (GOLD analysis project Ga0316613, IMG submission 207647) | Wetland soil microbial communities from Old Woman Creek delta, Ohio, United States - OWC_soil_day10_CT_b | ecosystem: Environmental > Terrestrial > Soil > Wetlands | place: USA: Ohio...
ATGCAATATAGATGCAAAACAGATTGCTGGTTATGAGAAAGAAGTAGGAACTCATATGGCAGTTGCAGCTTCTATTGCGGCAGGTACTGCAGATACTGGTTTGGGCGTTCAGGCTGCAGCAGTGGCATTGGGATTGGAGTTTATCCCCGTGGCTCAGGAACAATATGATTTACTTTTGAATTTTGCTGCTGATGATGAACGATTACATGCAATTCTAGAAATTTTGCAGACTGCTGAATTTCGGCGTGAAGTGGAATCTTTAGGGGGCTATGACTTAAGCAATTCTGGTAATTTTATGTAGTCTAACCTGGAGGAGGCAATGATATGTCAAATACAATTGAACTCCGAGTGTTTATGGACCTTGTAAAGTTATTTAAGGAACGAAATTGGTCTATTCCAATGTTAGTTAATATAGAGAATAAACTAACAGGATCAGAATTAATTACCATGCTGAATATCCCAGAAAAACAAGTAGAAATCATTTTCATAAATGGTAAAGCTTTTTTGCCTTCTAATGCAGTGATTAAGCCTGGTGACCGTGTGGCGTTGGTACCGCCTGGCACACCGGGGCCGTATCGGGTATTGCTAGGATTCAAGAATAAAGAATAAAGAATAAAGAATAAAGAATAAAGAATGGGGGGATGTTCCATTGTTTATAGAAGTTCGACTGTACGCCACTTTGCGGCGATATGCTCCTGCTAGTTTGGCAGGGGTGTTTTCTGTTGAAGTGCCTATGGATTGCACTGTAGCTGAATTATTGAACATGATTAGCATAGATCCAACAGAGGTTCATATCATTATGATAAACGGTGTTAATAGTAAATCCACCTCTGCTTTGCATGAAGGCGATCGGCTAGGTCTATTTCCGCCAGTAGGTGGTGGTTAGATGATTTTGCAGAAGACTATCGAGCTGCTTGAGAAGGGTGAAGTGCCGCAAAGATATCTAAGGAATATTGGTACTATTGGGATTGAGGGACAATTATGTTTGTTAAATGCTAAAGTGGCAGTAGTCGGTGCCGGTGGATTGGGCGGAAATATTATTGAATCACTAACCCGCCAGGGTGTCGGTTATTTACGAATTATAGATGGAGATAATTTCGCTGCTCATAATCTGAATCGACAGTTATTGGCAACAGAAGGAAATATAGGAGTTAATAAAGCCTTGGCCGCTGTTCGCCGTATTGCCGAAATCAATTCAGATGTATCTGGAGAAGCCATTCCCCAGATGCTGGATGAAGAAAATGCTGATCTGCTACTTTCCGGTATGGATGTAGTCGTAGATGCTTTGGACACCATTAGTAGTCGTCTGCTGGTGAGCAAAATAACAAAGAAACGTGGTATACCTTTAGTCCATGGCGCGATTGCTGGATTTACAGGTCAAGTCACCACATTGTTACCTGGTGACATCGGGCTGGAAAAAATCTATAAAGTCAGTGTTGGTTCAGATAAAGGTATTGAAATTTCACTTGGCAATCCAGCGGCTACACCTGCTTTAGCAGCAGCTATTCAGAGTCAAGAGGTGGTCAAGATTTTGACTGGCGTTGGTGAATTATTACATAAACGGCTACTTTATTTTGATACTGAACTCAACATTTTTGAAATTTTAACAATAGAGTAATAGGAAGATGATACGTAAGAAAGGCAGTAAGAACGGTTTCTTTGAAAGGGAGGATAATTCATGGCAGGGAAAGTAGTAGCTGTATGCATCAGTAAGCAAAAAGGAGTACGTAAAGAAAATATCGGTGAAGCTAAACTAATAGCAGGCTGGGGCATGGAAGGAGATGCCCATGCTGGCAAATGGCATAGACAATTAAGTTTACTCAGTGCCAGCAGCATTGAAAAAATGCGAGAAGAGGGCAAGAAAAAGGGACTTGATCTGGTGCCAGGGGATTTCGCTGAAAATCTGACAACAGAAGGGTTAGAACTATTTACCCTGCCTGTTGGTACATATCTTGAAATCGGTGAAACGCTGCTAGAAGTAACCCAGATCGGCAAAAGCTGCCATCATGACTGTGAAATTTTCAAACAAGTAGGTCACTGTGTTATGCCGAAAGAGGGCATATTTACTCGAGTGCTGGCTGGCGGCAGTGTAAAGGCAGAGGATAGTATTGAGTTTTGGCAGGGCATACCTGTCGGTATTATCACTGCTAGCGATAAAGGCTCGAGAGGTGAGCGAGAAGATAAAAGTGTTCAAGAAATTGAAACTCTTGTTAAGGATATACAGGGAAGGGTAATTGATTATCGGATGCTTCCTGATGATAAAGAAATCTTATCTCAGGCCATGATTGAGATGATTGATGAACTCGGTGTGGGGCTGCTCTTAACGACTGGCGGAACAGGATTTTCTCAAAGAGATGTAACCCCAGAAGCCACTCTGAGTGTGATTGAAAGAGCTGTTCCTGGTCTGTCTGAAGCCATGCGGCGGGAAAGCTTTGCCATATCTCCTCGCGCTATGCTAAGCCGAGGGGTGGCAGGTATACGTGGTAAATGCTTGATTGTTAATTTACCAGGCAGTCCTAAAGCAGTCAGAGAATGTTTGCAAATCATTCTGCCGCTGCTGACCCGCGCCTTAGAGATTTTACGTGGCACTGGTGATGAGTGTGGGCAAGACGCTAAATGGTGAATTCGTCCAGCTGAAACTGGCTATGGAGACTTCAGCAGGAGATTCTACTTCCACGTATAGAAGAGGGAGAATCTTGATTAGATAAATAGGAATAAACGATTAACATATAAATCGTGTATTGATATTTTGCTTTTTTCATGGCACTTTTCACGAATTTTAACGCTTGTCTAATTGCACTACAATATAAAATATAATTAAAATAAAACATAATTAAACCACAAATCAATAGCGAATTTATTGATATATAATAAGAAGAAGTCCAATTTACATATACATACAGGGGAAATATGGTAAAATGGAAATGCCAGCTATTTAACAATGATGAAAATCAATTTTTTTCTTGCAATTATGGGGGCGTTTGATCGATAGTATTAAAAATGATATCGTAAATAGTGGGGTGTGAAATAGTGGGATTTGAAATGGAGACATGCTTAATAAAACACGAAGAATGTTATATGAAGAAACAATGTCTTAAGTATGAGATATGTCCTATGGTTTTGGTGCAAGAAATATTATCTGGTAAGAGAAAAATATTAATTCTATGGTTCTTGAGTTATAAGAATCATAGATTCAGTGATATAAAAAAACGATTACCTGATGTTACACAAAAAATGCTTACAGCACAGCTGAGAAAATTAGAAGAAGATAATCTGATATACAGGAGGATATATCCAGTCGTTCCCCCAAAAGTAGAATATGGTTTGACTGAGCGAGGTAAAAAGATAATTCCAATCCTTGAGATGATGCATCATTTTGGAGCTGGATATTTAAAAGAGGGTATTGCCGCTGGACCCAAAGCCCTAGAAGTTGACGATGATGACGATGTTGACTGTCTATAATTTAACGGATATAGTGACAAGATAAAAAAGAAAGGATAGTTCATTATATTGAATTTAAAAAAACCTCAAATAGTCACGCTTTGCCTATTAGCAAGTCGTGACTATTTGAGGTTTTTCATTTACGGAATCAGAAAGTATAACACTTTCCGATTCCAAGTAAGGGCAACTAAGGCTTTAGCTTGCACTGAGGTTTGGCGAAAGCCAAGTTTTCTTTACTAACAACGAGTATCTGTTATTACTATAGCCGATAATATCATTGGAGGTACTATGTGCTATAGATTATGCTATGCCACAATATAGTGCCTTCTTGTTAAAAATAAATCATGCTGATAGTATTGAAATAGGAAAATAATTACTATTCTTTTTAAGGAGGCCTATCGTTTTAAACAAGAAGGGGATACCAAAACAAAAAACGATAATAAAAAATGAAGAGTGTATTATGTTAACTAAAAAATCGTAGGGGTATTTTATGCCTCCAGTAAGTATTATGGGTGTTGGATGTTTGGAAGATATTGTGGACTATGTAAAGCTTATGAACTTCAAAAAAGAGTTGATCGTTACTGATAAAGTACTTATACAAATTGGACTTATTAAAAAGCTCACTGATACTCTTGATAAATGCGGTGCGGGTTACGTGATATATGACGGAATTCATCCAAATCCAACTGTTGGAAATGTCAATTTGGGATTGAAGATGCTTTCTGACTTCTTAAGAAGAGCTGTTAAAGAAGGCACGGATATTGAAGCTAGAGAAATGATGACTTATGCTGAATATCTTGGGGGCGTTGCCTTTAATAATGTAAGCCTCGGTTATGTGCATGCTATGGCTCATCAGCTTGGTGGATTCTATGATTTGCCCCATAGGGGTTGTAATGCCATTCTGTTTCCCGCTGTTACCGAATATAATGCAAAAGTTGTTCCCAAAAGAATTGCTGACATTGCCATAGTAATGGGCAAAGATGTTACTGGACTCTCCCCTGAGGCAGCTGCTCAAGTTGCAATTGCTGCGATTCGCCAACTTTCTGCCGACGTCAACATTCCTTCCGGTTTGAAAGATCTTAAAGCTTTCTCTGCAAAGGATATTCTAACTCTTTCTGTTAATGCCCTTAAAGACATTTGTGGTGCTACTAACCCGAAACAAGCCACCCAAGAAGAAATCGAAGCTATTTATAAAGCGCTATTTAAATTACAGTATTCCATATTCTATAGTGCAAATACCGCCGTTGATTTTTGATGTCGGTGGCATTTGATTTTTTCTCAGATCGATAATTGCAATCCCGCTCTGAGTTCGCGTATCCAATTCCTTTCTTGGCAATTACAGGGGGGGCTTGAAAGATATTTATTTGAACGATAGTATCAAATATCGTAATATCGGGGTGTGAAATGGTTACATGCTTAGCAAAAAACGAAGAATGTCATATGAAGAAACAATGTCTTAATTATGAGATATGCCCGATAGTTTTGGCACAAGAAATACTCTCTTGTAAGAAAAGAATACTAATTCTATGGTTCTTGAGAGATAAGGCTCAACGATTCAGTGATATAAAAAAACGATTATCTGATGTCACACAAAAAATTCTTTCAGCGCAGTTGAGAAAATTAGAAGAAGATAATTTGATATATAGAAGGATATATCCAGTCGTTCCCTCAAAGGTAGAATATGGTTTGACTGAGCGCGGTCAGAAGATAATTCCGATCCTTGAGATGATGCAACATTTTGGAGCTGGATATTTAAAAGAAGGTATTGGCGCTGAACCCAAAGGCCTAGAAGTTGACGATATTGATTGTCTATTATTTGACGGATAGAATGACAAGATAAAAAAAGGATAGTTCATTACATTTTAAATAACCTCAAAAGGTCACGATTTGACTATTCGCAAATCATCTTTTGAGGTTATTGATATTTGTCAACAGCAAGTTTCCTTTAATAGTATAGTCTATAGTATCGTTAAAGGTACTAGGTACTATAGACTATACTATACCACAATATAGTGCCTTCTTGTTTAATATACATGATGCTGATACTATTGAATTAAGAAAACAATGACTATTCTTTCCAAGGAGGGCTATCATCTACAACAATAAGGGAATATCAAAACAAAAACCGATAATAAAAAAAGAGGAGTGGATTATGTTGAATAAAAAATCGTATGGTTATTTTATGCCTCCAGTAAGTATTATGGGTGTTGGATGTTTGGAAGATATTGTGGACTATGTAAAGCCGATGGGCTTCAAAAAAGCGTTGATTGTTACTGATAAAATTCTTATACAAATCGGACTTGTTAAAAAGCTTACTGACACTCTTGATAAATCTGGTGCAGGTTACGTGATATATGACGGAGTTCATCCAAATCCAACTGTTGGCAATGTCAATTTGGGACTGAAAATGCTTAAAGATAACAAGTGTGATTTCGTTGTATCTTTTGGTGGCGGTTCATCTCATGACTGTGCTAAAGCCATTGCCCTTGTTGCTGCTAATGGTGGAAAGATTGAAGATTATGAAGGTGTCAACCAGTCAGCGAAACCGCAATTGCCTTTAATCGCCGTGAATACCACTTCCGGTACTGCTAGCCAAATGACTCGCTTCTGTATTATCACAGATGAAACTAGACAAGTTAAAATGGCTATTGTTGATTGGCATACAACGGCTATCATATGTGTTGATGATGCTGAGCTGATGCTTGCTATGCCTCCTTCACTAACGGCTGCTACTGGTATGGATGCTCTGACTCATGCAGTAGAAGCATACGTTTCCACTATCGCTACTCCGGTTACCGATTGCGCTGCTCTTAAAGCCATTCAACTAGTGTCTGATTTCTTAAGAAGAGCTGTTAAAGACGGCACGGACATTGAAGCTAGAGAAATGATGACTTATGCTGAATATCTTGGGGGCGTTGCCTTTAACAATGCAAGCCTCGGTTATGTGCATGCTATGGCTCATCAGCTTGGTGGATTCTATGATCTACCCCATGGCGTTTGTAATGCTATTCTGCTTCCCGTTGTTTCCGAATATAATGCAAAAGTTGTTCCCCAAAGATTTGCTGATATTGCCAAAGCAATGGGCAAAGATGTTACTGGACTTTCTCTTGAGGCAGCTGCTAAAGTTGCAATTGATGCGATTCGCCAACTTTCTGCCGATGTCAATATCCCTGCCGGCTTGAAAGATCTTAAAGCTTTCTCTGCGAAGGATATTCCAACTCTTTCTGTTAATGCCCTTAAAGATGCTTGTGGTGCCACTAACCCAAAACAAGCTACCCAAGAAGAAATTGAAGATATTTTCAAAGCTGCTATTTAAAATTGTCAACCTTTATTCGCCTTTAGTACTATAGACTATTGTAATATTAAGAATAATATAGTGGTATATAGTATCCTTAAAGGTACTAGGTACTATAGACCATACTATAATACAATAAAGTGCCTTCTTGTTCAAAATACATAAGGATGATACTATTGAAATGGAAAAAATATCATTCTTTTTAAGTAGTAATTCGTCCTTAATAACAATTAAATATCAAAACAAAAAACGGTAATTAAAAAAGAGGAGTGGATTATGTTGAATAAAAAATCGTATGGTTATTTTATGCCTCCAGTAAGTATTATGGGTGTTGGATGTTTGGAAGATATTGTGGACTATGTAAAGCCGATGGGCTTCAAAAAAGCGTTGATTGTTACTGATAAAATTCTTATACAAATCGGACTTGTTAAAAAGCTTACTGACACTCTTGATAAATCTGGTGCAGGTTACGTGATATATGACGGAGTTCATCCAAATCCAACTGTTGGCAATGTCAATTTGGGACTGAAAATGCTTAAAGATAACAAGTGTGATTTCGTTGTATCTTTTGGTGGCGGTTCATCTCATGACTGTGCTAAAGCCATTGCCCTTGTTGCTGCTAATGGTGGAAAGATTGAAGATTATGAAGGTGTCAACCAGTCAGCGAAACCGCAATTGCCTTTAATCGCCGTGAATACCACTTCCGGTACTGCTAGCCAAATGACTCGCTTCTGTATTATCACAGATGAAACTAGACAAGTTAAAATGGCTATTGTTGATTGGCATACAACGGCTATCATATGTGTTGATGATGCTGAGCTGATGCTTGCTATGCCTCCTTCACTAACGGCTGCTACTGGTATGGATGCTCTGACTCATGCAGTAGAAGCATACGTTTCCACTATCGCTACTCCGGTTACCGATTGCGCTGCTCTTAAAGCCATTCAACTAGTGTCTGATTTCTTAAGAAGAGCTGTTAAAGACGGCACGGACATTGAAGCTAGAGAAATGATGACTTATGCTGAATATCTTGGGGGCGTTGCCTTTAACAATGCAAGCCTCGGTTATGTGCATGCTATGGCTCATCAGCTTGGTGGATTCTATGATCTACCCCATGGCGTTTGTAATGCTATTCTGCTTCCCGTTGTTTCCGAATATAATGCAAAAGTTGTTCCCCAAAGATTTGCTGATATTGCCAAAGCAATGGGCAAAGATGTTACTGGACTTTCTCTTGAGGCAGCTGCTAAAGTTGCAATTGATGCGATTCGCCAACTTTCTGCCGATGTCAATATCCCTGCCGGCTTGAAAGATCTTAAAGCTTTCTCTGCGAAGGATATTCCAACTCTTTCTGTTAATGCCCTTAAAGATGCTTGTGGTGCCACTAACCCAAAACAAGCTACCCAAGAAGAAATTGAAGATATTTTCAAAGCTGCTATTTAAATTACAGCATTCCATATTCCATAGTGCAAATGCCGCCGTTCATTTTTGATGTTGGTGGCATTTGAGTTTTTCTCAGATCGATAATTGCAATAATAATAAGAAGAAAACCAAAAAAGCCTTGATCGATATAACCGGTTTTTTGTGAGAATATAAATGAGTAAGAGAGGGAAAATTGATGTTTTATCGTATAAACATGGCTACTTTAGTGATAAGTGAGGACAATGGTATACCATATGAAGGATTAGGTGGCCGCGCTTTGAGTTCGCGTATAATAGAGCAAGAGGTGGAGCCGAATTGCCATGCCCTCGGCGATGGTAATAAGCTTGCATTTGTAACGAGTTTGTTATCTGGAACAGGAGCCCCGAATGGGGGGAGGATGTCTTTAGGCGGGAAAAGTCCTCTCACTGGTACGATCAAAGAAAGCAATGTAGGCGGTCCAATGGGTCACAAACTAGGGAGGCTTGGTATCAGGGGTATCATTGTAGAGGGACTGCCCGAAGAAGAGAAAACTTATATTATAAAAGCTTCCACAGAGGGTGTATCATTAGAGGAAATGCCAGAAATAAAAGGCTTGAATATATATAATACGGTAGCTAAACTACAAGAAAAGTTTGGTTCTAAAATTGCTATTGGCTGTATTGGTACAGCAGGAGAACTCAAAATGGCATCGGCGTGTATCGGATTTACGGACATGGAAGGCAGTCCGACTCGTCAAGCTGGTCGGGGTGGTTTGGGCGCCGTCATGGGCAGCAAAGGGATAAAAGCTCTTATTGCTGATGATAGTGGTGCTAAGATGGTGCCACTTGTTGATGAAGTGGCTTTTAGAGCCGGTAGCAAAAAGTTGGCCAATGCATTATTAACTCATCCTGTGACCAGTCAGGCTTTACCTGCTTATGGTACTGCTGTGTTGGTTAATATTCTGAATGAAGCAGGAGGGTTACCGACTAGAAATTTTAGTGTTGGCCGATTTGAGGGTGCTAATGATATTGGTGGCGAAACAATGGCTGCTAACATTAAAGAGCGGGGCGGAAAAGTCGGCCATGGTTGTTCTCCGGGATGTATTATTCGTTGTTCCCAGATTTATAAAGATAAAAAGGGCGAGGTTCTGACTGGCGGTTTTGAATATGAAAGCTTATGGGCTTTTGGCTCTCACATAGGAAACGATAAGCTGGACGATATTGCGTTGATGAATCGTTTATGTGATGATTATGGTGTGGATAGCATTGAGATGGGAGTTGCAATCGGAGTTGCAATGGAGGCAGGAGTCATTCAGTTTGGTGATAGCCAGGGTGCCATCAATTTAATTCATGAAATGGGTAAGGCGACTCCCCTTGGCCGAATTCTGGGTGCTGGCACGGAAACAACTGGTAAGGTCTTCGGCGTGCGTCGTGTGCCAGTTGTCAAAGGTCAGGCTATTCCCGCTTATGATCCTAGGGCTGTCAAGGGTGTGGGCGTTACCTATGCTACGACCACTATGGGGGCTGACCATACGGCTGGTTATTCGGTAACAGCCAATATTCTGGGCGTAGGAGGTACTGTTGATCCGCTGAAACCAGATGGACAAGTAGACTTATCTCGTAATCTGCAAATTGCGACTGCTTTTGTTGACAGTACAGGTCTTTGTTTATTTGTTGCTTTTGCAATTTTGGATATGCCTGAAGGCTTGGAAGGTATTGTAGAAATGTGCAATGCCCGCTATGGATGGAATAAAACTGTTGGTGATTATTTGGAAATGGGGAAACAAGCACTCAAAGACGAACGATCCTTCAATAAAGCTGCTGGTATCAGCGATGGGGCTGATGACCTGCCTGACTTCTTTCGTAAAGAGGTTTTGTCTCCTCATAATGTAGTGTATGATGTACCGAAAGAAGAATTAGATTCAGTGTTCAATTTTTAATTACGTTTGATAAGACTGCCTGGCTAGATTAATCTAGTCAGGCATATTTTCGAATATGGTTGTTATAAGGATGAATGTGCTATAATAGTAGTATATGGTAATAGGGATGAGGGGTTGTCTATGGATTTTTTTCAATGTATGTCACTTAGTAAAGCACGGGAGTTGATTGTTGAGAGTCTTGCAGGGATTGCTGCTAACAGTGAAATAGTTCATTTGTCTGATGCTTTGGGGAGGGTTGTAGCCACGGATATCACGGCCAAAGAAGACTTGCCACCCTTTAGTCGCTCAACTGTGGATGGATTTGCTGTGCGTAGCTCGGATACCTTTGGTTCTAATGAATCTTCGCCGGCACTTTTTATGATTATCGGTGAAGTAGTCATGGGAAAAGAGTCAATGATAGAGCTGCAGCCTGGTCAGGCGGTAGCCATTCCAACTGGCGGTATGCTGCCAGCAGGGGCAGATGCTGTCGTTATGTTAGAATACACGGAGCAACATGACGCAAGTGCCCTAATGGTGCTAAAGATGGTTGCGCCTGGTGAGAACGTAGTAACTAAAGGTGATGATATTGAGGCTGGAGCCATCATTGTAGAACAAGGGCAGAAGCTTGCAGCGCAACATATCGGTGCCCTCGCTGCCTGTGGTTGGGCACATATCCCGGTGGTTAATAGGGTGAAAGTTGCCATTTTGTCTACTGGTGATGAATTGGTGGATATCCATGAACCCGTGCAGTGTGGACAAATAAGAAATGTGAATTCTTATGCGTTAGGTGCCATGTTAGCTGAGATAGGCTGTGTGGTAAAACTCATGGGAATCGTTAAAGATAGTTTTGAAGAGTTCTGCCATGCTTTATCAGCAGCAGTATCAACTTGTCAATTGGTGGTCATTTCTGGAGGCAGTTCAGTCGGTATAAGAGATTATGCTTCGACCGCTATTAACGCCCTCGGTGCTCCTGGGGTATTAATCCATGGGATCGCAGTAAAACCAGGGAAACCGACTATTTTTGGTATAGCAGGCAGTGTTCCAGTCTTTGGTTTGCCTGGACATCCTGTAGCCGCAATAACGATATGTGAGCAGTTAGTCAAAGTGGCTGCCCGCATCCTTATGGGGCAGAAACGATCCTTGGATACCTTTGGTATTCCAGCCTATCTTACGCGCAATTTGCCTTCAGTTCCTGGTCGGGACGATTTTATCAATGTGCGGCTCAGCAAGCAAGAGGGAAAATATACTGCAACCCCAATATTGGGGAAATCAGGACTGATTAGTACCATGTCTGAAGCTGACGGTATGATACATATTCCAACAGATAAAAGTGGCCTTTATCATGGGGAAATTGTAGAAGTATTATTTACTAAAAAGACTGAGTGAGAGGAGGGCGAGAATTCTGCGTAGTAATAAGGCATATTTACATTGTTTGCAAAGACAAGAGGCTCAAGAATTATGGCGGCAGAAAGTAGCGCAGTCTGGATTCTTTGAAAACCTTCCAGTGGAGACTGTAGCTGTGGAGGCATCACTGGGTCGGGTAACAGCTTATTCTATTTACGCGAAACAATCTGTACCTCATTATAATAGTGCGGCCATGGATGGGATTGCGGTTTTGGCCCAGGATACTTTTGGTGCTCAAGAGACTGAGCCGAAATGGCTTACCGTGTTACCGACAGAGAAGGAATTTGCTGTTGGCTGTTGCTATATGGTTGATACTGGTGATATATTGCCAGCAGGGACGAGTGCGGTGGTGATGATTGAAGATGTACATATTGTTGACGGCGTGGCGGAAATCATTGCCGCCGCTGCGCCATGGCAGCATGTTCGTATTATCGGTGAAGATATTGCCGCTAATGAGCTAGTCGTGCCTGAGCATCATGTCATTATCCCTGTAGATATTGCAGCCCTATTGGCCGCAGGACAGGAGTATATTGAGGTAGTGAAGAAACCTCAAGTAGGGATCATTCCTACTGGGGATGAAATTGTAGCGACTAGCCGGGAGTTAAAACCAGGAACTATTTTGGATGTTAATTCTCATATGTTAGCGGCATCGGTCAAAGATTGGGGAGGGCAGGCAGAACGGCTCGCGATTGTCAAGGATAATGCCCAAGACATCAGAGAAGCCATATGGTTCAGTCTGCAACGGAATGATATGGTCATTATAAATGCAGGTACATCTGCAGGGCGAGATGATTATACTGCTGATGTTTTGGCAGAACTCGGGGAAGTTTTAGTGCATGGTGTGGCGATAAAGCCTGGCAGGCCAGTGATTCTGGCTATATGTCAAGGAAAACCGGTGATCGGCTTACCTGGATATCCTGTATCTACCATGTTGA
>Ga0316613_10002279_pt1 | contig 12384 bp, 11 predicted proteins | sample OWC_soil_day10_C_2_FD_207647 | JGI IMG/M metagenome (GOLD analysis project Ga0316613, IMG submission 207647) | Wetland soil microbial communities from Old Woman Creek delta, Ohio, United States - OWC_soil_day10_CT_b | ecosystem: Environmental > Terrestrial > Soil > Wetlands | place: USA: Ohio...
CAGTTTTTCCGGATTCTTCCGCAACAGCTCAGGCAACATCAGGATATTGATCCTCAGCCAGGACAGGTTCTGCCCCAGATCATCGTGGATTTCGCGCGCAATCCGCTTGGCCTCATCCTCCCTGGCGGTAATGAGACTGGCGGAGAGCGAGCGGATGGTTTCCTCGGCTTCCTTCTGCTGGCCGATGTCGCGCAACAGGGCGACGTGGCGCGTCGCGTTGCCCTTGCCACAGGGCACGATGTTCAGGTTAAGCCAGGTCGTCATCTTTTCTCCGTTCTTCCGGTGGACGACGAATTCGCCCTGCCAGTGCCCGTCGCGCATATAGTCGCGGCGCACTGCCTCATAATAGCCCGGGCTGCTCTGAAAATCGTAGATCGTCCTCACGTTCCTGCCGATGATCTCGTCCCGCAAGTAGCCCATTTCCGCTGTAAACGCCGGGTTGACGTCGATTATCGTGGCCGATACGTCACCGTCGTAGAGATCGTATACCATCATCATTTCGCTGCTGTTCTGGTACACTTGCGCCGCCAGCCGCAGTTCGTCTTCAACGTTTTTCCGGTCGGTGATATCCATCGTGAAACCGATGAAACCGGCATACTGACCCGACTTGTCAAGGCGGGGAGTGCCCGACGCCAGCAGCCAGCGGTACTGGCCGTCGTGACGAAGCACGCGGTATTCGATCTGGAATTCGCGCCTCGTCCGCGCCGCTTTCTCGGCCGTTTCCTGGTGGAGATCGACATCGTCCGGATGGATCAGTTCCAGCCAGCGCTCATTGAACACGTCCACATCGGGCACCCCGACAAAATCGAGGGTGGTCTTGTTCACCCAGAATCGCGTTACCTCCACATTGGTTTCCCAGAGCATGCCCGGCGTCGAATCCAGCATCGTGCGGAGATGCTTTTCGCTCTCCTTCAGGTCCACGGTCAAGCGTCCGGCCAGTTCGAGCGCCCGGTCCCTGCCGGTGGCCAGCACCCAGGTCAGCAGCGCCAGCAGCACGCTCAGGGCAATCCCCGATATGGCAATCACCCGGTGCTTGCCCTGGTCGTTTTTGGCGATGAAATCGGGTTTCGCATGCACGGCCAGCATCCATGTTCTTCCCCCGGCATCGACCAGGTGGATGGTCTCGCAGTACGTATCGCTCGGAAAGGCTTTGAATTGGTGCCCGCCGGAATGGTATAGCTGCGATTGCTCCGACATCTCGATGCCGTCATAAACGGCAATATCGAGATCATCCGTATGATCTTTCGACAATGCACCCATCAGCCTGGTCATCATGAACGGCGCATAAACCCAGCCGACGATGTTGTTTCTCCGTTCCTCCACGGTATCGGGCGTCACACCGTTGCGGTATATCGGCAGAAATACCACGATACCGGCGCTCGGGTCGTTGTCTGGATGCCTGACCAGCCTGGTCTTGCCGGTCACGGCCATTTCGCCGGTATCGCGTGCCCTTTCCATGGCGGCGCGCCGTTCCGGATTGGTGAGCATGTCGAATCCCAGCGAGCCCGGTCCGGGTTGGCGGATGGCAATCGGCGCATAGGTCTCGCGCTGGCCGACCGGCCACACCGCGTAGCCGGGAAATCCCTGCCGCCGCATATCGGCGACATGGCTAGGGATCTCGTTTTTACGGATGATCCTGGCGACGCCGACGGCATGCAGCGCGGGATAAAGCTGCTTGATTCCCATCGACGAAATGAACGCGCGCACATCCCGGGACCTGGGATTGCCGTTGGCACCGTAAAATCCCTGAACACTGCGCAGTATCATGGAATAGCTGGCGATGCGGCGCTCCAACTCGTGATGAATCATGCTGGTCTGGAGCTGCAGGTCGGCCTTCACTTCGTCATGCGCGGCACGAAGGGCGTTCCGCCACAGAATAGTGGTAACCGCCAGTCCTGCGACAAGGACCAGCAAGGCGAAAAGCCAGGCCGGAAACCGGTGATTGACTACATTGGATGCGCCCCCTGACGGGCCGCTTGATTCATTCATCGTTTATCGTATTGCTACATGTCGCCAGGACATTCCTGCGTCAAAGACTCGACAATCTCATGCCAGGGATTTTACTGGATAAAGCATGAATTTGATTGCATATTGGATACAAAAGTGCACAAAAAGTATACAAAATTTTGCATTGGAGCAATATTCTGGAGCAGGACGAACCCGGTCAACATGCAAAAGGTGCAGGGAACAGCAGACTGCATTCCGCAACGGAAAGCAGTCGAATGGGAGGGATGCCGTCGCCTATAAAAAATCAGCTTGACTTCAGGAGAGCGTCGAGCCTGCCATCGTCATCCATTGCCGACAACTCGTCCAGGCCGCCGACCAGCGTCCGCCCGACAAAGATCTGAGGCACAGTACGGCTGCCGGTCCGTTCGGACATCTCGTCGCGCAAGCCGGGGTTCGGATCGACCGTGATTTTCTCGATGTCCTTCACACCATTGTTTTCCAGTATCTGTTCCGCCATGTTGCAATACGGACAGCCTGGAAGGTAATACATCACTATTTGTGCCATCATGTTTTCCTCTCGCGGATAGTGACGTGCGATGACGCTAGGGTCAATTCCGGACATGCTCCGCCGCGCAGCCGATACTGCAGTCAAAAAAAATCCCGCCTTGCGGGAATCACCGGCAGGCGGGACAAGCAAGGAACCATCGAAGCGGATAGCTTGGAGTCTTTTGCAGGCTGCATAGTTCGCAGCCTGGACGGTACTTTCAAAAAAAACCGCCCCTGTTACAAGGGGCGGACCGAATAAAGGCTATCCGGAGTTGGGGAATCGTACCGTTGAGATGATCTTTCAAGTCGAGGCCGACCTATTTGGTCATGCTGGAGCCGGAACTGCCACCCATGCCCGAGCTTCCCGAGCCGTAGCCGCTCGTGCCGGACGAGCCATCCGGCGTTCCGGAGGTGCCCGAGCCATAGCCGCTCATGCCGGAGCCGCCGGTCATGCCGGAACCGCTCGTTCCATATCCGCTTGTACCCGAGGAACCATCTGTCGTGCCGTAGCCGCTCGTACCGGAAGAACCGTCAGCCCCGCTTGCGCTGCTCTTCTTGCTCTTCTTCTTTTTCTTGGTGGTGGTTGTCGTTGTCGATTTGGTCGTCGTATCGCCGCTCGTCGAGCTTGCGCCATCCGTACCGTAACCGCTCGTGCCCGATGCGCCGTCCGTGGTGCCGTAGCCGCTCGTACCGGAAGCACCATCGGACGAACGCATGCCGGACGTGCCGTAGGACGAGCCAGTACCGGAGCCGCTGCTCATCGAGCTGGTTCCGCTGCCCATCGACCCGGAGCCATAACCCGATCCGCCGCCGGTGCCTTGCGCGAACGCGGTGAATGCCGCCATAGAGATGCCGAGGCCAAGCGCGATTGCCAGATTCTTGGGATGTTTCATTGTTTCTCCTTTCGGTTTAAGAAAACAGGAATGAAAGCCCTTTGACCATCGCCGTCCGGCATTGTTAGCGGACACGACAAGCCATATCGCCCCCCGTTCTCTGACCTGTATCAAGCATGCATCGTTCCTTTCCGGCGATTCGCCGTTATTGCCCTGTATGCAATAGTCGGAATTTCGTACCGGAAACGTAAGAAGAAACATTGCGCCATTGGCCCTATAATTCTTGCGGATGAAAACCGTGAAACTCACCATTCTCCTGGCCGGACTGGCCATGATCGGCCCGTTTGCGACCGATACGTTTCTGCCATCCTTTCATGCCATTGCGCAGTACTTCGAAGTCAGCTATCTGCTGGTTCAGCAGACGCTCAGCGTCTATCTGTTCGGTTTCTCGCTGATGACCCTGTTCTACGGAACGCTGTCCGATTCCTTCGGCCGCCGTCCCGTGATCATCGTTTCCCTGGTGGTCTTCACGATTGCTTCCATTGGCGCGAGCATGGCGCCCAGCTTCTCCCTGCTCCTGCTGTTCCGCGCCTTGCAAGGGGCTTCCGCCGGAGCAGGCAGGGTTGTCGGCCAGGCCATCGTGCGCGACCGGTTCAACAGCGCTGACGCGCAGCGCATGATCTCGAACATCGCCATGGTGTTCGGCATCGCCCCGGCCATCGCCCCCGTTGTCGGCGGTTTCCTTCATGTCACGTTCGGATGGCGCTCCAATTTCGTGCTCATGGCGCTCATCGGCGCCATCCTGGTTGCCGCCTGCCTGCGCGCCCTGCCGGAAACGCTGCCGCAGCAGGCGCGCCATCCGTTCAGGCCGGGACTGATTCTGGGAAACTTCCGGACCGCCATCCGTCATTGGCGGTTCGTCCTGTGCTGCCTCGCCACCGGCTTTTCCTTTGGCGGTTTCGCCCTGTATATTTCATCGGCAGCCCACTTCGTGATGGAAATCCTGCACCTTCCCGAAACGGCGTTCGCCTGGCTGTTCGTGCCAATGATCGGCGGCACGGTCATCGGTTCCGCGATCGGATCGAGGCTGGCGCACCGGGTCCGCTCGGCTGCCATGATCCGCATCGGCTTCATCATCATGGCCGTCGCGGTCGTCCTCAACATGGCCTACACCTATGCCTTCGTCGCCGCCGTTCCGTGGGCCGTCTTGCCGATCATGCTGTATTCCTTCGGCCTCTCGCTCGCCATCCCGGGCATGACGATCGCGACGCTGGATATCTTCCCGACCATGCGCGGCTTGGCCTCGTCCCTGCAGAGCTTCGTGCAGATGCTGATCTTCGCCCTGGTATCCGGTTTCGTCGCCCCGCTGCTGTTCGACAGCGCCTTCAAGCTGGCGGCCGGAGTGACCGCCGCGGTGATCCTGAGCCTGTCCTTCTGGCTGCTCGGCAACCTGCGGGATAGGAAAACGGACGGACGGGACTGACGCCCGGCCGTGCCCGCTTCGTCCAAGGCTGGTATCATTGACGACTTTGTTGCACTAAACCAAGATTCACCAGACCCCATGACAGACCGATACATTCCTGAACCCGCCTTGCGCGGCCATTCAGGCAGCGGCAGCCTTTCCGCCCCGCACCCGGCGGATAACCGCATCACTCATTCAATCAGGCATGCGGAAGGAGCACGAAAATGATCCGCAGAAACCCGAAAGGCGACTTGCCGGAAGTGCATGAGAGCGCCTTCATCGACCCGACCGCCATCGTGTGCGGACGCGTCATCGTGCACGAAAACGTCTTCATCGGCCCGTATGCCGTGATCCGCGCCGACGAGTGCGACGAAAACGGCGACATGGAGCCCATCGTCATCGGTGCGCACTCCAATATCCAGGATGGCGTCGTGATCCACTCGAAATCGGGCGCGGCCGTCACCATCGGCGAGCGCACCTCGATCGCGCACCGCGCCATCGTGCACGGCCCGTGCACTGTCGGGGACGGCGTCTTCATCGGCTTCAACAGCGTGCTCTTCAACTGCCATGTGGGAACAGGCTGCGTCGTGCGGCATAACGCCGTCGTCGACGGGCGCGACCTGCCGCCGGACTTCTACGTCCCGTCCACCGAGCGGATCGGGCCGCAGACCGACCTGTCCTCGATTCCGAAAGTCACGGCCCAGGCATCCGAATTCTCCGAGGACGTCGTGCGCACCAACAACGTCCTGGTGCAGAACTACCGCCGCATCCGCAACGAATTCTGAGTCCGTCAATCCGGAGAGGCTGCGCTTCGGGCCGACGGTAAAAGAAGGCAGCAGAGAGCCCTCTCCGCCGCCCTCTTCCGCCTGGTCCCGGATCACCTGCCGCTGACCAGTACCGCCTTTCCGGTATTGGCCGGCGCATTCCCTTCCATCACGACGATCCGGCTCGGCGGCGTCCCTTTTGCGGTCCCGGCAACCTGTCTCATGGGTCCGATGGCCGTGGCGCTGGCCGCACCTTTCTTGTCCGTCTTCAGCACGGCGACCGGCGCTGCCTGCCCGCTCGCATACACGCTGTACGTCGTTTCCGGCTTCAGCTTGAACAGCGACACTTCCAGCGAATCGACCAGCCCCAGGTTGCGTGCCACGATGGTGCCCCTTGCCTCGCCCGATACCGGCTTCAGCATCACATTCACGGGGTCGGCGTTGGCACGCGCAACCAGGTTCGCCGTCCCGGTTCCCGACGGCACGGCATTGGACACATAGACCAGCGCCTGGGGAGCCTGTCCGACCGGAATGCGATGAATGACCTTGTTCGATGCGGTATCGATCACGTCGACCGCATCGCCGTTTTCAAGCCCGACATACATCCGGCTGCCATCGTCCGACGGCCAGATGCCGTGTGGCAGCGGCCCGACCGGGATGGTCGCCACCAGCCTGGCCTGCGGTTCCGTCGTGTACACCTTGACCGCGTTTTCACCGCCGACCGTGACATAGGCGAGCGTGCCGGCCGGCGTGCGGGCAAAGCCCAGGTGGTTGGTGATCATGCCGGTATCGATCACGCCCATGACTTGCAGCGTTTGCGTATCGATGCGCGTGACCTTGCCTACGTCCTTGTGCGTCATCCACATTTCCCTGCCGTCGGGCGTGAACTGGAGAAACGGCGAAAACGGGCTGACCACCGGAATGCGCCGGATCACCACATGCGAGACGACGTCGACCACATCGACTTCGGGCGTGAAGCTCGACACGACGAAGGCGAGTCCGCCCGCCGGATGAAAGCGGACCATGCCCGGACCGGGCGCAACCTCGATCCTGCCGGTTTCCCGGAACGTAGCGGGATCGATCACGGACAGGTAGTTTTCCCCGCGCACCACTGCCCAGACTTCACGCCCGTCCCGCGTAAAAAATCCTTCATGCGGCGCGCGCCCGATATAGGCCTTGCCCTTCACGGCATTGGTGGCCGTATCGATGAACGTGACCGAATTGGAACCCGTGGATATCGCCAGCAATGTCTTGTGATCGGGCGAGTATCCCAGCCCGTGCACGTTGATTTCGCCCTTGTACAGGGGTGACAGCACGTCCGGGCGCTGGTTGCCGAGGCGGATCTGTCCGAGCAGCGTGTTAGCGGCTGGATCGATGACCGAAACCGTATTGCTGTTCTGGTCGGCGGTATAGACCCGGTCTTCCGGTCCCGGAAGGGCCCACGCCAGGTTGACGGCCAGCAGGCCGATGGCCAGCGCCGGGAATACGGATAATGGGGAGGACATTTTCATGGGTTTACTTCCTTCAATTGGTGGCTGGACCTGCGGCGGACGGCACGGCCTGGCGCTGCCGCAGCCATGCCCGCATGACGTTGATTTCGTTCTGCTGCTCGGCAATGATGCCGAGTGCGATATTGCGCAGCGCCGTGTCCTGGCTGTAAAGCAGGATCGCCTTGGCCATGTCGATCGCGCCCTGGTGATGCGGGATCATCATCGTGACGAAATCATGCCCGGGAGTCCCGTTCATCGGCGCACGCCGCATGGCGTCGTCCATCACGGCCATCGCGTCACCCATCAGGGCGTCAAACGGCCTGTCCGTGCTGGCGATGAACGGGGGCGGTGGCTCCCGGGACGAAACGCCATGATGCGGATGCGCCTGTCCGGCATCACCGGAAGCGGACATGTCGTGCGCGCAAGCGCTGTGGCCAGGCCACAGGACGGACAGCGCCAGCGCCGCGGCTGGCAGGACGGCGGGAAAGGATAAGCGGATCATGGCTTTTTCAGGTTTACGCGACAGGGATCGGGCTCTGCTTCTCTGGAGAGGAGACTATAAGATCGCGCCGGGAAACGTTTGCGCACCGTCAAATCAAGCCGACTTTTGGCATGATGCGGCACTGAGCGGACCGCCCGGAATTGGCCGATAATGCATACAGGCCGACGCGATTGCCGTCCAGGGCCGACTGCATGGAGGAATAGCATGGAAAAACTGCCGACGCTTTTCATTTCCCACGGGTCGCCGATGCTCGCCATCGAGGACAGCCCGGCCCGACGCTTCCTGCTGGAACTGGGCAAGACCCTGCCGATGCCAAAAGCGATTCTCGTGGCGTCCGCGCACTGGGAAACCATGCATTCGCCCGCCGTCAGCCTGGCCAAGGAGCCGGAAACCATTCATGATTTCGGCGGCTTTCCGGACGCGTTGTTCGAGATGCGATACCCCGCCCCCGGCGCGCCGGACATTGCCGAAGAGGCGGCCCGGCTGCTCGACGCGGCGAGATTGCCGGTCATCCGCATGCCCGGACGCGGACTGGATCATGGTGCATGGGTGCCGCTCAGCCTGATGTATCCGCGAGCGGGCATCCCGGTCGCGCAGATTTCCATCGTCCATAATGAATCGCCCGCGGAACATCTGAAGATGGGAGAAGCGCTTGCCCCGCTGCGCAAACAAGGCGTCCTAATCGTCGGTTCCGGCTCGATGACGCACAATCTCCGTGCATTCCAGGGCCAACCCATCGACTCGGCGCCGCCCGAGTGGGTCACCGGATTCGAGGCATGGATGGAAAAAGCCCTCCGGGAAAACCGGCGTGATGAATTGCTCGATTACCGGCATGAAGCGCCCTTCGCCGCCTATAACCATCCCACCGAGGAACACCTGATGCCGTTGTTCGTGGCGATGGGGGCTGCCGGGGACGGCGCGCGGGCGCAACGGCTGCATGCGAGCGTCGAGTACGGCGTGTTGGCCATGGATGTGTACGCCTTCTCGCCGGATCGCCCCCAAAAGTAGCCAGCAGGAAAGTAAACAGGTACAATTCGTCTGTCATTGGGGAGTAGCCTCTCTTCTCCCGAAGAGGCTTGCGTCAACATACTTGGCCGTACGGTCATGGCGCAAGCAGTCCCGTGCCTGGCAAGACCTTTGACCACTGCGCCTCCGAATGGCCGGGGAGCGTTGTGGTCGATTGTGTATTGACCGGCCTGGAACTGACATGGAATCCCTTCTCGTCTCGACCGGTGTCGTAGCCCTTGCCGAAATCGGCGACAAAACCCAGCTTCTCGCTTTCATCCTTGCTGCCCGGTTCAAGAAACCCCTGCCGATCATTGCGGGCATACTTGTTGCAACCATCGTGAATCATGGCCTTGCCGGCGCCCTCGGCGCCTGGATCACGTCCGCCCTCAGTCCGGAAGTCATGCGCTGGATCCTGGGCGCGTCCTTCATCGGCATGGCGATCTGGACCCTGGTTCCCGACAAGATCGAAGAAGAGGAAACCCGGATAGCCCAGCGCTTCGGCGTCTTCGGCGCCACGCTGATCACGTTCTTCCTGGCCGAGATGGGCGACAAGACGCAAGTGGCGACGGTGGCGATGGCGGCGCATTACGGGTCGCCGCTGCTGGTCGTGGCCGGCACAACGCTGGGCATGCTGATCGCGGACGTGCCCGCCGTGTTCGCCGGAGACAGGCTGGCGGCACGGATCCCGATGAGGCTGATGCATTCGATCGCGGCGGCGATCTTTGCGGTACTCGGCATGGCGACCCTGCTGGGCGCGGGCTCGAGGCTGGGATTCTGATCTGTTATTGCAAGAGGAAAGCGTATGCACACAACCCACTTGTCCGACTGGACGCACGAGCATGTTTTCGATGAAGGAAGCCATGCCGCCGAGCGCAGCACGTATGCTGTCATGTGGATCACGGCCATCGTCATGGTGGTCGAGGTCGCCGCCGGATGGTGGTTCAATTCGATGGCGCTGCTAGCTGATGGCTGGCACATGAGTTCACACGCACTTGCCATCGGCCTGACCGCCTTTGCCTACGCCAAGGCGCGCCGTTATGCCAGAGATCCGCGCTTCGCCTTCGGCACCTGGAAGATCGAAGTCCTCGCGGGCTTTGCCAGTGCGATCTTCCTGCTGGTGATCGCGGCGCTGATGGTGATCGGCTCCGTCGAGCGCCTTCTCGCGCCGCAGGAAATCCATTACCAAGAGGCGATGGTGGTGGCGGGATTCGGGCTTGCCGTGAACGTCGTGTGCGCGTTCCTTCTCGGCCACTCGCACGATCACGATCATGGCGCGCACCATCATGGTCATGCTTCACATGATCACGCACACGGGCATCATCACGACCTGAACCTCAGGTCCGCCTATATCCACGTCATGGCCGACGCCGCGACCTCGGTTTTCGCGATTGCCGCGCTGGCCGGAGGCTGGCTCTACGGCTGGTCCTGGCTGGACCCGGTCATGGGCATTGCCGGCGCCGTACTCGTGGCTGTCTGGGCCAAGAACCTGATCATTGAAACCGGAAAGGTTCTGCTTGACCGCGAGATGGACGATCCGGTCGTCGACGAGATCAGGGAAGCTGTCGAATCGGACGCAGGCACAGGCGATACGAAGATCACCGATCTGCATGTCTGGCGCGTCGGCAAGGGAATGTATTCCTGCGCCCTGACCGTGGTTACTCATGATGCCGCCCTGACGCCGGTCCGGGTCAGGGAGAGACTCTCCATCCATGAAGAGGTGGTTCACGCGACCATCGAAATCCACCAGTGCACGGACAGAGACGGCAGGTAGTCCGGCAGCACCGGCGGACTGGCGTACTGAAGGATGAAAGACAGAACCTTAACAGCTAGCTCTGCCAATATTCGGGAATGGGAGCGTGCCGGTCGTAATAGGCGTCAAGCCGGGCGATTTCTTCCGGCGTGGTACAGTGTTTGAGCAGCATGCCCGCTTCCGCCATGGTCATGTTGCGGCCTTGCCGGATGACGGCCCTGCTGTACGATCTGACCGTTTCCCTGCTGGCGCATTCCAGATAAGCATGCGCCGTGGAAGGATGTGCCTCGTTCAGCTTCATGAGGCCGGATATGATCTTCGCCAATTGCCAGATCAGGACAAGGGCGAGAAGACCCATTGCCAGCAGTCCGCATTCGAGAATGGTTTCCTGGCCGGGCCTGCCCCGGAGTTTGAGGACCATTATTCCGCACAGGAGCGCATCCGCACCCAGGCCCAGCGCCACCAGCGGAAACCATCGTTCCATGCACTCGCGCGTTTTCTCGATCACCTCTCGAGGCGGCGGCCCGGCGTGAAGATAAAATTCGATTGCCATATGCTCACCCGATAAACCGGCACGGATTCGATGAGCCAAACCGGTATGTGTTGCAATTATGCCATTATTGCAACTATACCATTCGTGCCGCATTGCCCATCCATTCCGCGAATTCAGCGTGTCATCGGAACCACGCGCTCCTGCCTGGCCGCCACATCAGACTTCCACCTTCAGGCGCGCTGGCTGCGCCGTCACCGCGAACATCTCGCCGTGCGGCACGATGGTGATCTGCCCGAATTCTTTCAGCAATTCGCGGTAGGCGGCCGCCACCGGGCGCGGCTTGCGGTCCAGGTCAAACAGCCCGCAGGCGTTGACGTTGCCGTTCTTCCTGGCAAGTTCGGCATCCCAGTCGATCTGGTCCGTCAGCGAATACCAGGTGAACCCAAGCACCGGCACGCCGTCCGCCCGCATGCGCAGCACGTTGGCCCATTGCTTCCACAGCCAGTTCGGCGCACGGTCGGGATTGAATACGTTGGTTTCGGTGTGCATGACCGGTTTGCGATAACGGTCGTAATAGGCTTTGGTCATCTGGTACCAGCCGAATACGTCCTCCGCCGATAGCATCGTCCCGTCCGGCAGCAGGATGCGTTCGTTGCGGCCGTAATAGTCATTGCCCATGACCTGGTAGCCCGGCGGCTCGCCGCGCATGAACCAGTCGTACTCTTCACGCGAAAGCCCGTTGTCCATCAGGTACAGGCAGACGTCCGCATCGAGCGGGTATCCGTACAGCAGGTCGAGCGCCATGAACCGCAGCTTGTTCCGCAGCCTTACCTCGAACGACGGGGCCGACCGCATCTCGTGCGTGAATTCGGCGCTTTCGCTCTGGACGATGATGCAGTCGTGGCGGCGCAGCGCAATGCGGTGGGTCGCCAGGATGCTGGCCGCCACTAGGTGCTTGGTCGCCGTCACGTACGCCTGGTCGCTCTTCAACTGTTCATTCCACAACCCATCGAAGGCGCTGATCCGGGCCGTGACGTAGATCTCGTTGATTGGCGTGTAATGCCGCACCCACGGATAGCGTTCGGCCACCGCATCGGCATATTCGGCAAAGTGGATCGGCAGCTCCGGATTCTGGAAATTGCCGATCCAGTCGGGCACGCCGAAATGCATCAGGTCCAGGATGGGCGTGATCTCCAGCCGCTTCATCTCGGCCATGACCTGGTCGGCGAATTCCCAGTCGAAGCGCCCCGGCCCGAGGTGGATGCGGTAGTAGGGCAAGCCGTAGCGCAGCACCCTCAGGCCCATGTCTTTCACAAGATGAAGGTCTTCCTGCCAGCGCCGGTAGTGGCCGCACTCGTCCATCTGGTCGCGCCTGACGGTGCCGTGCTCGATGGTCGGGTAGGAGCATTCGATGCCGGTGGCGAACATAAAGTTGCCCGCATCCCCCGTCGGCAATCCGCTACCGTCGGAACCGGCCGCGCCACCGAACTGGTCCCCGGCATAGTTGTCGCCATGGAATTTGCGCCGGACCATATCGAGAAACCCTGTCTTCGTCATGAAGTCTCCTGATTCTTGCGGCGTTCCAGGAA
>Ga0316613_10002281_pt1 | contig 12378 bp, 7 predicted proteins | sample OWC_soil_day10_C_2_FD_207647 | JGI IMG/M metagenome (GOLD analysis project Ga0316613, IMG submission 207647) | Wetland soil microbial communities from Old Woman Creek delta, Ohio, United States - OWC_soil_day10_CT_b | ecosystem: Environmental > Terrestrial > Soil > Wetlands | place: USA: Ohio...
AAAAGGATTTTTTAACTAATCTGATTGATTTATTTACGGAGTGGAGTTTAAATTGGATTCCCGATTCTATGGTGTTTGTCTTATTACTGACACTCATTGTCTTTGCCATGGCTTGGGGGCTTACCGCGCATGGACCCTTTCAACTGATTTTAGATTATACCAAAGGTTTTTGGGCACTCTTAACCTTTGCCATGCAATTATGCTTACTGATGATTACCGGGTTTGTTATTGCTGATTCGAAACCGGTACACTTTCTGATTGTGAAATTAGTGGACTGCCCGAAATCGGTAAATCAAACTATAGTGATGTATATTTTAGTGGCTGGTTTTGTGAGCTGGCTTCACTGGGGAATTGGACTCATGCTGGGCATCGTCATGGGCCGGGAAATTGCGGTGCGCAAACGCGGTATGGGGTTACATTATCCATTTTTAGTCGGTGTCATTTATAGTATGGGGGTTTTATCAAATGGACCTTCACAAGCAGCGCAGTTGCTTGTCGCTACACCCGGCCATATTATGGAAAAGGTTACGGGCATTATTCCCTTAACCCAAACTACCTTTAGCCCTCATCTACTGGTTACCATGCTTATACTCTATATCGGACTGCCTATTATAATGCTTGCGGTTAAGCCACACAAAAAAGATTCTGTGGAAATTTCCGAAGCAACAGTAAAAGAATTTAGTATGGTACCCGTCGAAATTAACAAGGAGAAGTTACGTCCGGCAGAACGTCTGGAACGCTCCAGACTGCTACTGCCAATCATAGCACTTGGAATATTGGTTTCCGTAGGAAATTTTGTTTGGTTAAACGGAATTGGACGGTTAGATTTAAATACCTTAAACTTTGCTTTTCTTGGGTTTGCAATGCTGCTGCACGGTTCGTCTCATAGCTTTATCGCTTCGGTATCAAAAGGGGTAACGACTACAACCGGAATTATAATACAGTTTCCGCTGTATGCGGGTATTTTTGGCATGATAAGTAATTCTGGCCTGGCGCAAATTATTACCGACTGGTTTATCTCTATCTCAACAGCCCGGACATTACCCTGGATTGTGTTTCTCTACACTGGCATTATTGACTTTTTTGTTCCATCCGCCGGTTCGAAATTTGTCATTGAAGCGCCTTATATCATACCCGCTGCTCAACAGCTCGGCGTCAGCATTCCTCAGATATTAAATGCATACACGCAAGGAAGCTGCTGGGTAAATATGCTGCAGCCATTTTGGGCGTTGCCGGTATTAGGCGCGATGAAGGTGCGGTTTCAAGACATTTTACCCTATACGTTTATAACTTGGTTTTGGGTTTTACTTGTTGTGAGTTTTATGTTTCTTGTGTGGCCCAATGGATTTTAAACATAATACATCCCCCGTCAACTGACCAATACTTCTCCAGTCTTTTCGACAAAATGAGAATGCCCATGTTAGGCAGCATCAGAAGGTACTTTACTTACATAAAGTACCTTCTGGCAATTGCACAACACATACCTATGTCTTTCTTTTATTTTCCTGCGTCCGCTTGTTCTTTATAAATCAGGTATCTATTATTGCCCTCTTCATAAGACTCTGCTCCGCTTCGGTTTTCATTTCTAAACGCGATCCAAAGTTAGCCCAAGTCATATTCATGCGCCGTCTCTTCTCCGCGCAGCACCCGTAAAGCTCCCAAAGCCAAAGATTCCAGTTCATTTTCGCCAGGGTAAATGGTTACTGACGCAATAAATTCCACATTATTCTTGATCCAATTCGTCAAAAGTTCCGAGTAGGCCAGTCCGCCGGTCAAAATAATACCGTCTACTTTACCTTGCACAACCGTGGCCAACTCGCCAATAGATTTTGCAATTTGATAAGCCATCGCCCGAAACACTAACTCCGCCTCCTTGTCTCCGTTTTTAATTCTTTCGATGACTTCAAGAGCACTGTTGGTACCTAAATAGGCAACCAGACCGCCTTTCCCCCTGAGCATTTTACTCATGGTCTGATGATCATACTTTCCGGAATAACAAGCATCAATCAAAAGCCGGCCATGCACCATTCCAGCTCTTTCCGGCGAGAATGGTCCTTCATCATCAGAAACAATATCAATCATACGTCCTCCTTGGTGAAGACTCGAAGTAATACCGCCTCCGATATGCGTAACAATGAGCTTGAGTTCTTTATATTTTTTCCCATAATCTTTAGCATACCGCCTGGCTACCGCCCTCATATTCAGCGTATGACAAATGCTGGCCCTTGGTATAACCGGCATACCTGTGATTCGCGCAATATCGTCGAGTTCGTCAACAGTAGTAGCATCATATATGAAAGAAGGTATACCTGCCGAAGAAGCAATTTCATAGGCAATGAGCGAAGCCACGTTTGCAGCATGCTCAGAGATAGGGTTATATCTCAACCGTTCAACCAAAGCATCATTAATATGGTAAGCCCCTCCTTTTACAGGTGGAAGTGAGCCGCCTCTACCCACAACAGCAGATAAATCATCCACGCTTACATGGTTGGTTGCTAAAAAAGACAGCACTGCCTCTTTACGGAAGTCGTATTGTTCGGCAATGGAATTATATTTCGCCAGTTCATCACTGGAATGCTCAATATTTTGCCGAAATAATTCTTTTTCATTCTCAAAAACAGCTATCTTAGTAGAAGTCGAGCCTGGATTAATCGCAAGTATTTTAAAAGTTTCAACCATGAATACATCCCCCCTCCAAATTAAGGCTCTAAGAAATCGCTCCTAAAGAAACTGTCTAAATGCAGCTATGCATTTAGACAGTTTCTTTTATTAATTATTTCTTCTCAAACTTACGGAATTTCTCCAACATACGGCGTGGTGTAACGGTCGGACGTTCGTAGATAGGAAGCTCTTTGTTGATGCCCGCTAAATATTTTGCAATATTTTTTAAGCCTTCCAGGTCATACGCCCCCATCATAGCAATGGTCTCCATTAACGGCGAACCGCCGCCGTGCATGCCGGCTACCATACACGCACCGGCAAAATGCGAACACAATTGACTTTCTACCATGCGGAAGCAGCGATGAGTATCTTCGCAGGAAATTTTCGGATTACGTTTTACATATTTATTAACAAGCTCAGCAGTTTCTTCGGCGAAGAACTCTTCCTCAAGCGGCAAAGTTGCACTTAAACCGCCAGCTAAATCCGCCAGTATGCTATATTCGTTGTAAATTTCCTTGCCAGCCAACCGCCGTCCGGCATTGGTCAGAATTTCATCCGGGACAAAGGACCCCGACGGGAATTTCACCCCGCGGTAAGCACTGGCTTGACCAGCTGCAAACACCAATTCGGCGGTACCAATAATATGAGATATCTTTTCCTTCACATGTTCGGCTTTTTCAATCCCATTGTATTCGGCAACCAAAGCTGCCTGGCTGGCCAAGACCTCAGACACTGCAGTTTTGCAACCGGTATAGGAATGGCGATGAAAGTGTGCAAACATCAAAGCAAGATAACCGGCATACTGTACTACTTCCGGATTGCTGCGGCCATTCATAAACACCCGTTCATTCGGGACAAACACATCATCGAAAATTGTCATGGATTCCACGTCGCCCACTTCACCCATAGGAGCTTTCAGGTGGTTGCGTTTGCTGTGCCCTCCCGGCAAAGCTATAAGTTTTACACCGTCCCAGTCAGCCGGAAGTGCAAAAGCTACCGCATAATCAGCATCTTTCGATGACATAAACCGAGTCGGCGTAACAATGATTTCATCGGCATAAGGGGCTATAGAATTACAGATTTTTGCTCCACGGACAATAATTCCGTCCGGTTTGACATCCACGATGCGCACATACTGGTCGAGATCTTCCTGCTCGTGCGGACGTTTTAAACGGTCACCTTTGGTATCAGTCTGGGCACAATTGGCAACCAAATCATTTGCCTGTGAATATTCGAGATACTTTAAAAATCTTTTATTATAATCCGTGCCGCACTCAGCATCCATATCGTAGGTTACAACAGCCAGAGCGTTCAGGGCATCATTCCCCATACAGCGTTGAATACAGCCGCCGACACGGTGGCACAAGAGCCGGGTCATACGCTGCTTTTGCAGCAAATCTTCCATAGTCTGATGAATATGGGTATAGCGGTTAATTTTTTCGCCGGTAAGATGCGACGTAGCCGTACATACCTCCTGATACGCCGGGTCGTTAGCACAGTCATAGGTTTGCTTGATAACATACAGACCACCGTTAATCCAGTCCCCTGTACGATCGAGTTTTTTACCATTAATATAAACATTAGGTTTCATTTTTCTCAGACGTTCTACATACGCTTCGTAAGTCCCAATTGCCATAATAATAATCCCCCTCTTTTTTTTGCCTATTAATAAGGCTTTCACTACACTTCTCATTACGCTATATTGCAAAAGGTATGCCATCTCTCCCATGGCTTACCGACAATAGCTTTATTCTCCGCAAGCATAAAAAAAGTGTCCGAAATTTGAACAAAACGCCTACCATTCGGCATAACTTTGTCCAAAATCCGAACACTCTTTACTATTTTATTTATTTTCAAGTTCATACTTATGAAGCTTTTCATAAAAAGAGCTACGAGACAGTCCTAGCTCTTCCATCGCCTTACTGCGACTATCTCGGTGTTTCGCCAAAGAGGCTAGGATTAAGTCCCTCTCTAGTTTTTCCACTGCCGTTTTTAAATGATGAGGATTGTCCGAAAATCTGTCACCCCCTTTATATTTATCCTGTAGATACTTGGGGAGATGACTTATGTTAATCATCGGCCCGTCACATAGAATACTGGCGTGTTCCATCACATTATGCAATTCCCTTACATTGCCCGGCCAGTCATAATCTTCTAAAATCTGCCCCACTTGCGGCGATATGTTTGCAATTTGTTCTTTGGTCTCTCCCAATTGGTCCAGAAACCGCTGGGCTAATTCCAAAATATCTTCTTTGCGTTCCCTTAGCGGCGGTAGGAACAACGACACTATATTGAGCCGGTAATATAAATCTTGCCGAAAACTGCCGTCTGCGATCATTTTCTCTAAGTTACGATTAGTTGCTGCAATAATGCGTATATCTACTTTTATAGTCTGGGTTCCACCAAGACGCTCTATTTCTCTATCCTGTAGCACGCGAAGCAATTTTGCCTGCATGGATAATGTCATATCCCCAATTTCATCGAGAAATATGGTTCCTTCATGAGCTAATTCGATTTTTCCTAGTTTTCCGCCCCTTTTGGTGCCGGAAAACGCGCCCTCCTCATAGCCGAAGAGTTCACTTTCTAAAAGGGCTTCAGGTATAGCTGCGCAATTAACAATAATTAAGGGCTTTTCTTTCCGGCGGCTGCCGTTATGAATGGCTCGCGCCAATACCCCCTTTCCCACGCCGCTTTCCCCCAGAATCATGACAGTACTATCGGTTGGCGCCACTTTCACCGCCAAAGCTAACGTCTCCCATAAGGACGGGCTGCAACCTGCGAACTCCTTGAAGGATAAAGGAATTTGCTCCAGCTGATTTAGTTGTTTCTGCAGATAATCGGCGACTTCATTGCTGCGTTTAAGATCATGATTTAGTTGCACCACTTCCGAAATGTTATTAAAGATAGAGACGCAGCCCACGATTTTTCCACCTTCAAACAACGGAAACCCACTACCTATGACGTCAATTCCCAGCGAAACCAGTTTATCCCGGCGATTATGAGTGGTTAAACCGGTACGTAATATTTCAATAGCTAACGCATCCGGTTCTATATCTATCAGCTTGCGACCCAGAACTTTAGACACCGGCACTCCTAATTCCTTGGCATAGGCATAGTTAATGTACACAATGGTTGTATCCGCATCCAATACCATGACAATATCCTGGATGTTATCAAGAATCTTAAACAATAGCGACTGATCCCATTTTGCAATAATATTCGTTGTTATGACATGAGATTGGCTATTCATCATGTTCCTCCACCTTTTTACTAACTCATAAATATAATTTACTGCCGCTAAAAGCGAACGCTTCCCTTCTTCCACACTGTTCATGTATAACTATCCCATTATTTTCAAAAGCAAAATTCATGCCAGTTTTTTTAGTCGCAAATATTTGTTTTTCTTATTTACACAGACTTTTTCTCTTTTATAATCACCGAAACTGTGTAACTTCTATACAAAACCTCTAGAAACGAATCCTATTGAGAATTACATAATTTCCCTAGAAAATTTTGCGATGGTTTTTACTTATCAGAAAGAACGATGGGTATAAGTTTAGGCAAACCTTAGTACTGCCATCTTTTCACCTTAAAAGTTCACTCTGACAATTGAAAATCAAGCATTCCACTTTCTCAGCCAACGGTATGATTAGCAGCCAATACCACCGCAGCCTTAGTATCATAAATCCGCCTATAATTTAATAAAGGCAAAATATCTTGTTTACTCTTTAACGTGATGGCAATGTCAGTTTCGCCGTTAGACACCCCATCGTTTTATCCTTTCCCACCGCCTAGAACTTTGTAATAGTGCGAAAAAGCGGTATTACTCTAATAAACTGAGCTGCCAAGAACAAAATAGGTAAAGCCAGTACGGAAAGAATTATAAACTTGAAAAAAGGAGGAAGAATCAGCACTTGCAGTGTTTGTGCTAACACTATAAGAAAAGGAGCTTGGAAGACGTACACAGCGAATGCACTAGATGATAACTTTTCTAATAATGTATTCTGCCAATTCATATTTTTTCTAAACCAAGCAATGAGTCCGATTGACATACATACACCAGTAACGGTCTCCCATAAATTAAATGCAATACTTTGCCAATATAGTCCGCCCTTAAACACCTCTGTATTTCCGTCTAAGGCCCCTCCTACATAGACAATAGTTAATAAAAATACTATTCCCGGAAGGAAGGCCGTCAATAGACAAGCGTTCCCAAAATGATATCCAATTCTCGATAACCATTCATTTCTTTGGGCATAGATACCAAAGCAGAACAAAATTATATATTGAGCAAAATAACAAAGTTGCATATTCACAACAGCAGTATCAAGTCTCTGAAATAAGCGGACAATAAAAGTACTGATTGTAATCAGTAGAATCAGTTTTATCAGTATTCCAACGGAAAATCTTGTTTCGAAGTGTTGAAGCCTCCCTGTTATTTTTCTAGCGGAAGCATATAGAATCGAGAAAATTAATAAGGCTAATGCAAACCATAGTGGCCCGGTTCCTCCAACGAATTGGAAATTTAACAAATAATTTAAATAAAAACCCGGGAAAGAAAAGGATTCTTGGACATTTTTCCAATGAATCAGGTAGTACAAAATAAATGGTTGAATTGCTATCATATATAGCAATGTCGGAGCCCCTAAACGGATAACTCGATCTGTAATAAACTTTGTAAACCCTTTTCGATCATAGGAGGAAGCAGTAAAATAGCCGGATAAAAGGAACATTAACCCCATAAAATAAGCTTGGCTAAATGTCTGGAAAACAAAGAAAAATAACAGCGAAACCAATCCTTGAGTAGGCTGTTCTTTGTAATACCAACTCCCCATTCCACTATACGTGACGGCAATATGAATTAAAACTGCAAGTGAGATGATAAAAAGTTTTAGATTATCTATATAAAGCATTCGCGTTTGTCGTTCCGTTTGCATCTTAAAAATCTCCTTATTTCAATGTAGAAACATAGTAATTGTTGTTTTAACTACGAACCTCCAATTTTTTCAAGAATTCCAGTATTCATTTACCCCAAAATTTTATATCCGCTCTTCCACCCTGGAATATAACTTTGCTCGACAGTACTAACCACATCATTAAAAAGAATGGCTTTCTTAACAAAACCAATTTATGTTCCTCCTATCTTTATACCAGTGCGGCAATGGTAGCGAAAAAGCAAATGGAATAATCTATGTATTTGACAGTTCTCTGTTAAATCCTGTAAAGCAACTAAAAAACGCTCCTACAAGACTTAGAGCGTAATCTATAGTAAAGCTGTTTCCAGATTAAAATAGCACAAGGGTTTGCATCTCTGCAAACCCTTGAACGAAGCACACCACTTCATCCAATAAACTTCTATTTAAAAGCCTTGCGATAAATCTCAAGAATTTCCGCTTCGCTTGTATCCCGTGGATTTCCCGGAGTACAAACATCATTAAGGGCCATTTTTGCCAGTTTAGACAAGTCTTCTTCTTTAGCCCCGATTTCCGTCAGTTTCTGAGGAATGCCAATGGATTGGGACAACTTGATAACAGCATCCACCGCCGCTTTTCTGTATTCCACCGCACTCATGGCATCTACATTCGCCACACCCAGGTTGCGGGCAATCTCGCGGTACTTTGCCCCGGTCGACGGAGCGTTGTATTCCATTACATACGGCAAAAGCAGGGCATTCGCCACACCATGAGGTGTGTCATACACCGCACCTAACGAATGGGCCATGGAATGAACTATACCCAACCCAACATTAGAGAAGCCCATACCAGCAATATATTGCGCGGTACCCATACCGTCTCTGGCTTCTACATTCCCCGGTTCCGCTACTGCCTTCGGCAGATGTTTCACGATAAGTTCAATGGCTTTGAGTTCAAACATGTCGGTTAGTACCCAAGCGCCTTTGGTGATATATCCTTCAATAGCATGTGTCAGTGCGTCCATACCGGTTGCCGCAGTAAGACCTTTCGGCATAGAAGCCATCATATCCGGGTCGACAACCGCCAGTACCGGAATGTCTTTCGGATCAACACAAACCATTTTCTTAACTGATTTTTCATCGGTAATAACATAGTTGATGGTAACTTCCGCAGCGGTTCCCGCCGTGGTAGGTACTGCAATAATGGGTACACTTCTGTTTTTCGTTGCCGCTACGCCTTCTAAGGATACGATATCCGCAAATTCCGGGTTGTTGGCTACCATACCGATACCTTTAGCAGTATCTATCGGCGAGCCTCCTCCAATGGCGATCAGAACATCCGCCCCGGACGCTTTGAAGCTTTTTACGCCGGTCTGAACGTTTTCTACTGTGGGATTGGGTTTTACATTATCATAAAGTTCATAAGGGATCCCTGCGGTTTCGAGCAGTTTGGTAACCTTTTGGGCTACATTAAATTGAATCAAATCTTTGTCGGTTACCACGAACGCTTTTTTAAATCCCCGCTGGGCAATCTCTTCTGTAATTACGCTGATTGCGCCAGCCCCAAAGTAGGAAGTTTCATTGAGTACAATACGGTTTACCACAATAAACACCCCTTAATATTTATTTAGTAAGTACTCCAGCCATTGGCGTCACGCCGAAGGCTTTCGCCAGGTCGGCAAGGTCGGAATCGGAAATGGTTTGTTTTATACCATCCCTATGTGCGCTGACCAGCATGTATACCTGGGCCGCTTTTTCTACTGTTTCAATCAGGCCGAAGGTTTCGTCCATGTTCGTCCCCGCGCCGAAGATACCGTGCTGCGGCCATACTACCAAGCGGGTATGTTTCATTTTGTCGGCCGTCGCCCGGCCAATTTCATTGGTTCCGGGAACAATCCACGGCAGTATGCCTACACCATCAGGAAATACTACAAGGCATTCGGTACACATCTGCCATAAGGTTTTCGTAAAGGCTTTCTCGTCCAAGTCATGCACAAAGGTCATGGCTATTACGTTGGTCGCATGGCAATGCATAACAATGCGGTGATTCGGGTCTTGTTTCAAGCGCTCGGAATGGCTCATAAAGTGCGCTGCCAGTTCGCTAGTTGGACGCCCACCATCTTCAAATCCCCATAATACATCAAAGGCTTTGCCGTCACCTGTTACCCGGATAATTCCAAGGTTGACCTCCGGGGCAAGGGTCACGTTTTTAAAATATTTGCCTGTACCGGTTACTATGAAGTATCGTCCAGCCAGTTCCGGTACCGGAAAAGGCAGTGATATCGTGTTTTTTACTTTTTTAATGTCAATATACTTTTCTACTTCCGCCGTATCTAGCAAGTAACTGATGTTGCCCCCGTTACGTTCATCCCATCCCATTTCCCACATGTTGCGAGTGACTTCCATCATCTCCCACACAAACGGTATTTTATGCTGAATATTTGTTGTCCCCATGTTATAATTCTCCTACTTTCCCCAAGTTTCTCTGTTATCTTTTTAAGAGCACTTCGGCTTCGTATTTTTTAATTTCTTCCAACCACTGTTCCCGCACCGGGACACCCCTCTTTTCCGGATAGTAATCCCTTACCTTTCTAGTTCCTATTTCTTTGTTTTTGACACTATTCTATTCGTGTTTTTCTTTGTTGTCAACATCTTTTGGGCAATTTATAGTATATTTAGTATTGTTTATGTTGTTTTGTCTTTGTTGGTAACATAACAATTGTATTTTACCCCCGCTGCCATTATACTAGAAATACCAACTTGACTATTGATTAGGATAGAGAGGAAGGAATCCGTATGCTGGCAGTCGAACGTCGCCAAACCATAATTGACCTTATTCGCAAAGAACAGAAAGTTTATGTACCTCATTTGAGCCAACAATTTAATGTCACAGAAGAAACAATCCGCCGCGACTTAGAAAAGTTGGAAAACACCGGAATATTAACTCGCACTTATGGCGGTGCTATCCTTACTCAGCATACAAACGAAGATTTGCCCTTTCCCACCCGAACTATAATGAATCATGAACTCAAACAGGCAATCGCTCAAAAAGCTGCGAAATTAATCAGCGACGACGATACCATAATGGTAGATGCCAGCAGTACAAGTTTGGAACTCATACATGCCATTAAAAATAAAAGAAACCTCACAATTATTACAAACTCGGTGAAAATCACTCATGATTTTGTCGGTGCTCCCTTTACCATAATCTCTACTGGCGGAATTCTTCGCCCCCATTCCCTCGCCTTAACCGGCCCAGTCGCCCATAGTTCTCTTCAAAATTATTACGTCGACATTGCTATTATGAGCTGTAAAGGGTTGTCGTTAGATAAAGGAATTATGGAATCCAATGAACCGGAAAGCGAATTAAAAAAAAGCATGATCAGCCAAGCAGAAAAAGTAATCTTGCTCGCCGATCACACTAAATTTGATAAAACAGCCTTTATTAAATTATTTGGCTTTGAAGACATTGATTATATAGTCACAGACTCTAAACCATCCGACGAATGGGCGAATCATTTACAGAAGCACTATATCGAATTAATTTATTAGCATCAATTCCCCTTCTATTCTATAAGCTTCCGGCAAATAAGGATATAGCCGGCTGAGCAGTAAGCGTTTAATTGATGTACAAGACATGGACTCACATCCTGGGTAGATTGGTAGAAACCATTCATACCACAGGTTGTGAGTCTATTTTGGATATGGCCCTATCTACTTATGATTAAACAAAGAATAATAAAGAAAATACATCTTGATTTGCCTTTAATCGTGTTATATTATAATAATGCATAAAGACAAAACAAGAAAATCAAAAATTAAATAACAGGATAGAGTGGTGAGTTTGCGTTGGGGATGAAGGAGAATATAGCAAATGCTTATTATTTAGCTGTGGACATCGGTGCTTCTAGTGGTCGGCATATTCTGGGCTGGATAGAAAACGGCAATATCCGCATTGAAGAAATCTATCGGTTCGAAAATCATCTCGTTGAAAAAGATAACCATTTGTGCTGGGATCTGGAACGACTGTTCCACGAGGTCGTGGAAGGCCTCAAATGCTGCAAGAAGCTCAACCGGATTCCAACAAGTATCGGCATTGATACCTGGGGTGTAGATTTTGTTTTATTGGATAGAGCTGGAAACGTTCTGGGAAATACGGTAGCGTATCGCGATAGCCGCACACAGGGGATAGACGAAGAAGTCTATAAAACAATTAGTGCAGCGGAGCTTTATAGCCGGAACGGTATCCAAAAGCAGCTATTCAATTCGATTTATCAACTGTATGCCATGAAACTGCAACAGCCGAGGCTTCTTGAAAATGCGCAAAATTTTTTGATGATTCCTGAATATCTAAATTTTCTACTAACAGGACAGATCAAGAACGAATATACCAATGCTACTACAACGCAACTGGTTAATGCGTCAGAACAGGATTGGGACTGGAAACTGATGGATATGCTTGGTATTCCAAAGCACATTTTTGGCAAGCTTTATTTGCCGAAGACATCGGTAGGCAGTCTTAAAAAGGAAATTCAAGATATTGTGGGATTTTGTGCGGAGGTTGTTCTTCCGGCAACCCACGATACCGGTTCGGCAGTACTGGCTGTACCGACAAATAATGATGATTCTATTTATTTGAGTTCCGGTACCTGGTCACTGATAGGCATCGAACGTCTTATCCCTGACTGCTCAGAAAAGAGCCGACAACATAATTTCACGAATGAAGGCGGCTACCATTACAGGTATCGCTATCTCAAAAATATCATGGGACTGTGGATGATGCAGTCGATACGCAAAGAGTTCAA
>Ga0316613_10002282_pt1 | contig 12373 bp, 7 predicted proteins | sample OWC_soil_day10_C_2_FD_207647 | JGI IMG/M metagenome (GOLD analysis project Ga0316613, IMG submission 207647) | Wetland soil microbial communities from Old Woman Creek delta, Ohio, United States - OWC_soil_day10_CT_b | ecosystem: Environmental > Terrestrial > Soil > Wetlands | place: USA: Ohio...
CCCTGCTGTGTCAAGGGTTTGACATGCCGGCCTGACAACGATCCGACCATGCCATCCTGAACAAAATTCAGGTTATCGATCTGCAACTGCAACTGATCCTTTGATAGCACCCAGCTCGCATTCATCTGGAATTGCTCGAAAGGCATGGCAGCGTCGGTGAAATAGCCTGGCAATTGCAACGTCATCTGCCTGGAATCCAGGCTGACGCTACCTCCACGCTCATCCGCCTTGACGCTTCCGGTCAGGTTCTCGAAACCGGGTATACCCGGCATGGCCGCCTGCGGCGGCTTCTTGCCCTCCCTCGGTCTTGCCGGGCGAGGTGGCTGTGCCTTCATCGACAAGCCCGAGAAACGCCCGTTTACGGAATAAGAAACCAGATCGGGGTAGGCTCCCTGCCATTGCACGGAAAAATCGGCTAGTTGACCGGCTGGCGAGAAATCCGCCAGCATTTGCCGTTGCTCCTTCGAAAGAGGAAGGAATTGTGCAAGCTTCGACAATACGGATAAATCAAGCAGATTGGCACCGACCTCCGTTTTTCCGGGAGAACCATCCCTGCCCGGAACATAGGACTCGGTGAATGTCGTTTCTGGAAGAACCGTGCCATCAATGGTTGTCAATGAAAAATTGCTGAGAGAAATCGCATGCCCGCGTTCACCAAAGGGACGCTCATCATTTTCCTGTGACAGATCGGTGTCTTCACGCGCAGCTATCCGTCCCGACATATTGACAAGCTGAAGCAATGGGAGATCTTTTCCGAGCCTTGCTGCCACATTGGACAATTTCACGTCGGCGGTAAAATTTGCCACCTTTGATTGATTCAGATCGAGCAATGCGCGTACTGCTCCCGCCCCTTTCTGAAGCTCGAAAGGATAATCAATATAAGGTTTCCAGGCGGACAGGTCAGTACGCTCCAGATCGACCGAAATTTCCCCTCTCCACCTTGCCACGTCCGATATCCTCTCCGCAAAATGCGGATGGACAAGATCGGCATCAATCCGGATAGGTCCTGCAAGAGACCCGGGCGGAACCGCCGCAAGCCTGAATCGGTGATGCCGCCACCGGTTCTGCAGTGAAAAATCGACTTGTTCAAGATCCAGGACAGGAGCGCCGCGCAGATTGTCGGTCCATCGCACACGCCCATCCCGTATGCGAATTTCATCCTGTTTGTAAACCCAGTCTGCCAGCATGCCGTCCGACTTTTTCTGGGTATCAATCATTATCCCGGCGATATAGAACCTGCCGTCCTTGCCACGTCGGATGTCAAGATCGGGGCGGGATAGTTCAAGCGAAGCAAGGCGTAATTCAAGGGTGATGAGCGACCGCCAGGACACAACGGCAGCCACATTCGGCAGGTTAAGTGCGGAACGACCATCGAGATCATGTACTACTACTTCTTCCAACACCAGCTTCGGCTGAAGCCCATCCCACGATGCGGCAATACGTGCAATCGAAACATCTCTATCGATTGCCTGGCCCGCAATTCGTTCAATCCTGCCTTTGTACTGGTCGATATTCGGAAACACGAAATAGCGCAAGCCGAAAAAAACGCAGCAGAAAACCAGAAGCGCGGCAACTAACAGGCCGGACACCAAGAGAATGGCGCGACGCGGAACTACCCCGAGACGGAAATATGTCTCTTTAATGCGCTTGGAATACGCATGAAAACGGTTTTCCGGCTGATCCGGAAGTTGCGGGTCAATCGTCATCGATAAAGATCAAGAGTTGCAGTGCCTACCATACCATGATTAGAGGACGGCTTGTTGCCAGGTATTGTTTATGTCATTCTTGTCATTCGTGTTGCCGGACGGCATGCAGAATAAGATTATCCTTGCAAAAACACAACACCTGGGAAGCCCCACATCATTCCAATTCAATCTAGCCTACGCATCTGATGAAACCATCTCTCTTGAGCAGCAGGGAATCCTCAAGGTTCTATCTCCACTGGATTAATGGGGACTCATCGAGAAGCGCCCGTGTCGATGACCTGAAGAAATTATCCTCAAGCTCGCTCGATTTTTACCAACTTTTACATACGGAAACAGGCGCAGGATTTGTACTGCCCCGCGCGATGAGGCGGCTCAGGAACCTCCTTATTGCCCTGCTGATAGAACGTGATCTGGCCGGCAAGGCCGATCTGGCCGAAGTCGTGGATACGATGTCTGCGTTTGCCGACTTCGCCGTCCGCACCCTTCTTTCTTCACTGCATGCCGAAATGGTGTCGATGCATGGCGAACCCATGGGCATGCAATCGAAAAGCCCCCAGCAACTGATCGTACTCGGCATGGGCAAACTCGGTGGCGGAGAACTGAACGTCTCATCCGACATCGACCTTATCTTTGCCTATGCCGAAGATGGTGAAACGCAGGCGGCGGCCCCCGATCAGCGCAGCCTGTCGAACCAGGAATTCTTTACCCGGCTTGGAAGAAGGCTGATTGGGGCGCTGTCCGAAATCACCGAAGACGGCTTCGTCTTTCGCGTCGACATGGCGCTGCGTCCGAATGGTGCATCCGGCCCTCTAGTCGCCAGCTTTGGCATGATCGAGCAATACCTGATTGTCCAGGGGCGAGAGTGGGAACGCTATGCCTGGATCAAGGCACGCGCGATCACCGGCCATGCCGATGACATCGCCACGCTGGAAGATATCGTGCGCCCCTTCATTTACCGTCGCTACCTCGACTATGGAGTTATCGACGCGATCCGGACCATGCACCAGCAGATTCGCGCCGAGGTCGACCGCCAAGAAAGGTTGCATCCCGAACGCAACAACAACGTCAAGCTGGGGCGTGGAGGAATTCGTGAAATCGAGTTTCTTGCACAGGTATTTCAACTGATACGCGGCGGCCGCGATCCGGCGCTGCGTGACCGCTCGACCCGTCGCACCCTGCGCATACTCGAGGAAAAGAATCTGCTGAGCGGGGACGTGTCCAGGCAATTGCTCGTTTCCTACACGTTTCTGCGCAATCTTGAGCATCGTCTCCAGTATCTGGACGATGCCCAGACTCATACGCTCCCGCCAAAAGACGATGATCGTCTCGTCATAGCCAAAACGATGGGATTCTCAGACACGGCGGCATTGCTCGACGAGGTGCAGAAGCATCGGCAATTCGTGGCTGATCAGTTTGACGAGATTTTCAGCGACAAGAGACACTCTCCCGGTCAGAATTCGGCTGCAGACCAGCAGATTCTGGCTGGAATGTCCGACAGCGACCAGCGTGAAGCCATGGAAGCCAGGCTGATTTCTCTCGGTTTCATGGACCCTGGGCAGGCCGCGCAACGCCTGATATCGCTGTGGCAAAGCAACCGGGTGCAATCCTTGCCAGAGGCAAGTCGTTCGCGCCTGATGGCACTTATCAATGCAGGCTTGCCGCTGATCGTCAAAATCAGCCGCACGCATCTGGCGACGCTGGGACGTCTGCTCGATTTCTTTGAAGCGATTGCACGCAGGTCTGCCTATCTATCCTTGCTGACCGAATATCCCTATACCCAGGAGCGCGTTGTCCGCATGCTGGATTCCAGCGGCTGGGCAGCGACCTATCTTACTCGCCACCCAATTCTGCTGGATGAAATGCTCGATGCCCGCACGCTGATGGCGCCTCCCGACTGGCCTGAACTGGCGCGCGATCTGCAATTGCGTCTGGAGTCTGCGCGCGGCGACGTCGAACAGCAAATGGATTTGCTGCGCGAGATCCACCACGCCTACCTGTTCCGCCTGCTCGCACAGGATCTCGAAGGCATCCTGACAGTTGAACAATTGGCCGACCACCTTTCCGCGCTGGCGGATGTCATGGTCGAGGCAACAATGAGAGAGACGTGGCTTGCGATGCCGAACCGGCATCGGGACGATCCCAGATTCGCCGTCATCGCTTACGGAAAGCTGGGCGGCAAGGAACTCGGATACGCATCCGACCTCGACGTGATCTTTTTATATGACGACGATCACGCGGATGCACCCATGCTCTATGCGCGCCTTGCCCAACGCTTCATCACGTGGATGACCACGCCCACCCCGGCTGGCATCCTCTTCGACGTCGATATCGCGCTCCGCCCCGATGGAGCAAGCGGACTGATGGTATCCAGCCTGTCGTCGTTTGAACGCTATCAGAACGAATCGGCCTGGGTATGGGAGCATCAGGCACTCACTCGCGCCCGCTTTTGCGCCGGGGACAAACGCATTGGAGAACGTTTCGAAGCCATACGCGAAAACATTCTACGCAAGAAACGGGATGCCTCTACGCTCAAGGCGGAGATCTTGGCAATGAGAGCGCGCATGCACGAAGCACATCCGAATCGATCCCAGCTCTTCGATCTCAAGCACGATGAAGGCGGCATGATCGACATCGAATTCATTGTGCAATACCTGGTGCTCGAATATGCTTCGCAATATCCGCAATTGACGGGGAATATCGGAAACATTGCACTACTAAGGCTATGCGAATCGCTGGGACTGATCGAAGCAGGACTGGGCGTTTCGGTATCCGACGCCTACCGCAATTTCCGCAGGATGCAGCACAAGATACGCATGCAGGGGGAAGACCGAGCGCGCGTAGACTTCCGGGAAGTCGAATCGCAGGTTGCCGAGGTCAAGCGGCTGTGGAATACCGTTTTCGCCTGACCTCACGACATCGCGTTAGCGAACCCAGGCAGTGACGTCCTCGATAGGTTGCCGCACCTTGGAAGACTGGGAGTTGATGCGGTAGCCGAACGCCACCATGACTGCCAGGCCAAAATCGCTGTCAAGCACACCGGAATCGGTCAGTATCTTTTCCGTGGCGTCGATGTCATAGCCTTCAATCGGGCAGGAATCGATTCCGATCAGTGCAGCGGCCGTCATCATGTTGCCGAGCGCGATATAGGCCTGCTTGCATGCCCAGTCAAATAGCGCACGCTTGTTCTCCAGGAGCTTAAATTCGTTTTCCTGGAAGGATTTGAATTTGCCGCCCTTCTTTGCCACCACCTCATCCGGCAGCTTTTGCACGTCCTTCATCAGATGCTGAATGAATGGCGAATCGAAACGCATACCGTCCTTCCTGCACAGTATCGCGACATAGTGGCTGGCCGTCGGCAGCTGCCCTTGCGCGCCCCACACGACAGGAAGCAGCTTCTTCCTGATATCTTGATTCTGGATGACGACGAAACGCCACGGTTCAAATCCGAATGAACTGGGCGAGAGGCGCCCAGTTTCCAATATAAACGCGAAATCGTCGTCAGAAATTTTCTTTTCGGGATCGAACCGTTTGCAAGCGTGCCGAAACTGAAAGGCTGCCAGAACATCATCCTTGCTGATCATCGTATTCTCCAGAAATAGGCTTGATTCATCCGATTAATCGGTAAGCCAATATAGTGGCATTCCGGCTGATGGAAAGCAATTCCTCAGGACGCGAGTTGCCGCGAGGACTCCGCAGCCATTTCCTGGCAATAGGCAAGAAACTGGTCCGACGGCAAAGGCCGGCTGAAATAGAATCCCTGAACAGAATCACATGCCATACTTTCCAGAAAGTGCAACTGATCCTCGGTCTCCACCCCTTCTGCAACGACCGATATGCCAAGACTATGCGCCATAGCCAGGATCGCTCCGATAATCGCATCGCTCCCGGCATGGATATCCTGCACGAAGCTACGGTCGATTTTCAACTGGTCGATGGGGAAACGCTTCAGATAGGCCATTGACGAATACCCTGTGCCGAAATCGTCAATCGCCAGACAGATACCCTCCTTTTGCAAGCCATGCAGCAATTTGATGTTGGAATGCACGTTTTCCATCATGATGCCTTCGGTAATTTCGAGCTCCAGTTGCGCAGGCGGCAATCCGGTCAGTCTTATGATGTTCTCGATATACTGCATCAGATCGGGATCTCTCATCTGCCTTGCCGATAGATTGACGGCGATCCGCATGGACGTAAATCCGGCTTCATTCCACGCAGCAGCTTGCTGACAGGCAGCTTGAAGCGCCCATTTTCCCAATGCGACGATCAGCCCGGTTTCCTCTGCCACCGGAATGAATTCGGCCGGGCTAACCAACCCATACTCCGGATGATTCCAACGCATCAGCGCTTCCGCCCCGACCACCTTGCGACTGCGCAAGTCGATTTGAGGCTGGTAATGCAACACGAGCTCGTTCCTTTCCAACGCACGGCGCAGGCTATTTTCCAATGCAAGGCGACGCTGGGCGATCTGATCCATTTCGGGCATGAAGGTCTCGAACGTATTCTTGCCTTTCAGCTTGGCCGAATACATTGCTGCGTCCGCCTTGCGAATCAGTGTTTCACTGTCGCCGGCATCCCATGGATACAAACTGCTGCCTACGCTGGCCGTCAGAAAAAACTCATGCACGCCGATCTTGAACGGTTCGGCCATAACCGTCAGTATTCGCTTCGAGATTCCCAGCACGTCGACCGACGTCCTGCCGATCCGACTCACGATGACGACGAATTCATCGCCTCCAATACGGCAGACTGTATCGGCACTGCGTGTCGTTTCAAGCAACCGCTGGGCAAACATACGCAAAAGCTCATCGCCACACTGGTGCCCCATCGTATCGTTGACGACCTTGAAGTTATCCAGATCCAGCAGAACCAATCCCACTTCGCCGCGGCATTGACTAGCCAATTCCAGCGATTCCGCCAGCTTCTTATTGAAGGCATGTCGATTGGGTAATTGCGTTATCGGATCGGTATGTGCAAGATACTCCAGATTCGATTCAGCCTTGTTGACCATCTTTTCCATGCGCGACAAGGAGAACTTCATGATCAGAAAAGCGGCAAGCGCTACGATCAATATCATGGACACATATCCCAAAAGCCGCTGATAGAAATGGCCCAGTCCGAACCGGAGTACAACGTAGCCAATGTCCTTACCATCAACCGATACGGATTGCACAACAATCAGTTGCCGCATCCCGAATTTATAATGGCTCTGCCTCCACGCCTCAGGCAAAACATCGAACGCAGGCGAATCCTCTCCACTGTACTGAACCAACAGCTTGCCATTGCTGAAAAAGAGTGAAGCATCCTCGATGGGCTGAGACATGGCAAACGATGACAGCATTTCCCGTCCCGCATCTCGATCTTCGAACAACAACACGGCGGGACTATTCGCGGCGATAATCCGGGCTTTGATCAGTTGCTCATTGATCAGATCCGTTCGCATCATCAGGGAAAGGAACAGAATCATTAAAATGCTTGAAACAAGTAATGCAAGACCGGCTGCAAACAGGCTTCCCGCCCCTTCTCCACGGGCACGAAGCATAAGTTGTGAAAAACTTTCTTTCTTCATCTCACTGTCCTCGCAAGCCGAAGCAATTTCGAACTCATCGAAAGCCGCGCCAGACGGGCGCCGCTCATATCAATGTCGAAAACGAGCCTTCTATTTTGAACCGACAGCGCAATGATCACACCGTCAGCGCCAATTTCCACATCATCGGAGACCGTCAGCACGCTGGCATTCTCGATTCTTCTCCTGATCGATGTCCAGTCCTTCCTGTTCTCGTGATCGATGAACAGAATCTGACATGGCGACAAGTCGGAACGCGAGAGGTCCATCCCACGTACGACCAGCCGCTGTCCTTTCACGCGCTTGCCGTTGAGGGCATCCATCTGCAATGCCATGGGGCTGCCGGACTCGGCGCACAGAGTGATCTCGCCGGTTTTGTGCTGAACATCGGCGGGCCATTCGGTGAAAAGCGCGAAATTGTATACAAATGCTGCCTTCATGGCGTTTTCGTCAATTCCTTGCGCATAAAGACCGAACGGCAACGCGAAGACCAGGCCCAGCAACCGGCAGACTATTATTCTTCGCAATTGCTCACCTATCCCCCGATCAATAGCTGTAACTCAACTTGAAACGGAAATTCCTGCCATCCTGCGCAATGGCTTCCTGCGTGAACTCATCACCTGTCGGATCGGCATAATGCCGGTCGAAAAGGTTGTAAACGCTTGCGGACACTTCAACATTTTTCACAAGACGGTTGGAAAACAGGGTCAGGTTGCTCAGCAGATACCCACCGGCCTGGCTGCTCGTGGTATTTCGGTTACCGACATACAGGGTCTCGAAGCCAGCGCGCCACACCCGCTCCATAACGGGCAACGAGAAATTCAGCTTGGCAAGATGCTTTGGCGAATTCTCCAGCGTATCGCCGGTGCTGGCGTTCTCGGTTCGCTGCCAGCTATAGCTGCTTCGCAAGCGCGCGCCACTCCTCCAATCCTTCTCCATCGCCATCTCCACGCCTCTCACGATGGCACTATCGATATTCCTGAACACGTACATGCCATCAGCCGGGTCCTGCACCAGGGTTATCAGGCCATCGACCTTGTTGCGGAATGCCGAAACGCTAATCCGGCTACTGGGCGAAAGCCGGTGCTCGGCCACCAATTCATAACTGCGAATACGCTCGGTCTGAAGATCCGGATTGGCCTTCTGCCCCCCAGTGCCTGAAACCTGGTAGTAGAGTTCGTAGGCATTCGGAAGCCGATAGGATTTTCCATACAATGCCTTGAGAGTCGTGACGGGCGAAAGATGATAGATGACTCCCAGCCGCGGATTGACCATATCCTTGTCGCTGACCGAATTATGATCGTAACGCAGTCCCAGGTTGAGCAGCAGGTCCTGGCGCAAGCGCCACTCGTCCTGTGCATAGATCCCGGCCCGGCTGGCCTCTTTACTGCTGCTCAACAGGCTCTGATAGGGGTCGATATTGTAATTTTCCTGCCTGATCGGATTGCTTTTCTGGTATTCGACACCCGTCACCAGCTTGTGGCCATCGATATGAACGCTGGTCAGCTTGACCTCGCCTCCCCACCAGTTTGCCGTGCTGTCGTCCTGATTGACTCTCAGCGACGAGAGGCCGGATGTCCCGGAATAGATATATCTTCCGGCGTAGTTATACTGATTGAAGAACAGACGCGTGGTCAGGTCGGCCTTCTCCGACAACATCTTGCGATAGCTAAAATCCATCAGAGTCTGCTCATCCACGATTTGCGCCCCCTGAGCATTGAATGCCTGTTCAAAAGAAGCCGTCGGCGTCCCCTTGGTTCGCTCGGAATGCACCAGAGAAAAGCCGAATGGCCCGACCGTGCCTTTCAGTAAAAAGTTACGGCCGCGGTCGTAGTCAAGCCCATGCGCCACGCCATGGCTGCTAGTGGACGCGAACTCGGGAAAATACAGATTGCGACCGTCAATCTGATAGCTGGTGGCCGACATCAGCACATCGGCTCCATTTTCGTCATGCCATCCGTAGGTCAGGCGTTCCTTTCGGGCGCCGTAGCTTCCCATCTCTCCCGAGATTTGCCATCCCTTGATGTCGCGCCCCTTTTTGGTAATGACGTTGATGACGCCGAAAAAAGCGTTCGACCCGTAAACGGCCGACCCTGCGCCCGGCACATATTCGATACGGTCGATCAGGTCGATGTCGACCGCAAATTCAGTTCCGATCATGGCCTGATCGTAGATCGGATCATTGGCGCGATTGCCATCGATCAGGAGCAGAAAACGGGGATTGTAATCGCCGGACCGGGAAAATCCTCGGGCGCCGAGATAGGTGTAGTTTCTGTCGTAGCTGGTGTAGAGTCCCGGCAAGCTCCGGAGCGCCTCGGCCAGCGTGCGCCAGCCAAAGGTCTTGATGTCGTTCGCAGTAAGAACCGACACGGCTGACGGCGCCTCGCTGGCATCCTGGACGAACCGCGAAGCGCTGTATACCTCCATGTTTACCAGATTTTCGATGGGAATTTCAGTTAGCGCGTTGACATCCGGCCCGGAAGACGCCTGAGCCGCACCGGAAAAACCGCATAGCCCGGCCATCCCGAGCACGGCACACGCTATTCTTGAAAAAATGAATGATCCAGCTGAAAAGTTGGGTCGCTGCGTCATTAGGTAAACCCTTACATTGCGAAACAGGAACCCTGACGTTTACGGCCCCATCGCTGCTATCGACAAAATGACAGCAAGCTTTAGGGGAACCGGAAGAAAAGATGGCATCAACGATAAATGTGCGCAATGATTCCAAGCGATCCCAGGACGTATCCGGACGATTTCCGGCTGATCGCACCCGAATGCACGGCACGATCTGGAACACCCCATCAATCCGTCAGCAATATCTCACGAATCGTCATTCAGACCGCACGCGCCCCCTTCATCGAAGAGTGGCCGGACCTGGGGTGCCTGTGCGGGCTCGGGGGAAGACAAAAGCACGCATCGAAGAGGCGACCAATAAAAAACGCCCCGGTACCGGGGCGTTTTTCATCAACTGTGACTCCATCCGATGCCTGTTCGGGCAGGCATCGGTGAAAGGTGAAATCAGCGAAGAATCATTTCGCGTTCATCAGGGCGACGGTCGTGTCGAGCATGCGGTTGCTGAAGCCCCACTCGTTGTCATACCAGGCCAGAACCTTCACCAGAGTACCGTTGGTGACGCGGGTCTGAGTGGAGTCGAAAGTGCTGGAAGCCGGGTTGTGATTGAAGTCGATGGAAACCAGCGGCTCGGTGTTGTAGCCGAGGATGCCGCCCTTCGAATTCGCCGCCGCTTCCTTCATGATGGCGTTGATCTCGTCGACCGTAGTGGAACGCGCCGCCTCGAACGTCAGGTCGACAACCGACACGTTGATGGTCGGCACGCGCATCGCAAAGCCGTCGAGCTTGCCGCTCAGTTCCGGCAGGACCAACCCGACAGCGGCGGCGGCGCCGGTACGCGTCGGAATCATGCTCATGGTCGCCGAACGGGCGCGGCGCAGGTCTTCGTGGTACACGTCGGTCAGGACCTGGTCATTGGTATAAGAGTGAATAGTCGTCATCAGGCCGGCGACGATGCCGAGCTTGTCGTTGAGCGCCTTGGCAACCGGAGCCAGGCAATTCGTGGTGCAGGACGCATTCGAAATGACCGTGTCGCTTGCCTTCAGCACATTGTCGTTCACGCCGAAGACAACGGTTGCATCGACATCCTTGCCCCCCGGCGCGGAAATGATGACCTTCTTTGCGCCGCCGTTCAGGTGAGCCGAAGCACGTTCCTTGCTGGTAAAGAAGCCGGTGCATTCGAGCACGACATCGACGCCAAGTTCGCCCCAGGGCAGTTCGGCCGGGTTGCGGTTGGCGAGCACGCGAATCTTGTCGCCATTGACGATCATGTAATCGCCTTCCACCGATACCGTGCCGGGGAACTTACCATGGACGGTATCGTGTCGAGTGAGGTGGGCGTTGGTATTGGCGTTGCCGAGATCGTTGATGGCAACGATCTGGATGTCGTGCGATTTGCCGCTTTCGTAATGAGCGCGGAGGATGTTGCGGCCGATGCGGCCATAACCATTGATTGCGACACGAATAGTCATGATGAATAAGCTCCTGAATGGATCAAAAATTCCGACATTTCTTGGCGGACGCCTGCACAGACAACTCTTCGTTATTAGTCTTATCCATGCCGAGGCGGGCGAGACCGGCACACAGGCATCCGAACTCGCCCGCCCTCGTACCTGCAAAGAAAAGCAGGAAAAACCGAAAAACCTACCTTACTTTCCCAATACCGACTTCACCTTGTTGATGACGTTTTCCGTGGTGAAGCCGAAGAACTTGAACAGCGCGTTTGCCGGTGCGGATTCGCCGAACCGGTCGATGCCGACCACCGCCCCTTCCAGGCCGACGTACTTGTACCAGAAATCAGTCACGCCTGCTTCAATTGCGATACGCGGCACGCCTTTGGGCAGCACGCTCGCCTTGTAGGCATCGTCCTGGCGGTCGAACACATCGGCACAAGGCATGGATACGACGCGCGCGGCAATGCCCTGGACGGCCAGTTCATCGGCCGATTTCATGGCCAGCTCCACTTCCGAACCGGTCGCGATCAGCACGACTTTCGCGCCAGCGGCATCGCGCAGCACGTAACCGCCGCGGCTGATGTTGGCGACCTGCTCTTCCGTGCGTTCCATGTACTGCAAGTTCTGGCGCGAGAAGATCAGCGTGCTCGGGCCAATGTGACGCCGGATCGCATGCGCCCAGGCAGCCGCCGATTCCACGGTGTCGCACGGACGCCAGTTGTCAAGGTTCGGGATCAGGCGCAGGCTCGATACGTGCTCGATGGACTGGTGGGTCGGTCCATCCTCGCCCAGTCCGATGGAATCGTGCGTGAACACGAAAATCGAGCGGATCTGCATCAGCGCCGCCATCCGGATGGCGTTACGGGCATAGTCCGAGAACGTCAGGAAGGTCGCGCCGTACGGGATGAAGCCGCCATGCAGGGTGATGCCGTTGATCATGGCGCACATGCCAAATTCGCGCACGCCGTAATTGATGTGGTTGCCTGCGTGGTCGGCGCGCACCGGCACGCTTTCCTTCCAGTTGGTCAGGTTGGAGCCGGTCAGGTCCGCCGAACCGCCCAGGAACTCGGGAAGCACCG
>Ga0316613_10002284_pt1 | contig 12370 bp, 8 predicted proteins | sample OWC_soil_day10_C_2_FD_207647 | JGI IMG/M metagenome (GOLD analysis project Ga0316613, IMG submission 207647) | Wetland soil microbial communities from Old Woman Creek delta, Ohio, United States - OWC_soil_day10_CT_b | ecosystem: Environmental > Terrestrial > Soil > Wetlands | place: USA: Ohio...
CACCGCCCCCTGGAGATGTGGGGTATGTGACCAAACACTTAAGCTAGGCCACTATTTCTGAGGAGGTTTTTGGATACTGGGTGGAGTATATTTTTCATCCTTAATGACCAAAAGTGCGTTTTGGGTCAGTTATTTTCGGCACGGCCAGAAAATCGAGCAGCGCCGCCATGATCCGGTTTACCTCGGCATAGCTTGATGGCGACACGGTGCGCAAGGCCACTTCGCTCTGCACGAACTCGCTCGGCACCAGTTCATCGCGGCAATGGCTGATGATTGCATCGGCGCTCTCCGGTGTCGTTTCCAGATGAAACTGCAGCCCGACCACGTTCTGCCCCAGCTGGAATGCCTGGTTGTCGCACGCGGCGCTCGACGCCAGCCGGATAGCGCCCGGCGGCAAATCGAAGGTTTCGCCATGCCAGTGAAACACTTTCGCAAACGGCGGCAACTGGAACAGCGAGGCGATGCCGGAAACCACGTTTTCAACCGACAGCCAACCAATTTCCTTTTGTCGGTTCGGGTACACGCGCGCGCCAAACGCGCTCGCAATCAGTTGCGCGCCGAGGCAGATGCCGAGTACCGGCTTGCCCGCGTCAATCGCCTGGCGGATGAAACGCTTTTCGTCGGCCAGCCAGGGCAGGGCGGCTTCATCGTTGACGCTCATCGGCCCGCCCAGCGCAATCACAAAATCCACGTCACTCAGTTCCGGCAACTGCGGCCGATCGTAAAACCGTGTCCAACTGATGGCCGCGCCGCGCGCATCTAGCCAGGACTGGATGCTGCCCAGCCCTTCAAACGGAACATGCTGCAGTACATGCACTCTCATTATTTTCTCCGTTGGTGTGTGATCCCGCCGGAAGCAGCAAAGGCCGTGCCAGAAATCGTTGCCTATGGTCTGCGGCGCGTAATCGAAAAGCTCGTGTTCCTGCTGACGGCTAAATCTTGCGCTTGATCGGCAGGCACACTCCAAAACAGGCGCCATCACCTTCGCGCGGCTGGCAGACAACCTCTCCACCGTGCAAACGGGCAATGCGCCTTACCAGTGCCAAACCATAACCGGCCCCTTCACCGCTTTCAACCTTACCCGGCAGCCGGTAAAAAGGCTCAAAGATTTTTTCCCTTTCAGACGCCGGCACGCCAGGCCCCCGATCAAGCACGCGAATGTTCAGTTCATGCTCGTTACGGTCAATTTCAATGTCGATTGAAGCACCGGCAGCGTGCCGGCGCGCATTTTCAAGCAAGTTGCGCAACATGTGGCGCAACAGGCGCGCATCGGCCTGAATCCCTACAGGTTCGCCAGAAAGATTTGCCCCGACCCGGCGCGCTTCTTCCGCCGCCAGGCCCAGAAGGTCGATGTTCTCCAGTCGCAATTGCGGTGTATCGCTGGAAAGCCGGCTCGCAAGCAATAAATCCCCGATCAGGGTATCAAGTTCACCAATATCACGCGCAATTTGTGCCTGCAGTTCCGGACGCTCATCGCCAAACAACCCCGTCGCCATGCGAATGCGAGCCAGCGGGGAACGCAGTTCGTGCGACGCAGAAGCCAGCATGATTCGCTGCGTGTTGACCAGTGACTCAATACGCTCGGCTGCCTGGTTAAAGCGCCGGGCAAGTTGTGCAATTTCGTCATCACCATGAACTTTCACCCGCGCAGACAGATTCCCTGCGGCCAGTGCATCGGCGTGCTGCCGCAGAGAATCAAGCCTTCGCGTCAGGTAACGTACCAATGGCCAGCTTCCCAGTGCGGCCAGAATTGCCATCAGCAACAACCCCACATATGGAAATGGGTGGCTAAGCCGCAAACTCCAGTCAAAAACCACAATGCGGCCATCTATCATCTGCGATGTGTAGCGCGGATCGCGTTCCATAAATTGCTGCCGCATGACGGGCGTCACTCCGGCAGAGCTGGCAATTAGTGCGCCATCAGGCGCAAATACCGCAACCGGACCGTAAGTAATGGCTTCCAGATCTTTCAGCGCCTTGTGCATGCTGGCGGCATTGGCATCTGCTGGCAGCAACCGCTCAACCAGTGCGTCGAAGTTTGGCCCAGAGTTAAGCATTTCGCGCTCAAGGTAGGTCCACAGCAACATGCCGCTGCACACAAAGAAGATGAACAGCACCAGCAGGAAGCACGCATAGATTTGAATATGGAAGAGGTGCTTTTGCGGCTGGAACGACAAGCCCCGCAACAATTTCATGCGTCGCCCCCTTCATCCTGCCGCTGTGCAAATACATAGCCGGCACCGCGTACGGTGATGATGCGGCGCGGGTCTTTTGGGTCTTCCTCAATGGCCGCCCTAATGCGCGAGATGTGGACGTCGATTGAACGGTCGAAATTTTCAAGCGCATCGCCACGCGCCAATTCGAGAAGTGTTTCACGCGAAAGAACACGCCCCGCATGACTTGCCAATGCCCACAACAACGCAAACTGATGCGCAGTCAGCGCTACCGGCGCACCGTCAAGACGAGCCTCAAGCGCGCTTTTGTCAATTTCAAGGCGGCCAAAACAAAGAACTTCCCCGGACGGCTTTGAACCAACCTTGGCGCGCCGCAGCAAGGCTCGCAATCTTGCCAGCAGTTCACGCGGATTGAATGGCTTGGGCAAATAATCATCGGCGCCCAGTTCAAGCCCTATGATGCGATCAACTTCTTCCCCTCTGGCCGTCAGCATCAGGATAGGGAGCATGCTTTCTTTGCGAAGCCGCTGGCATAAGTCGAATCCATCCCCGTCAGGAAGCATTGCATCCAGAATCAGGGCGTCAAAAGTGTTTGAGCGCAGCAGCCTTTCTCCGTCCGCAATCGTGCCAGCAACGGTAATGCCCAGACCGCGCGCGCCAAGGAATTCGGCAAGCATCGCTGCCAGCACGGCATCATCATCTATAACGAGAATTTGCTCACTCATTGCCTTCTTCCGTCGTCTGCCTGCTTTTGAATAACCGCAAAACCCACAGACGAGCATCATCAACATAGGTAAACAATACCGGAATGACGACCAGGCTGAGGAAGGTCGAGGTAATCAGGCCGCCGATTACGACAAAAGCCATGGGCGCCCTGAAACTCGGATCGGTTCCCATCCCCATGGCAATTGGCATCATGCCGGCTCCCATTGCGATAGTTGTCATAATGATGGGGCGCGTACGTTTTTTGCAGGCGTCAATCAGTGCGTCAAAACGGCTGATGCCACCTTCTGCTCGCGCAGTAATTGCATACTCTACCAGCAAAATGGAGTTCTTCGTGGCCACCCCCATCAGCATAATCATACCGATCATCGCCGGCATCGACATGGCTGAACGGGTAATGAAGAGTGCAAGAATGGCTCCCGGAACGGACAGAACCAACGCCGCAAGGATGGTGACGGGTTGCGTAAAGTCCTTGAACAACAAAACCAGAACGATATAAATGCACAGGACTCCGGTTGCCATTGCCAGGCTGAACCCATCAAACAATTCATCCATGGATTCGGCGTCACCAATGGCGGCTTTTCGCAAACCAGCGGGCAAGTTCTTCAAACTCGGCAAGTCATTGGCAATATCCTGAACATCACCCAGTGGCATCCCATTGAGTTCCACTTCAATATTGACCGTCCGGCTTCTGTCGTAACGGTCTATCTGCGCCGGGCCTCCGGAAACTTCGACCGCGGCGATGTTCGCGAGCATAACAGGCCCACGCGCTCCGGGAACGGTCAGGCGGGATATCAAGTCCGGATCCCTGCGCGCTGCCTCATTTAGTTTTACCACCACAGGAATTTGGCGCTTCGACAGATTCAGCTTTGCCAGTGCCTGGTCATAATCGCCTGATGTTGCCACTCGCAACGTGTCGGCGATCGCTGCTGATGTCACGCCGAGGTCTGCGGCGCGTGCAAAATCAGGACGAATGACAACCTCTGGCCGAACAAGACTGGAACTCGACGTAACATTGCCTACTCCAGGAATATCGCGCAACTCGCGCTCGACTTTGCGCGCATGTTCAATCAACTCCTGCCCGTCATCGCCGGTCAGCGCAATTTGAAACTTCTCGGAACCGCCGCCAAATCCAACCTTGATTCGCACCCCTGGCAGAACTTCAAGTTGCTTCCTCAATTCCGCTTCAACAACCTGTTTGCTGATGCCGCTGCGTTCTTTGCGCGGTGTCAGATTGATCGTTAGTGTCGCCTTGGACGTATCCGCCGCGGCCTGCGTTTCCATCGCATTGCTTCCTGCAGAACCTCCGCCAATGGTGGTATAAATCGTTTTCACCTGCTCGTGCCGGCCGACGATTTCTTCTGCCTGTTTCACCAGTTTTTCTGTCTGAACAAATGTGCTCCCAGGAGGCAAGGTCAGCATTACCTGTGTTTGCGACAAATCATCTGGCGGGAAAAAACCCGTCGGCAGGAACGGCGTCACACCAAACAGCACGCCAAAGAAGAACACAGCCGTTGCAATGGTCGTTTTTACCCGGTGTTTCAGGCTCCATTCGGCAAGTTTCTGATACCACTTCTCCCAGCCAGCTTCTTCATGTGCCTGAACAACCGGCTTGAGCAAATAGGCGGCCATCATTGGCGTCAGCAACCGGGCGACAACCAGTGAGAAGAAAACGGCAATTGCTGCCGTCCAGCCAAACTGGACGAAGAATTTTCCCACGACACCCGTCATGAATGCCGTTGGCAGGAACACCGCAATCAGCGCAAACGTCGTTGCAACCACGGCTAGCCCAATCTCGTCAGCCGCCTCCATCGCTGCCTGATAGGGTGTTTTTCCCATTGCCAAATGCCGCATGATGTTCTCGATTTCGACAATGGCATCATCAACCAGAATGCCGACCACCAGCGATAGTGAAAGAAGCGTCACGACATTCAGCGTAAACCCAAGCAAATGCATAGCGGCAAAAGTCGGGATAATCGATAGCGGCAGCGCCATCGCAGAAACAAATGTTGCACGCCAGTCCCGCAGGAAGAACCAGACAACCACCACGGCCAGTATTGCGCCCTCGTACAGCAGTTGCATCGAGCTATCGTAGTTCTCGACAACGGGGTCAACAAAATTGAACGCCTCGGTCACAACAATATCTGGATGTTTTTTCTTCATCCGCTCCAGCTCTGCGCGAGCCTTGTGCATGATTTCAACTTCGCCCGCACCCTTCGTACGCACAATCTCGAACGCAACCACAGGTTTGCCATTCAGGTAAGCGGCACTCCGTTTTTCTGCTGCTGTGTCGCTCACCGTTGCAACCTGATCGAGTTGCACATGCCGTCCATTGGATAGCGCAATATCCATCTGCGCCAGTTCGGCCGCGGTCTTGACGGTTGCGATGGTGCGCACAGATTGTTCAAGGCCGCCAAAATCCGTTTTACCACCAGATGCTTCTTGTTGCGTCTGCCTCAACTGACGGGAGATGTCGGCTGCTGTTGCATTGAGCGCCAGCATTTTCTCCGGGTCGAGCTCGACCTTGACTTGCCTTGCCATCCCCCCAATTCGCGTAACGGCGCCGACACCCTTGACGCTCAGCATGGCTTTGGTCATGTCGTTATCGACAAACCACGACAATGCTTCTTCATCCATGCGTGTGGACTCAACCGTGTACGTCAGGATGGGTGAGGCAGCAATATTCGATTTTGTGATGACGGGATCGCGCATGTCTCCGGGCAAATCGGAGCGAACACGCGCCACGGCATCGCGCACATCATCAAGCGCTTCTTGCGTCGGTTTTTCCAGCCGAAACTCGACCGTGATTGTGGCCACACCATCTTGCAACGTGGTGGTGATATGTTTCACCCCCTGGAGCGAAGCAATGGAATTTTCGATTTTCCGTGCTATCTCCGTTTCCATTTGTGACGGCGCAGCGCCGGGCAACGAAGCCGAAACGATTACCATCGGCAATTCCACATCCGGCATGTTCTGGATCTTCATCGAGCGGAATGTGAACAAGCCGGAGATAACCAGTAACAGAAACAGCAAAATTGCCGGAATTGGATTGCGGATTGACCATGAAGAGACATTCATGTTTTTTCCTCACTTTGCCTTGGCTTGAACAACCCGGACTACATCGCCGTCCGCAAGAAATGCAACGCCTTCTGCCGCTACTTGTGTGCTGCCATCCACCCCGGAAGTGATTGCCACATATTCTCCCGAACGCTGGCCAACTGTGATCTTTGTCTGGGCAACACGGCCGCTCTGATCAACTTTAAAAACGTAGCTGAATCCGTCACGCAAGAGGACTGCCGTTTGCGGCAGCACCAGCATTTCCGCTTTGCCCATCTCAATTTCACCGCGAACAAACATACCGGCACGCACGTCAGACTTATCCGGCAAATCCACATACACCAGGCCATTACGCGTTTGTTGCTCGACCGTCGGGGCGGCAACGCGAACCTTGCCTTGAATTTTGCTCTTCCCGTTGGCGTAAACCGTCGCTGTCTGTCCTGCTTTAATCCGGGCAATTTCGGCAGCCGGAACTTCGGCGCGCCATTCAAGCCTGTCCAAACGATTCAGGCGGAACAGCTCGTTGCCTGGTGAAACCACGGCGCCGAGCGTCGCATTTCTGGCCGTGATGGTGCCGTCATCGGGGGCGATAATTTTCGACTGTGCGAGCAGAACCTCGGCACTTTTTACCTGCGCCTTCATTGATGCCACTTTTGCCGCGGCTGTCTGTTCTGCCGTCAGGTATTGCGCTACCTGCTGTGCACTTAATGCCCCCGATTTCTGCACCTGCCGTGCGCGATCGGCATTTGCCTTCGCTTCCGCCTGAAGAGCTTGAGCCTCAACCAATCCTGCCTGCGCCTGCTTGAGTTGCGCGACAACCATGTCACTCTGAAGCAGGGCCAGAATCTGACCCTTGCGCACACGGTCGCCAACATTTGCCCGGATAGCGACAATGCTTCGTCCGTTCGCTTCTGTGCCGATAATCGCTTCCTGCCATGCCGCCACATTGCCATTGGCCACGTATGAAACCGGCCATTCGACTTTTTGCGGAGCGGTCAGGCTAACCGTCAGTGCCGCCTTGGGTTGCGCCTTCTCCACGGGTTTTTCGGGTTCCCGCGTCAGCAGCATCAATGCGCCCGCGAACAGTGCGATCACAACGGCTCCGATCAGGATCATGGATTTCCTGTTGGGCATTTTTACTGCCGGCAGTGTGAATTTTGGCAATTTGATTTTTGGCATTTTCATTTGTTTGCCTCTGTTTTTTTCAAGTTATTCCAGCCGCCACCAACAGCACGGTAAAGAGCGATCCAGGCCGACACTGCTTCCTGTCGCACGGTCAGATGTTGCATCCGTGCGTTTGCATACAGACGGCGAAACTCTTCCAGTTCCAGTTGCGATGCCAGTCCCGCCTGCCAGCGATCTTCTGCCGCACGGCAGGCAATGCCATTTCCTTCCGATGCCTGTCTGGTTTCAATTTCACGTCGGTTGGCGCTATCGAGCCGAACCAGTGCTTCTTCCACCTCACGCACCGCCTGTCGCACTTGCATTTTGTAATTTGCAAGGGCGCTGTCATATCGCCCTTTTGCGGCATCAACATTCGCCATGCGCCTTCCGGCATCGAAAATCGGCAAATCCAGAGTCGGGCCAAAATTCCATGCACTGCCTTTGAAGGTGGTGCCAGCTGAGTGCAGATATTGCGTACCAATCGATCCGGTTAACGAAAGGCGAGGTAACAAAGCTGATTGCGCGCTCCCTATCTCGGCGCTGGAAGCAGCAAGTTCGCGCTCGGCGACCACAAGATCAGGACGATGACTCAGCACCTGAACCGGCAATTCATCCACCTTCAGTGCAGCCGGTTGCGGTAATTTTCCAAAACGTGGTTTCAGACGGATGCGCAAAGCCGTCTCCTCCTGCCCGGTGAGCGCCACAAGCGCCTTGATATTGATATCGCACTCTGCCTGTTGCCCGATCACTCGCGTCGCCGCGCCAGCGCGGCTTGCTTCCGCTAATGCGCCATCCGCTGGCGCACCAAAACCCGCATTAACCTTTTCGCGTGTCAGCTGCGTGGTTTTTTCCAGGGATTCCAGTTCTGTCGTGGCGTCAACCAGCAATCCTTCGCAAGCCCTGAGGCTGACGTAGCGCTGCGCGATTTCTGCCGCCAGTGAGATGCGTGCGTCGTGCCAGGCTGCTTGCGCCCCTTCGTGTCTTGCGCTTGCTGCTTCATTTGCTCGTCGGCCGCCACCGAACAAATCTATTTCCCAGCTGGCATCGAGTGAGGTTTTTCCTTGTTTTGGAATCAGAATGCCGGCATCAGAAGCAGAATTGCCTCCCGACTGATTCATTATGCCGCCGCCGCTCCTTGCTGCCGATCCGCTCAGACTCAAGCTGGGCAACAAGGCATTGCGCGCTGCGGCGACATCCGCCCGGCTTTGAATGATGCGCGCCCTGGCTTGCGCCAGCGTGGGACTGACATCTTCAGCCTGCCGGATCAACTCAGGAAGCAGCGGGTCGTCGAACTGACTCCACCAGTCTATGAGGCTATTCACTTTGCCACCGTGTGGCAATTGCGCATGCCAGCGGCTAGGCACATTGGCTTCCGGCTGCTGGTAGTTTGGCCCAATGGCGCAGCCCGCAAGCCACAGCCCAAGACTGGCTAAGGATATTAGCCTGATAAAACGCATGGTTACCTCAACTTTCGATGATTAGCGAACCGTGGTTTATCAGGCTTTTGCCTTGAGATACTCGCAACAGATCCGTCAGGGGTAAGTTGCGCAGCCTTGCCTTTTCAGGTCAACGGGTTGTTGACCTAGTTGGCACCAACAAATCAGAAACAGGCTGACCACGTCAGCCTGCACTATATTGGCGCCGGTTTTCCAGACTTTCTCTGTTGTGTAAAGTTATGTGAAGCCTTGCCGCCGTGAGCCCGGCGTCAGGCGACACGGTTCGATGAACCGTTTTCAGCGCGATGCAGATGCCGCTAGCTCACACATCCCTCTGAGCGCACCCGAACGGCAGAATTCCCCCGCCCCGTTTTGCCGGAACGGGGCGGGCTCCACTGTTAGAAATCGTACCGGTAGTTCGCAGCCACCCAGTACTTGGTGCCATCGCTTTGCGTACTGCCATTGAGCATCATGCTTGCGGTACCAGCCCCCACCTTGCCTTCGAAGCCGATAGCGGCACGCAGCCAGTTGCGCTTGTAAGTCTGGCCTGGCAGGTTAAAGCCATACAGGCCGGCGACATCGCCGCTGACGGCTGCGCCTGTGTCATTGAAGCGATGCACGCCTTCCAGACGGCCCAGCACGTTTAGCTTGTCATCCACGCGATGCACCGCATCCAGCCCCAGACGCGCTTCGGTCGAGTGTTCGGTGCGGCTGTTCCAGCTGGCCGGGAAGGCGCCGCCGGTTTCGGTGTAAGCATCGATTTTGGTTCGGGTGTACGTCACGCTGGTGTACGGCGTAAACGCCGTATTGCCGGCCTTGAACGCATCCAGCCAGTCCAGACGGGCCCGCAACGCTGCGGTGCGCGCATCTGCGCTGCCGCGGGAGAACTCACGGGTTCCGGCATTATCGTAACCGCGCGTCACGTCCGAATCGCCCCAGTTGTAATAGCCACTGACGCTGGCATAGAGCGGCGTGCCGGAAACTTTGGCAATAATTTCCGGCATGACGTATGTGCCGTCCACTTTGGCATTGCCGCCAAACAGAGTGTCTTGCTTGCTGTAGGTGCGGCCCAGCGCAAACTTGACCATGACGTCATTCGTTACGCCGCGCGCATAACCGACTTCAACCGCGCCCAGATTGCCGTCATTGCCTTGATTGTCGCTATGTCCCCAGTCCCCTGCCGTCCAGAAGCTTTGCTTGCCAGCCGTCAGCAGCCCGCGCATCGGGCTGCCGTGCGCGCCGTGCATCACCATGCCGACATCCTGCATCGCCCGTGCTGGCGTACCGGACGAACCGGCCAGGCTCTTGTTATTCTCAACCTGATCGAGCAAACCTTTCGTGGTGGCAATGAAGGCATGGTTGTTGGTGAGCACCCCCACCACCACATCGCCCGCGGCGTTCACGCCGTAGGCGGAGTATGTTTTGGACGCGCTGTCATTGACGGTGACGCCATTCGATTTGAGCCAGTCTTCCACGCTTTGCATGCCAGTGGCTTGCGTCCAGCGGAAGGCGCGGTAGTTGCTGCTACCGAGGGAGGCCCGACCGACCACCACGTCACCCGCCGCATTGACCGCATAGGCGCACGAATATGTTCCCCCCGTCAGCGTGCCTAGGTCAGCCATGGTGCCTTGCGTGGCGCTGCCGCTATTGAGCGTCCAGCGGAATGCGTGGGTGCCACTATCGGTGCTGGCCCAGCCGACCACCACATTGCCCGCCGCGTTGACGCCATAGGCACCCGAGTAACCGGCATTACCGGTCTTCAGCGTGCCCAGGTCGGTCATCGTGCCTGCCGTGGTGCTGCCGGCATTAAGCGTCCAGCGGAACGCGTGGGCGTAGCCACTATCGGTGCCGGCATAACCGACCACCACGTCGCCGGCGGCGTTGACGCCATAGGCTCTCGAGAAACCGGCATTGCCTGATGTCAGCGTGCCCAGGTCGCTCATGGTGCCTTGCGTCGTGCTGTTGGCATTGAGCGTCCAGCGGAAGGCGTGGGTGGTAGTGCCGTTGCTGGCATCACCGACCACCACATCGCCTGCCGCGTTGACGCCATAGGCAACCGAGCTACCTGCATTGCTTGCCGCCAGCGTACCCATATCGACCATGCCGCCTGCTTGCGTCCAGCGGAAGGCGTGGTTAGCGCTACCTGTGTAGGCCTGACCGACCACCACGTCGCCGGCGGCGTTGACGCCGTTGGCACCTGATTTACCGGCATTGCCCGCCCCCAGCGTGCCCAGATCGGTGATCCCGGGGGCTGCATAGGCGGCCGTATGCGCTGCGCCGAGCAGGGAGATGGCCAGCGCCAGCGGTTTGAGGAAAAATTGGGGATGGCGCTGCAGGCGCCTGGCTTGGGGAGTTGTTTTTGTCATCGTATTTGGGGGAATGGCCCAGGAAATTAAATTTCACACAAACAGCGAATTGTATATTTTTAACATCTTGCAAACCGGATAATTAAGTGTGGTGTTGTTTCTTGGCATCCAGCAGGCAGACCCAAAGTACAGCCATGCCAATGCCTAATTGCCGGTTCAATAAACCGCCTTCATGCGTACCACTGAATACCATGTTGAGCGTTTTCTGCTCGTTTCAGGGGTTATTCATTATTCTTTGCCAGAGTTTGGGCCATGATTCAGCCCAACAGCAGCGATGATCGAAATCCGGTTCCACACTAATCGCGACCCGATCCTTAGAGGCGAAGCGCGCGGCAAAAGCTTGCCCCAATTCCGGCGGAACCACCTGATCGCGCCCACCGACGTAATGCCATTGCTTAATTTTCCTTAATGAACCGATTGCATCGGCAGGATTCAGCGAACCAGACAATGGTTGAAGATGATGATGCGTCGTCCAGGCGCGATGGTCGAGATTTCCCGCCACCGTTACCAGCATAGTAACGTCACTGCGTTGCGCTGCTACGAGCGCAGCGACAGCCGCGCCGCCTGAGTATCCGACCAGGACCAGGCGCTGCGCCTTGAAGCGAGTCTTCAGTGCGTCTATTGCCTGATTCGTCGCCTCAATTACTTCGGGCGCAAAGCGTTTGTTTGTCCAGTAGTGCTCGGCACAGTCCGCCTGTTGCGCATCGACAAACTGGCATGGCCTTGCAAGATACGCCGCATTGCCGCCGGGGTGCTCCAGTGCAAGTCGCAAGGCCAAGGGGTCCAGCGGCGTCGGGTCATCCGAAGGCTGACTGCGTGTTCGCCACGAAAAGCCATCCCCCTCGATATAGATGCTCAGTGTTTCATTGAACCGATTTTCAATTGGCACATAGGACATCAGCGTAAACGGCTTGGCAGGGATGCTGATAGCCTGGTAGCCATGCCTCGCAGCCAGCGTATCGGCGTGCAGCCGCCGCTCGTCCTGAGTTGGAACAGTACGACAGCCTGCTAGCGCCAGCAGCAGGAGAATAACCCATGCTTTCATGCCCACATTTCATCCTCGCTATCGTCGCGGCCCATAAAAAAGCCACGGATTTCTCCGTGGCTTTGGGTTACAACAATTTCCGTCAGAACGCCCAGCCCGCCTTGATCGAAGCCGAATGGTTCAAGAAGCTTGTGCGGTATTCTGCATCGTAACGCACACTGATCTCGACACCGCCCTTGATCTTGTGCACCAATCCCAAACCACCGCGTGCCATCCACGGGCTTTGTTCGATGCCATACGTGGTAAACGAGGCTCCGGCTTGACCGGCGTACGAGGCCACGATCGAGCTGTTCTTGTTGAGCACGTCGTAACCTACCCCGGCATTCGCATTGATGCTCGTTGAGCTGTTGAGCTGGTGGTTGAGTTTGCCGTTCACACCCAAGATCAGCTCATCCGAACTACGGC
>Ga0316613_10002285_pt1 | contig 12370 bp, 11 predicted proteins | sample OWC_soil_day10_C_2_FD_207647 | JGI IMG/M metagenome (GOLD analysis project Ga0316613, IMG submission 207647) | Wetland soil microbial communities from Old Woman Creek delta, Ohio, United States - OWC_soil_day10_CT_b | ecosystem: Environmental > Terrestrial > Soil > Wetlands | place: USA: Ohio...
CCGTTATTGTTGGTATCATGACTTATGCACAAGCATATTGGCTAAATTGGATGATTCCTTAATTTAATAGCAAAAGCCATAAGTAATACTGGGTATAGATTACTCTTTACCCAGTATTTTTGCTGAGATAGTTTACATTTGATGACAGGTTTATATTATAAGGTGAGTGAATTGTTTAGAATTGTAAATAGGTAAAGCAATGCTTGAAGTGATTAGAAAATCAATGGGGCAAGACGATATTTTTTTCCACAAATTATAAGTGAAAATGCCATTCTATATGATATTCTAGGATGTTATCTAGAAATTTGGCTTAGAGATTGTCGAATAATTTAAAAAAAGCAATAGACGTAAAGACAGATAATAGTGTATTATAGTAACAGACTTTGCGTGTAGGTGATTAAAATAGTGGATAAAAATTCGATGTTTGAAATTGTAAAAAGTGATTTAATGTTATTGGAAACAGAATTACTTTCTGTCATACATTCGCCTGAAAAACTAATAACGGATATTAGCAAACATTTAGTAGAAGCTGGCGGCAAACGATTGCGTCCTGCTTTGTATTTTATGTGTACCAAAAACCGGGTAACTAATATGGAGAAACTAATGCCAATGGCAATTGCTATTGAATTAATACATATGGCTACTTTGGTCCATGATGATGTGATTGATAATGCAACAACTCGTCGAGGCAAAGCAACTGCTAATTCTTGTTGGGGTAATCATTCATCTGTATTGATTGGTGATTATCTTTTTGCTAAAGCATTTTCGCTAGTGGCAAATAAGGCTAGTAGTGATATGCTTAAAGTATTGACAGATGTTATTTGTTCCATGTGTGAGGGTGAAATTAATCAAAATCGAAGCACCTTTAATACAGAACAAAAAGAAAGTGATTATTTAGAGCGTATAGAACAAAAAACTGCTGATTTTATTGCTGCTAGTTGTGAGTTAGGTGGTTTAGCGGTAGGATTGCCTATTGAAGAAATCAAAGCATTGCGAGAATACGGATATTCATTAGGGATGGCTTTTCAAATTACAGATGATATTTTGGATGTTACCGCTTCTTCAGAGCAGATTGGTAAACCTGCAGGCAATGACTTACGGCAAGGAATTGTAACATTGCCAGTGATATATGCTCTAGAGCATAGTTTGCATAGGGATGAATTGCGGGAAATTGTTCAGACTCAAAATATGTCGGAAGAGAAGATTAAACGAGGATTAGCTATTTTACATGAAACAGATGCCATCGAATATTCCTATAGCCGTGTTGGTGATTATTTAAAACGTGCGCGTAACGTAATACCTGCAACCATTACAGGCGAACATAAAGAAGCATTTATTGCAGTTGCGGATTTTGTGGGTTTGCGTAATTATTAAATTTAGTAAAGATCGAACATATATTATAATGAAAGCTTTTGTTCCAAATGCAAAAGACTTGGCACAAGCCAAGTCTTTTCTTCTTATTGATTTTTAGGTATAATAGACATGAAATTCTAAATGAGAGGGGTTATGTAAAATGTTTAGTTTTAGTATGCCTGAATTGGTATTAATATTAGTGATTGCACTAGTTGTTTTTGGTCCTGGAAAACTACCTGAGGTAGGTAAAGCTTTAGGTAAAGGTATTCAAGAATTTAGAAAAGCCACAACTGGCGAGACGGCACAAGACCCAGCAACAAAAGTGGAGAGTAAGACAGAAGAAAAAAAGTGAGGAATACCCAATGGCGGATATAATAGAATCTGATAAGGATGAAGATCAGCTAGTAGATGAAAATAGTAAAAATGAGATGTCTTTAGTAGATCATCTTCAAGAATTACGACGGCGGCTAATTATTATCATTCTGGCTGTGGCGGTAGGGAGTCTAATTAGTTATTTTTATGCTGCCGAGTTGGTGCATTATATTACGGCTCCTGCTGGTAAATTGTATTATATGAGTCCAGCAGAGGCTTTTTTTACATATCTAAGAGTATCTTTTTTTGCAGGTTTTTTATTGGCATTACCCATTGTGCTTTATCAAATATGGGCATTTGTAGTACCAGCATTAACGGCTAAAGAACATATGGCCTCTGTTATTTTAGTACCTGCTTCTGTACTATTATTTTTTATCGGACTTGCCTTTTCTTATATATTTGTACTGCCAGCAGGAATAAAATTCTTTATGGGATTTGCCACGGAGAATCTTCAGCCGCTGTTATCATTAGGTGAATATTTATCCTTTGTTATTTCATTTTTGCTACCCTTTGGCTTTATTTTTGAATTGCCACTATTTATTACCGTTATGGCTAAATTTGGCCTTATTAGTTCGAAATTTTTAACTGGCAAGCGTAAACATGTCTTGGTATTGTCCTTTGTAGTTGGTGCTGTTATTTCGCCTACTCCAGATATTTTTTCGCAAACGATGGTTGCTGTGCCAGTGGTTGTATTGTATGAATTTAGTGTTTTAATTGTAAAATATATTTTGAAGAAATAAATAATATATCCATAGCGGCCAGTGAAGGGGAGTTATAGACATGGCATATAGTGATTTACGTGAATTTATTCGTGCTCTGGAAGAACGAGGTTGGTTAAAACGTATTCAAAAAGAGGTGGATTGTAATCTTGAGATTACAGAAATCACCGATCGGGTATCTAAAATGTCCGGTGATAAAAATGTAGCCTTACTTTTTGAGAATGTAAAAGGGTATGACATGCCAGTACTGATGAATGCCTTTGGGAGTATGGAGCGTATGGCATTAGCGTTTGGCGTGGATAAGATTGATGATGTTGCAGCTGAAATAAAAGAAATTTTTAAACTGCCCTATATTTCCGTACAGAATAAATTAGATTTACTAAAAATTATTCCAACAGCTAAGCGGGCCATAAACTTTCCTAAGTATGTAAAGAATGGACCCTGTAAGGAAGTTGTGATTAAGGATCAGCCTTCTTTAGAAAAATTTCCTATTTTAAAATGCTGGCCTGGTGATGCAGGAAAGTTTATTACACTGCCTTTAGTATTTACCAAGAACCCTTTAAGTGGCAAACGTAATGTAGGCATGTATCGTTTGCAAGTATATGATGGACAAACTACAGGGATGCATTGGCATATTCATAAAAATGGGGCAGAAAATTATCGGGCTCATCAAACATTAGGTAAGGATCGTATTGAAGTAGCTGTAGCTATTGGTACTGACCCAGCTATTACTTATGCTGCTACGGCCCCATTGCCTAAAGATATTGATGAAATGGTATTTGCAGGTTTTTTGCGTAAGAAATCCGTAGAAATGATCAAATGTGAAACGGTAGATGTAGAAGTCCCCGCTCATTCAGAGATTGTGCTGGAAGGCTATGTCATGATTGATGAACTAAGGCGGGAAGGCCCTTTTGGTGATCATACTGGGTATTATTCTCTTGCTGATGATTATCCTGTGTTTCACATTACTTGTATTACCCATCGTAAAGATCCAATTTATCCATCTACTATTGTGGGTAAGCCACCAATGGAAGATTGTTTCTTAGCAAAAGCTACAGAACGTATTTTCTTGCCTGTATTGCAAATGACTTTACCGGAAATCGTTGACCTGAATCTGCCTCTTGAAGGGGTTTTTCATAATTGTGCCATAGTATCTATCAAAAAAGACTATCCCCAGCAAGCTAAGAAGGTAATGCACGCTATTTGGGGTATGGGACAAATGATGTTTACTAAAATGATTATTGTCGTGGATGAACATGTTAATGTACAGGATATGAACGAAGTATGGTGGCGTGTGTACAACAATATTGATGCCCGTCGTGATATTGTGATGGTAGATGGACCACTAGATGTACTGGATCATTCTTCTCCTATGCCTAACTGGGGAACCAAAGTAGGGATTGACGCTACAAAAGCCTGGGCTACGGAAGGTCATACGCGTGAATGGCCAGATGAAATTGAAATGTCAGCTGAGATAAAAAGTATGGTTGACAAGAAATGGAAGGAACTGGGGATTGAGTAAACTTAAAGCACATCTTGACAATATAGTATTATCACATACTGTATTTGCCTTACCTTTTGCCTATATAGGTGCCATATTAGCGTCTGGTGGTATACCTACAGGCAGAGAATTCTTCTGGATCACTTTGGCTATGGTGGGAGCGCGCAGCGCGGCCATGGCATTGAATAATTTTATTGACTTAAAATATGACAGACTACAACCTCGGTTTGCTAACCGTCCTATGGTAACTGGGGCAGTTAAGCCTTGGGAAGCAGTGCTTTTAACTTTAGTTAGCTTATGTTTGTTTGCCTGGGCAGCAGCTAATTTGCATCCTTTATGTTTAAAATTAGCACCATTGGCAGTGATTCCGCTAGCCATTTATCCTTATATGAAAAGATTCTCATGGACTTGTCATTTAGTCTTGGGCTTAGCGTTGTCCGTGGCACCGATTGGTGCTTGGGTGGCAGTACGTGGAGATATTACAGTGCCAATTCTCTTATTAGGTATGGCGGTTGGCGTATGGATTGCTGGCTTTGATGCTATTTATGGTTGTCAGGATGTTGCATTTGATAAGAAACATGGATTACATTCTATACCTGTGCGCTTTGGCATAAAAGGAGCTCTTATTATCAGTAAAGGTTTGCATGTTCTTAGCATTCTTAGCTTTTTTGCCGTGGGGCAGCTTATGAACATGCATGGAATATATTATGCTGGTGTGGTTCTAGCTGCAGTGGTATTGATATATCAACATTCTATTGTTAGTCCTACTGATTTTCGCTTGGTAACTCAAGCTTATTTTATGCGCAATGGCTTGGTTAGTATTGCTTTATTATTATTTACGGTAGTTAGTATTATGGTATAACATTAATAGTTTCCTCTAGTGAGAGGGACACACAGTGGGAGGAGGTTCATATGTCAGGAAAAATATTAGAGGGCAAAGTTTTTGCGGCAGAAATAAAAAAAAGTGTACAAACAGAAGTTGAGAATTTAAAAAAGACACGAGGGATTACACCTGGCTTAGCAGTAATTATTGTTGGTGAGAATGCTGCTTCTAAAGTATATGTAGCCAATAAGCACAAAGCTTGTAAGGAGCTTGGTATTTATTCTGAAGTAATACGTATGCCAGAGAGCATTAACAAGCAAGAATTATTGGCCCAAATTCATTCATTAAATGAAAGTACTATGATTCATGGTATCTTATTACAATTACCTTTACCCGAAACTTTAAAAAATGATGAGGCCGAACTTTTGCAGGCAATCCATCCTGATAAAGATGTAGATGGTTTTCATCCAGTAAATGTAGGTAAATTAGCAACTGGACAAGAACATCTTGTACCATGTACGCCTGCTGGCTGCATAAAAATGTTGGAGCTTGCCAAGGTAGATATAGCCGGTAAGCATGCTGTGATCATCGGACGCAGCAATATTGTAGGTAAGCCAATGGCGAATTTATTATTGGCTCGGAATGCTACCGTAACTATATGTCATTCTCGTACTCTTGATTTACCTAGCATAACTCGTCAAGCTGATATCTTAATAGTGGCAATTGGTAAAGCTCATTTTGTGACCAAGGATATGGTGAAACCAGGTGCTGTAGTGATTGATGTAGGAATTAATCGCCTTGCAGATAAAAAACTGGCAGGCGACGTTGATTTTGAAGAGGTAAAAGAAGTGGCAGGAGCCATTACCCCTGTGCCTGGTGGCGTAGGTCTTTTAACGATTGCCATGTTGTTAAGCAATACAGTGAAAGCTGCTGCATTACGATATAACACAAATAAATAGGAAAACTCATTTGAGCAAAGTTACAGCCAAAGACACTTAAAAACGTTTTATATTAAGTATTCATTTTGGTTGTAATTATATAAGGAGGCACATAGATGAAAAGCGATGTTGAAATTGCCCAAGAGGCAGCGATGCTACATATAGAGGAAGTTGCAAAACTACTTGAAATTACACCAGATGATCTAGAACTCTATGGTAAACATAAAGCGAAGGTATCTCTGCAGACATGGGAGAATATTAAATCTCGTCCTGATGGTAAATTAGTATTGGTTACGGCGATCAATCCAACACCAGCAGGAGAAGGGAAAACAACAACTACAGTGGGGCTTGGTGATGCTTTACGTCAAGTGGGGAAAAAGGTTGTAATTGCTCTTAGAGAACCTTCCTTGGGACCGTGTTTTGGTATGAAAGGTGGTGCTGCTGGCGGTGGTTATGCGCAAGTAGTGCCGATGGAAGATATTAATTTGCATTTTACAGGAGATTTTCATGCGATTACAACGGCTCATAACCTATTGGCAGCCATTATTGATAACCATATCCATCAAGGCAATGAACTGGGGTTAGACCCTAGGCGTATTACCTGGCGTCGGGTTATGGATTTAAATGAGCGATCTTTACGCTCCATTATTTGTGGGCTAGGTGGAAAAATTCATGGCGTACCTCGAGAAAGTGGTTTTGATATTACAGTAGCATCAGAAATGATGGCAATTTTATGTTTGGCCAAGGATTTAGATGATATGAAAGCCCGGATTGGACGGATTATTATTGGTTATACCTATGGAAATGAGCCTATCACTGCAGATGCATTACATGTAACTGGGGCATTGACTTTACTGTTTAAAGATGCCATAAAACCCAATTTAGTACAGACCTTAGAAAATACACCAGCCTTTGTACATGGCGGTCCTTTTGCTAATATTGCTCATGGCTGTAACAGTGTCATGGCAACTAAATTTGCTCTAAAGTTAGCTGATATCTGCGTAACAGAAGCGGGCTTTGGTGCTGATCTTGGTGCAGAAAAGTTTTTGGATATTAAATGCCGCTTCGCTGGAATCAAACCAGATGCAGTGGTAATTGTTGCTACTGTACGTGCTCTTAAAATGCATGGTGGTGTGCCTAAAACAGAGTTGGTCGGAGAAAATATGCCTGCTTTAGAGAGAGGCTTGTCTAATCTGACGAAACATATTGAAAATATGCATAAGTTTGGCCTGCCAGCAGTCGTGGCAATTAATGCTTTTCCTACAGATACCACACATGAGCTTGAGTTTGTAAGACAAAAGTGTATGGAACTTGGGGCTGAAGTTGCCTTATCTGAGGTTTGGGCTAAAGGCGGTCAAGGTGGCTTGGAACTGGCTAAAAAAGTTTTATCAGCTTGTGAACAACCTAGTGTATTTAAATATATGTACGATGTAAATGCATCAATAAAAGAAAAGATTTTAACTATTGCCAGGGAAATTTATGGTGCAGAAGAGGTGAATTATACTCCTCAGGCAGAGAAAACAATTAAGGAGCTTACAGGGCTGGGATTCGATAAGACGCCTATATGTATGGCTAAAACACAATACTCCTTAAGTGATGATATGACAAAATTAGGGCGTCCTACTGGCTTTATCATTACAGTTAGGGAAATTCGTGTGGCTGCAGGAGCTGGATTCTTAGTAGCCATTACAGGCGATATTATGACTATGCCTGGATTACCTAAACGACCAGCGGCGGAAAGAATGGATATTGATAATGCAGGAAAAATTGTCGGTTTATTTTAATCTATTAGATAGGCACAGAAATAGTATTAAATTTACGGTATGCTAACTAAAGCATGTTCCATATCTAGCAGTGAGGTTATTCTATTGACTAATAGTGTGTCTTGTGTAAATATTAGAGATATTATTGTATTTATAATGAGCAGTAAAACTGTTAAATTTCGGAAATGCAAATAGCAGTAATGTTATTTGCTAATCCCTATTTGGAGGAGGTTTATTGTGTATAAAATTCTTGTAAAACAGCAATTGGCACCAAGTGTTCAACTTTTTGAAGTGGAGGCACCACTAATTGCCAGAAAAGCAAAACCAGGTCAATTTGTTATTCTGCGCGTAAATGAAGAAGGCGAACGCATCCCTTTAACAATTGCAGACTTTAATCGGGAAAAGGGTAGTATTACTCTTATTTTTCAAGAGGTAGGGGCTTCTACGACAGAATTGGGCCTTTTAAATGAAGGAGAGTTCTTATTAGATTTAGTGGGTCCTTTAGGCAAACCAACTCATATAGAAAAATTCGGCACTGTTGTTTGTGTAGGCGGAGGAATCGGTATTGCACCAGTGTATCCGATTGCCCGTGGCTTAAAAGAAGCTGGCAATGAGGTTATTTCTATTATTGGTGCCCGATCTAAGGATATTTTGATTTATGAAGACGAAATGGCAGCAGTGAGTGATGAATTAATCATTACGACAGATGATGGATCAAAAGGGATTAAAGCCTTAGTCACTCAGCCTTTAAAAGAATTGCTTGATTCCGATAAAACAATTAGCCTAGTGATGGCAATTGGCCCTGTTATTATGATGAAATTTGTTGCTGAGACAACAAGACCTTATGGCGTTCCTACAGTGGTTAGCCTCAATCCGATTATGGTAGATGGAACTGGCATGTGTGGTGGCTGTAGAGTATCAGTAGGTCAAGAAAATAAGTTTGCTTGTGTGGATGGACCAGAATTTGATGCCCATAAAGTAGATTTTGAAAGTTTAATGACGCGTCAGCGCATGTACAAGTCTCAGGAAAAACAGCACAGTGAGCACCTTGCTGGTAAAAAAGAGGGGGGCTGCAAATGTCACTCTCTTTAAATAAAAATCCAATGCCGGAACAAGACCCTAAAGTAAGGGCTAAGAATTTTGCTGAGGTAAGTCTTGGTTATACAGAAGAACTTGCAAAAGCTGAGGCAGAGCGTTGCCTGCAATGTAAGGCAGCTCCTTGTCGGAAGGGCTGTCCTGTGCAAGTAGATATTCCTGCTTTTATTAAAGAGGTAAAAGCAGGGGATATGGATTCTGCTATTGCAAAAATAAAAGAGGTGAATAGTTTGCCAGCAGTATGCGGCAGAGTATGTCCCCAGGAAGAACAATGTGAAAAATATTGTGTGCTGGCAAAAAAAGGTCAATCCGTAGGTATTGGACGTTTAGAACGCTATGTTGCAGATACTGCACGGAATAAAGGCGAAATTACCACTGCTGTAGAGTGTACCTCTGATGCTCAGAAAGTTGCTGTTATTGGCTCTGGTCCTGCTGGTCTAGCTGTAGCTGGTGATTTGGCTAAAAAAGGTTATAAAGTTACTATCTTTGAAGCCTTGCATTTACCTGGTGGTGTATTGATGTATGGCATTCCAGAATTCCGCTTGCCCAAAGACGAAGTAGTGCAAGTGGAAATCAACAATCTGCGCAAACTTGGTGTAGAAATTGTTGTGAATGCTGTGATCGGCAGTACCTTCACCGTTGATGAACTTATGGAAGCAGAAGGCTTTGATGCTGTATTCATTGGTACAGGCGCTGGACTACCTCATTTTATGGGTGTTCCAGGAGAAAATCTGAATGGTGTGTATTCTGCTAATGAATTTTTGACTCGCTGCAATTTGATGAAAGCTTATCGTTTCCCAGAATGCGGTACTCCCATTCATGTAGGAAAAAAAGTAGCAGTCGTCGGCGGTGGTAATGTGGCGATGGATGGTGCTAGAACTGCTCTTCGTTTAGGTGCAGAGCATTCCTACATTGTATATCGCCGTTCTGAAGCAGAATTGCCAGCAAGATTAGAAGAGATTCATCATGCAAAAGAAGAAGGTATTGATTTTCAATTCCTCACAGCCCCAACCGCTGTTTTGGGTAATAAGGATGGTTGGGTAACGGGGCTGCAATGTGTTCGCATGGAACTGGGCGAACCTGATGCTTCAGGGCGCCGTCGTCCCATTGAAATTCCAAACTCTGAATTTGTATTAGAAGTAGACACTGTTATCATTGCTATTGGCCAAGGTCCCAATCCTTTGGTACAATCTACGACCAAGGGTCTTGAGACTAATAAAAAGGGTAATATTGCTGCACATGAAGAAACAGGCGCAACTAGTAAGCCAGGCGTGTTTGCTGGCGGTGATATTGTGACTGGCGCTGCTACTGTTATCCTAGCCATGGGTGCAGGCAAGAAGGCAGCTGTGGCAATCGATAAATATTTACAAGAGAAAAAGACGAATCAATAAAGAAGACTTAATGCAGATGGAGTAAGTTCCATCTGCATTTTAGTATCGTTTATTCCTGGAATAAGCCGTTTTAGCTTCACTTAAAAGGTAGAGCTTTTGTATGACTTGTCATCAAATCTAATTACTAGAAGCTATCCATAGATTGGTGGGCGAGCTGTTTTTTGTCCCAATAGATTTATAGTCTTGGAAGTATTATGAGATAAAAGAGTTGACAATTACAACGTTATGGTATATCATATAAATGTTCCTGAAATTAAAATGACTCACTAGCTCAACTGGCAGAGCAACTGACTCTTAATCAGTAGGTTCGGGGTTCGATTCCCCGGTGTGTCACCATTTGAATTATTGCCTTCGCAGGTTTGCGGAGGCTTTTCTTATGTTAACTGTCCCTTAGCTTTTTCCTTAAGCTTTAGAAATTGAACTAATAGCGCAAATAAAAGCAAAAGCACATGCCATTTGTAGCGTGTGCTTTTGCTTTTATTTGCGCCTTTTCTTTGTGGTTTGTATAAATGTTTCCATCATATTGGATGGTTCTTTTTCGACATCTTATAAAAGATGGCTTTCAACAAATTGGATGATTGCTGAATTGCTAGGTCCTAATTTACCATCTTTTATAATTGTTGATATTTTGACGTTTTTTATTGTTTAGGTGGAATTTATATGTAGGCTGGTGAAGTATGGTAAAAACTTAAGGTGTGGTAATTATTGAAAATAGGTGACATAATTTTAGAGAAAATATGGAGAAGCGATGAACTAGTGAATGATAGAAGGAGCTTATGTTTTAATTTACCAGGGATTATGATAGTAAAATATGAAAAACTAATAATAGAAAACTTGGAAGGAGAATTTGTATGGAAAAGAAATTAGCAAAACGCAAGATGCTTCGTCGTAAGGCTGCTGCTCTAGCAGGTGTAACCATTATGGCGGGAGCCTCATTACATGGTATCGCCTTAACTAAAGCATCGGCTGCTGAAAATCCCTCCACTTCTCCATCTGTGACAACTGAACAAACTGCAGAAACTAACAAAGACATTAAAAAGCCACTTCCTGAAACTGGTATTTCTGCTACGGATCCATCGGCGAAACAGGACCAACGTGATAAAGATAGAGATAAAGATAGAGATAGACGAGATGATCGTTATTTCCATGAAAAGTGGTTTGATCGTGGAGAAACATTTGCCCATCGTATGAAATGGTACAATGATAGCCAGAATAAAATTAAGATTTTTATCAACAATGCAAGCGCAGTAGATATCGTTATGACAGCTGCCCCTAATTTAGGGTTCGATGTAGATAACGACACATTTACCTTGATAAGCTCAAATGGTTCACAGTCTGTTGTAAGGATAATTCATAATGGCGAAACATACAATATCACCGTGGACCAGTTAGCTAACGGTAATTGGCTAGTTTCCTCTGTAAATTTAATACAATAAGTGTCAATATTTAGCTTCCTTAAATCAATGATTGTGATAAAGAAGTCACGAATTTCGTGGCTTCTTTATTTGTGTGTAGGGAGGGGGCGTGGTAAGTTGTAACGCTAGTATGATTATAGCTAATTAAAGCCGCTTCACTTTTAACGAAGCGGCAAAGAAAATTGTTAACATGGCATTTGATCACTACTTATTACAAAGTCGGGCATTTTATTTTTAGCTTGATTATCCTTGCTATATTCACCGTCGACAGAATCATGTTTTTCGGTTGCTATTTCAGCATCCGAAATACTTGAATCTATGCCTCCATTAAGTTCCTTTTTCACAATAATCACCTCCTACTTATAGTGTAACCAATAATTGGAGGATAATTCTTATAATAAATCCACTTCTAAAATGTCACGTCTGCTGTATTCAATGTATTTATGAGGGGGGGGCTAAACATGTACCTATGTAAAAAAAGATCGGTGATTGGTTTAAATGAAAATAAGTGTGGCTGCTCTAAAAGAACAGCCACACTTAGATCGACCTATATAAATAAAAAAAGGAGGCATATATTACATAATATGATATTCCTCAAAATATGTGATTATCATTTCTAACTTTTAAATAAAAAAGATAATTAGGAGTGTGAGGGCGACAGGTGATACAATTGTTGATATCCTTCGTTTATAAAATGAAGGATAAATTAGTAATATATGGTTAGGAGACTATGGGAATCATCACCATAGGATTACGATTCTATGTTTAATCGATTGCCACAATGAATTGATTTCTTAACCGTTTGAATTCTAGTGGATAATATCTTTATTTGGAATAATTTAACTACATGAAAAATTATAAGGCAGGATTATTTGAATAAAAAGGAAATTATAGGAATATTAAAATCTTTATAGAAGGAAGGAATTAGTATGAAAAAGGTTAGAGTAGGCTTAATTGGCTATGGTATGTCTGGTTCAGTATTTCACGCTCCATTGATTCA
>Ga0316613_10002286_pt1 | contig 12363 bp, 11 predicted proteins | sample OWC_soil_day10_C_2_FD_207647 | JGI IMG/M metagenome (GOLD analysis project Ga0316613, IMG submission 207647) | Wetland soil microbial communities from Old Woman Creek delta, Ohio, United States - OWC_soil_day10_CT_b | ecosystem: Environmental > Terrestrial > Soil > Wetlands | place: USA: Ohio...
ATCGTCACCAGCGCTGCGCCGACGATTCCCATTACCGGGTCGAGCCAACCGATGTTCCAGAATTTGCCGCCGGTAAGGGCAATGATGGCCAGCGCCGAGGTCGCCGCATCGGCGATCACATGCATGTAGGCCGAACGCTGGTTGAGATCGTGGTGGTGTTCGCCATGCTCATGCCCGTGATGAGCGTGTTCGCCGTGTCCGTGATGGTGGTGCGTATCGCGAAGGAGCCAAGCACACGCCAGATTAACCCCCAGGCCGACGAAGGCCAGGATGATGGCCTCGTCGTAGTGAATATCCGACGGGAAAAACAGCCGCTCGACGGACTGGAACAGCATGAGGCCGGCGACACCGACGAGACACACTGCGCTGGTGTAGCCGCCCAGAATTTCGATCTTCCAGGTGCCGAAGGCAAAGCGCCCGTCGCGCGAAAAACGGCGCGCCGCCGCGTAGGCGAGGGCGGATAGGCCGAGCGCCAGAGCGTGCGAACTCATGTGCCAGCCATCGGCCAGCAAGGCCATCGAGTTGAACACCCAACCGCCGGTAATTTCGGCGACCATCGTCACGATGGTCAGTAGAATTGCCCAACGCGTGTTCCGTTCGGCGAGCGGATTGCCGGTGTCGAAAACCTCCGTATGGCACAGTTTTCCGGCGGAATGGATGGCTTCCATGCTGATCGTTCCTGTTGAGCGCTTGCTATATACTATACCCCAGTATATATTTTTTCAATGAGAGCGATTCGCAAATAACTGGAGCAGTCGATGCCACATACCGTCAAAGGCAAGAAACAATTACTCGTGCGTGTGCGCCGCATCAAGGGGCAGACGGAGGCGCTGGAGAAAAGCCTGGACCAGGGGAGCGAATGTTCGGCGGTGCTGCAGCAGATCGCGGCGATTCGCGGCGCGGTCAATGGGCTCATGTTGGAAGTACTGGAAGGGCACCTGCGCGACCATCTCGGTACCCATATCATTCCGGAAGAGCAGCGCAAGGAAGATCTGGAGCAGGTCGTGTCGGTATTGCGCAGCTACCTGAAATGACGGCCACGGTTGATTAGGAAATGGGATTAAGCCTTTCTTAAGTTCATCTGGTGCACTATCCCCAGGGGCAAAATTTGTAAGGAAAAGAACGTGGATTGGGGACAGGAATTGATGGCCAGCGTGGTCTGGCTCTGCAAGGCGTTCGCCATCAGTCTGGTGGGCATGGCAGCGGTGGCGATGCTTCTCGGCCGGTTTACCGTGTGGGGGCGCCAGTTCCTGCGCATCACCTCTACCTACTTCAATCCCCGGGTCAGCCTGGTGCCGCTCGTCTGGCTAGCGGTCATCGTGTTCATGACGCTGTTTGCGGTGCGCATGAACATTCTTTTTTCCTTCTGGTACAACGGCTTCTACAGTGCCATGCAGAACCTCGATGCGGGAGCGTTCTGGCGCATGCTTGGGCTCTTCGGAATCCTCGCCGCCGTGCACGTGGCGCGGGCGCTGATCAGTTTCTTCCTGCAGCAATCGTTTCAGATTCGCTGGCGCACGTGGCTGACTCATGTGCTGATCGAACGCTGGCTGTCCAGGCAAGCGTATTACCGCAGCCAGTTCATCCCGGCCAGCGCCGATAACCCGGACCAGCGCATCCAGCAGGATGTCGAGAGTTTTGTCTCCAGCACGCTCTCTCTTTCGATGGGCCTGCTCGACGCCGTCGTCTCGCTCTTCGCGTTCACCCTCATTCTCTGGAACCTCTCCGGCGTATTGGAGATATTCGGCCTGGAGATCCCGCGCGCGATGGTGTTCGCCGTGTATCTGTACGTGATCGTGGCGACGGTATTCGCCATCAAGATCGGGCGCCCGCTGATCCAGCTCAACTTTCTCAACGAGCAACTCGGGGCCAATTTCCGCTATGCGCTCATGCGGCTGCGCGAATACGGCGAGAGCATTGCCTTCTACCGCGGTGAAAAGGTCGAACGGGTCGCGCTGATGCGGCGCTTCCGCGATGTGATTGTCAACCTGTGGGCGATTATCTTCCGCTCGGTCAAGTTTCAGGGCTTCAATCTCGCCATCAGCCAGGCTGCCGTCGTCTTTCCGTTCATCGTCCAGGCTCCGCGACTCCTCAGCAAGCAGATCACCCTCGGCGACGTAATGCAGACGGCCGAATCGTTCAGTCAGGTGCAAAATGCCTTGTCCTTCATTCGTACCTCCTACGACAATTTCGCCGGCTACCGGGCCGTTATCAATCGGTTAGCGGGATTCCTCGAGTCGATGGACGCGGCGAGGAAGCTGCCGAGCGCGCGTGTTGAGGCCGACGACGGTCATTTCTCCGTCGAATCACTGTCCGTGCGCACGCCGACCGGCGACGTGCTGGTGAAAGATCTGACGCTGGCCATTCCGGGGCAGACGTCGATCCTGATCCGCGGCAAATCCGGCATCGGTAAAACCACTCTGCTGCGCGCGCTGGCCGGCCTATGGCCGCACGCGGACGGAACCGTCCGGCGTCCGGCCGGGAAACAGGCGCTGTTTCTGCCGCAAAAACCCTATCTGCCGCTCGGAACCCTGCGCGCTGCGCTGTTCTACCCGGCCACGGCCCGCCATGACGCGCAAGCGGCTGAAATTCTCAGGCGCTGCCAGCTTGGTCATCTGGTCAACGCACTTGACGACGCGGATGACTGGTCGCGTCGCCTTTCCCTCGGCGAGCAGCAGCGCCTGGCGATCGGACGCGTATTGCTAAACCACCCGCGCATCGTGTTTCTCGATGAAGCCAGTTCGGCCATGGATGAAGGGCTAGAGCACGCGATGTACCAGCTTTTGCGCGAATCATTGCCGGAAACGATCATGGTTAGCGTTGGCCACCGCAGCACGTTAATCGAGTTTCATACACGGGAACTCGAATTGCTCGGGGGAGGGCGCTGGCAGTTGCGCGAACTCGTGTCTGCTGCCGCCGTCTGAGCTAGAGCGGCCCCGTCGCATTCTTATCCCGTATCGGAGCATTTTCGATGTTTTCGCTTCCTCCTGTGACGCAAGCGCTGATTGTGGCCAACATTGCCATGTTCTTTCTCGATTCGCTGACGGGGCGCTCGATCAGCATGTTACTGGCGCTGTGGCCGCTCGGCCCGCACTTCATGCCTTGGCAGATCATCACTTACGCCTTCCTGCATGGTGGGCTGATGCACCTGTTGTTCAACATGTACGGGCTGTTCATGTTCGGCGGCGATGTGGAGCGGGTGTGGGGCGGCCGCCGTTACCTGACCTACTATCTTGTCTGCGCTATTGCAGCGGCGATTCTGCAACTCATTGTCTCAACACTGTCCGGCGCCTATTACCCTACCGTCGGTGCTTCCGGCGCGCTGTTCGGGCTGTTGCTGGCCTTCGCGCGCTGCTTCCCGTATCGCACCGTGATGCTTCTGTTTCCGCCCATCCCGATGCGCGCGCCGGTGTTCGTCATGGTCTATGGCCTGCTCGAACTGTTCCTCGGTGTGACCGGGACACAGTCGGGAGTTGCCCATTTCGCTCACCTTGGCGGGCTGGTCGGCGGCTTCCTGTTCCTGCGTTTCAACCGGCGCTGGCGCTAATCATGCCGTCACACCGGCGAAGGCCGGTGTCCAGGTCGTCGTTCCATTGTCAGGTCGACAGCTTGCGGCCGAGCTGGCTTTCGACCGACGCGATCTTCGACTTCATCCGGCTTTCCGTCCCGGTGCGATAGTCGATCTTGATCTGCGTATTGATGCGCGGGCAGTCGGGCTGCAGCGCCTCGAAACAGCGGGTCACCACGCCCATCACTTCGTTCCAGTCGCCCTCTATGATCGTGCTCATCGGCGTCAGCTGATACGTCAGGCCGCTCTTGTCGATGATGTCGAGGATGCGGGCCACGTAGCTGCTCTTGCTCTCGCCCTGGGTGGTCGGAAACATCGTGAATTCGAGCATTACCATGATGGAACTCCCTGCGGTTGCCGGTGTTTGAGGTAGGAGACGCGGATTTTCTCACGGATGACGGTTTCCTCGGCCTCCGTCATTCCCTATTCGCGAATAGCGAATGCTTGACCGGTTGGTGTGGAATACCGAGTGGGAAACATGGCGCAGGCCCTTGCCACGTGAAGCGGGACGCCCCGGCCGTCGCCAGGGCATCGGAGACGTTACCGCTTCAGCTTCGCGAACGCCGCCGCCATCGCGCCGGCCGGTTCCGGCTGCCGCGCCTGCTGCTGTTTTGCCTTGTTGCTCATCGGCACGCCGCTGCTCTTCTGGCTGGGGGCCGGGTCGTCGGTCAGGCGCATGGTCAAGGCGATGCGCTGGCGCGGCAGGTCGACTTCGACGACCTTGACGCGCACCACGTCGCCGGCCTTCACGACTTCACGCGGATCCTTGACGAACTTGTTGGAGAGCGCGGAGATGTGCACGAGGCCTTCCTGATGCACTCCGATGTCGACGAATGCCCCGAAATTGGCGACGTTGGTGACGACGCCTTCGAGGATCATCCCCGGCTGCAGATCCTTCACCGCCTCGACACCTTCCTTGAACACCGCCGTCTTGAATTCGGGGCGCGGGTCGCGGCCGGGTTTCTCCAGTTCCCTGAGGATGTCTTGTACGGTCGGGAGACCGAACTTTTCGTCAGTGTATTTGGCGGGTTGCAGCGATTTGACGAGGCGTGCGTCGCCGATCACGTCCTTGATGCCCTTCTTGATGTCAGCGAGGATACGTTCGACCAGCGGATAGGCTTCCGGGTGGACCGCAGAGGCGTCGAGCGGGTTGTCGCCGTTGGTGATGCGCAGGAAGCCGGCGGCTTGCTCGAAGGTCTTCTCGCCCATGCGCGGTACTTCGAGCAGGGCCTTGCGGTTGGGGAAGGCGCCGTTCTTGTCGCGGTAGGAAACGATGTTGGCGGCAAGTGTGCTATTGAGTCCGGAAACACGGGTGAGCAGCGGCACTGAGGCGGTATTCACGTCGACACCGACGGCATTTACGCAGTCCTCTACGACGCCGTCCAGAGCGCGCGCCAGCTTGGTCTGGCTGACGTCGTGCTGGTACTGGCCGACGCCGATCGATTTCGGGTCGATCTTGACCAGTTCCGCAAGCGGGTCCTGTAGGCGGCGAGCGATCGAGACGGCGCCGCGCAGGCTCACATCCAGTTCGGGGAATTCGCGCGCGGCGTATTCCGAAGCCGAATAAACCGAGGCGCCGGCTTCGGAGACGACGATCTTGGTCATGCGCAGGTCGGGTACGAGTTTGATCAGGTCGGCGGCCAGCTTGTCGGTTTCGCGCGAGGCGGTGCCGTTGCCGATGCTGATCAGGTCGACGTTGTGCTTTTTAGCCAGCAGGGCCAGCGTGTGCAGGGCGCCGTCCCAGTCGCGGCGAGGTTCGTGTGGATAAACCGTGGCGGTGTCGAGCAGTTTGCCGGTGGCGTCGACGACGGCGATCTTGCAGCCGGTGCGGATACCGGGGTCGATGCCCATCGTTGAGCGCTGGCCTGCCGGCGCGGCGAGCAGAAGGTCGTGCAGGTTGGTGCCGAAAACGCGGATGGCTTCCTCTTCCGCTCGCTCGCGCAGGGCGTTCATCAGGTCGAGTTCGAGGTGCAGGAAGATCTTGATGCGCCATGTCCAGCGCACCGTGTCGGCGAGCCACTTGTCGGCCGGGCGGCCCTGATCGGTGATGCCGAAATGCTTGGCGATACGGCCTTCGCACGGGTTAGGGCCGGCCGGCTTGTTGGTTTCATCGAGATCGGTGTCAAGTACCAGCGCCACCTGCAGCGCGCCCTCGTTGCGCCCGCGAAGGAGGGCCAGCGCACGGTGCGACGGCACGGTGCTGACCGCCTCGGAGTAATCGAAATAGTCGCGGAACTTCGCGCCCTCGGTCTCCTTGCCTTCGACCACGGTGGATTTGACGACACCGTGCTCCTCCAAGTATTCGCGCAGTTTGCCAAGCAGTGCGGCGTCTTCGGAGAACTGTTCCATCAGGATCTGCCGTGCGCCGTCGAGTACGGCCTTGATATCGGCGAAACCGGCGTCGGCGTTGATGAACTTCTCGGCCTGGTCCTCGGGCTTGAGCATCGGGTCGGCGAGCAGCATCTCGGCGAGCGGCGCGAGGCCGGCTTCTCGGGCGATCTGGGCTTTTGTGCGGCGCTTGGGCTTGTACGGCAGGTAGAGGTCTTCGAGCCCCTGCTTTGTCTCCGCGGCGTCGATTTGCGCGGCGAGTTCACGGGTCAGTTTTCCCTGTTCCTCGATCGAGGCGAGGATTGCGGCGCGGCGCTCCTCCAGTTCGCGCAGGTAGGTCAGGCGTTCGTCGAGCGTGCGCAGTTGCGTGTCGTCCAGTCCACCGGTGACTTCCTTGCGGTAACGTGCGATGAACGGGACGGTAGCGCCTTCATCTAGCAGGGTGACGGCGGCAATAACCTGTTCCTTTTTGCAACCGATTTCTTCGGCGATTTTGAGGGTGATGCGAAGTTCGGCGGAAGATGCCATCAGTGTTCCGATTTGCGAAAAAAAGGGCGAACTATGCGCAATCGAGGAAGAAAATTCAAGTGCGCATGGGAACGAATGGCCAAGAGCGGAAGCGCGGAGCCCTTGTGGTTTCGTCTTTGCCTTGCAGCGCGTATTCGAATGGGGTTAAATGAAACACCGGTCATTGGTGTACCGGGCATACGGGGATAGAAACATGAAAATCGATATCGAGCGTCTGGGTCTGAAAAACGTTGCGGTTGATCAGGAAACGCTGTTCACGTTTCCCGATGGTCTGGTCGGCTTCGAGCACTGCAAGCGCTTCAAGTTGTTCCACGAGGAAGGCAAACCGACAGTCTTCTGGTTGCAGTGCGTTGACGATCAGGATGTGATGTTCCCGGTGGTTGCTCCCGAGCAACTCGACCTGGAATATCAAATCGAGTTGAGTGACGCCGATTGTTCGCTGATCGACTTGCGGGATGGGGTCGATGCCGCAGTGGTGGTGATCATCTATCGCGATGCGGCGCAGGAAGGGAAGATTGCTGCGAACACCCATTCGCCTGTAGTTCTGAACCTGAAAAGCCGCAAGGGAATGCAGAAGATTTTGAAGAGCATTGAGCCTGCGCTGGTTTTTCGCGGCCGTTAGCCGAGGCGAACCAAGCTTTACGTTTCCGTGCTGGTCAGGACCATACGTTGGGAAACAACGATTCCACAAGGAGGGGCCATGATTGATCGCATGAAACTGAGAACCAAGATTGTGCTGCTGGTTGCAGCGTCGTTGGTGGGGCTGGTTGTGCTGGTTGTCTTGTCCGCATTCGAGACCCGGCACGACCTGGAGGAAGGGCGCAAGCTTCAGATCCGCTCGGTTACCGAGGCGGTCTTGAACACCGTCGCGGATTTCCATTCCCAGGAAGTTTCCGGAAAACTGACGCGCGAGCAGGCGCAGAAGGCAGCGCTTGAGGCGGTGCGCACGGCGCGCTACGGAGGTCAGGACGGCAAGACCGAGTATTTCTATGCTTATACGATGGGTGGGATCAATATCTACCACGTTCGGGCCGATCTGGTCGGCAAGGATACGCGTGAATTGATCAAGGATGGCCAGGGGCGATACACGATCAAGGACATGCTCGCGGCGCTGAAGGGAAACAAGAGCGCGTTTGTCGATACGGCGTTCCCTAGGCCTGGAAGCCAGGTTCCGGTGGACAAGCTGCAGTTCATCATGTGGTTCGAGCCCTGGGACTGGATGATCGGGACAGGCGTCTATATGGACGACATCGCAGCCGCGTTCAAACAGCGCCTGGTGGTCAATCTCTCCCTTGCGGCGGTAATCCTGTTGGTCGTTGGGGGGCTCGGCTGGTCGGTCGTTCGCGGCGTATTGCGGCAAGTCGGTGGGGAACCGGCGGAAGCCATCGAGTTCATGGCTCGGGTTGCCGAAGGCGATCTGACCGGAACAGTTCCGGCGGCGCACAAGGGCAGCATGCTTGATTCGATGGGCAACATGATGGGGTCGATCCGCAAAATGGTGACCGAAATAAACCAGGGGTCGACGCAACTGACGCAAGGTGCCGAGCGCATCAGTACGGCGTCGCGGGATGTTGCCGCCGCTTCCGAGAAACAGGCCGATGCTACCCAGTCGATGGCGGCGGCGATCGAGGAAATGACGGTGAGCATCAACCACATCTCCGAAAGCGCCAGAGACACGCAGGAAAACTCGCTGACGTCGGCCAGTTTGTCGGAGGAGGGAGTCACGCGGATCGAGACGGCGACACGGGAGATAAAGGAAATTGCTTCTACCGTAAGCGATGCTTCTACGCGCATCCGCAAGCTCGAGGAAAGAGCGAACCAGATTTCCTCGATTGCTGCGGTCATCAAGGAGATTGCCGGGCAGACCAACCTGCTGGCGCTGAATGCGGCCATCGAAGCGGCGCGTGCCGGTGAGCAGGGGCGTGGTTTTGCCGTGGTCGCCGACGAAGTCCGCAAGCTGGCGGAACGCACCTCGACCGCGACGGTGGAGATTGAGCAGATGATTTCCGGTATCCAGTCGGATACCGTACTGGTGGTGGGCGTCATGGATGCCGCCTTGCCACAGGTCGAAGCGGGCGTGCAGGCAGCGGATGGCGCGGCGCAGTCGCTACACCGGATCAAGGACAGCGCGCATTCGACGCTTTCCAGTATTCGCGATGTGGCGGAAGCCACGAAGGAACAGAGCCTGGCCAGCACGAATATCGCGCAGCGAGTCGAGCAAATATCCCAAATGGTCGAGGAAACGAACGCCGCCATGCGTTCGACTGCCGAAACGGCGACTGAGCTCGAGCGCATATCGAACGAACTGAACCGCCTGGTAGGCCGCTTCCGATGCTAAGGTAAAAAGGGACTCTCACGAAAACTGCCGCGGCGACAACCGCGGCTTTTTTTTGCGCGCGCGCCCCACCGGCATGCTTTTGGGAGGCGCTCGGTACCTCAGGGGAACGTCTTCCCCTGCACCATTCTGATTCCCGGTCTGCCGGCAAACTCGGAGAACTCGACGGAATGTCTCGGCAACTCGCCAATATTCAGGGATGAGCGAATATCGCTCAGGGCAACCAAGGCGCAATCGCTGCTCTTCCAGTTGTTCAGCAGACGTTTAAAGGCCTCAATGAACTTCATCCCTTCCAGTTCGGCGCGCAGCGTAAAAACGTGATCGCCGGAAATGGCTTTCGATAGCTGAAAAATCCGGTCCACGGCTTGCTCGGGGGAAAAACCGGGTTCCAGGACGAGTATTTCGTCGAGAGTGGGCAGGGTCGTAGGAATCTGCGGACAGTTGATCAGTTCTCCGTCAATGACCGGCAGGAAAGGGTGGCTGCCGCGGCAATCACTGGCGTAGGAAAACCCTTTTCGCTGTGTGAGGCGCAGGGCATGGCGGTTCATCCGCCAACCGGCAGCGGCATGCGCTGCCGGTGCCGAGCCAAATACTTCCCCGAAGCGCTTGCAGGCTTTCTCCATGCCGGTTTCGGCGAGGCTGTTCTCGCGGTCGAGTATCCGTTCTTCCCAATGGACTCGGTCCCACGCGTGGATACCCGTTTCAAAACCTGCTTCATGCGTTTGCCTCAGTATGTCGGCACAGCGGGTTCCGATGTCCGGCCCGGGCAGAAGGCGTCCGTTGAGGCGCGAACTCAGATCGTAATATCGTCTCAGCGACTCCGCGCCGGATCCGCATCCACTACGATCCGGGCCAAGCGAAAAGAAGAACGAGGCTTGTGCGCCATGATTCTTGAGTATTCCGATGAGTGCCGGGACGCCAACCTGCGTCCCGTGACAGGTGTCGACGTCTATCTTGAGGGAGATTCGTTTCATTGGAAGTAAGGTTGCAGCCGGATGGAACACGACGAGGTAGCCCCGCCGGCAAGGTTTCAAGAGAAAAGCAGGGCCGCAGCGACTTTCCGTTTTTCTCCGGCGAGGACGTTGTAGGTCCGGCAGACGGCCCGGATGTCCATGACTTCAAGCCCTTTTCTTGCTTGCATGAGCGGTTGCAGCAATTCGGGGCGGGGAAATCGAAGCAGGTCGCCAGTGCCCAGCAGGATGATTTCTGCATCGAGAGAAGCCAGAAAGTTGAAATCGGTGTACGTGAGCGTGTCGAAATTCGCGGTCGTCCAGCCTTCGATCAGTTGGTACGGCAGGAGGACAAGGCTTCCGGTGTGCCGGACGGCATTGACGCTGACATAGCCGTCACCGTAGGCTGTAAAGGTGTTCCATCCTTCTGTCTGGGCCAGTTGCAGCTTCATAAAATTGCGGTGCGCGGTGCGATAAAGTAGGATTATATCTTTTGCAGACCTCTATACGCTGGCGTTTAACCGGTTGCCGGCAAGCGGACCTTCGGTTCATTGGCGAAGGGGTGGTCTGCACCCAGACGAAGAAGGAAATGCCGTGAAGCCCGTGTACAAATCGAACAAACTCGCCAACGTCTGCTACGACATTCGTGGCCCCGTCTTGCAACAGGCCAAGCGCATGGAAGACGAAGGTCAGAAGATCATCAAGCTGAACATCGGAAATCTGGCGGCATTCGGTTTCGATTCGCCGGAAGAGATTCAACTGGACATGATCCGGAATCTCCCGAACGCAGCGGGTTACTCAGACTCCAAGGGAATCTTCGCGGCCCGCAAGGCGGTCATGCACTACACGCAGTTGAAGCAGATCAAGGGCGTTACGCTCGAGGACATCTATATCGGCAATGGCGTCTCGGAACTGATCGTCATGGCCATGAACGCATTGCTCAATACGGGGGATGAGGTTCTCGTACCGGCGCCGGATTATCCGCTTTGGACGGCGGCAGTCAGCCTGTCCGGCGGGACCCCGCGGCACTATCTGTGCGACGAACAGAACGGCTGGCTGCCGGATATTGCTGACATTCGCAGCAAGATCACGCCGCGTACCCGGGCGATTGTCATCATCAACCCGAACAATCCGACCGGCGCCTTGTATCCAGAAAGCGTGTTGCGCGAGATCGTTGCCATTGCCCGGGAACATGGCCTGATCATCTACGCCGACGAGGTGTACGACAAGGTGCTTTATGACGGCGCCACGCATACGGCGATCGGTTCGCTTTCCGAGGATGTACTGACGATCAGCTTCAACGGCTTGTCCAAGAACTACCGTTCGTGCGGCTATCGCGCCGGCTGGATGGTGGTGTCCGGCGACCAGCGCGACGCACGCGACTACATCGAAGGGCTGGAGATGCTGGCCTCGATGCGTTTGTGCGCCAATGTGCCCGGTCAGTACGGTATCCAGACGGCGCTCGGAGGTTATCAGAGCATCAACGACCTTGTGGCGCCGAACGGCCGATTGTGCCGTCAACGTGACCTGGCGCATGAACTCATCACGGCGATTCCCGGGGTGACGTGCGTCAAGCCGAAAGCCACGCTGTACATGTTCCCGCGTCTCGATCCGACAATGTATCCGATCAAGGACGATCAGGCGTTCATTGCCGAGTTCCTGAAGGAAGAGCGGGTTCTGCTGGTGCAGGGGACCGGCTTCAACTGGCCGCAACCTGATCATTTCCGGCTGGTATTCCTGCCCCACGAGGATGTGCTCAGGGAGGCAATAAGCCGCATCGGCCGCTTCCTGGAAAATTATCGCAAGCGGCACGGAACCTGAGATGAGGGTTGTTGCCGTAACAGATAACCAGGGCGAGGTAGTAGATCCTGCGTGGCTGGCGAAGGCTGAACTCGTTCATCGGCAGTTGCGTCCGCAACTGCCGACGGATTATTCGTCGCGGCTGCGCGTAGTGTTTGCCAACGGCGCGCGGATGGCCGTTGTAGTAGAAGGTGACGAGGTCGTTTGCGTGGCTGTATGGCGAATCATTGAAAACACCAATGAGGGGCGCCGGCTCTATGTGGATGACCTGGTGAGCGACGAGGCACGGCGTTCGCGAGGTTCGGGGAAGTTGTTGCTCGACTGGCTGGAGGAAAAGGCCAGATCTCTTGGTTGTGGTGCATTGACGCTCGATTCCGGGGTGCAGCGACATGGCGCGCATCGTTTCTATTTTCGTGAGAGGCTGCATGTCTCCGCGTATAGCTTTAAGAAAGTATTGAAATGAAACCGATCAACGTTGGACTGCTGGGCATCGGCACTGTCGGTGGCGGCACCTTTACCGTGCTTGAACGTAACGCCGAGGAAATCGCACGGCGGGCCGGGCGACCGATTCAGATTACGGTGGTTGCAGACAAGAATGTCGAACTTGCCAGAAAAGTGACCGGCGAGCGCTGCCGGATCACCGACGATGCCTTTGCCGTGGTCGGCGATACGGAAATCGATATCGTCGTCGAGTTGATCGGCGGTTGCGGTGTTGCCAAGGACCTCGTTCTCAAGGCCATCGAAAATGGCAAGCATGTGGTGACTGCCAACAAGGCGCTGCTTGCGAATCACGGCAACGAGATATTCGCCGCCGCGCAGAAGATGGGCGTGACAGTTGCCTTTGAAGCCGCCGT
>Ga0316613_10002293_pt1 | contig 12354 bp, 16 predicted proteins | sample OWC_soil_day10_C_2_FD_207647 | JGI IMG/M metagenome (GOLD analysis project Ga0316613, IMG submission 207647) | Wetland soil microbial communities from Old Woman Creek delta, Ohio, United States - OWC_soil_day10_CT_b | ecosystem: Environmental > Terrestrial > Soil > Wetlands | place: USA: Ohio...
CGTACGTTGTAATCTCATCCCACAAAGAATTAAACCAGTTACCAATTTCGGTTATTGTCGCGTTAATTCTCACTGGGAGATTCTTAAAGAATTCGTCTGCAGCCTTCCATGCCGCTAATGCCTTAGCCTTAAATTCATCCCACGGACCCAGCCACTCGCCAATGAGCGAATCGCCGCCGTTTATCCATGTATACAGATCTTCAAAGGCTAGAGCGATTAATAATACTGCTGCTGCTATTGCCAGTGCAGTCCATGTAGCGGGATTCATAGCAAATGCCCGTAAAGCCCCAACCACCGAAAGTATTCCTGCCTTAATTGCAGCCCATTTCAAATAAACCATAGCAGCACCGAAAGCAGCCATCATTGCCCCTGCTATTTTAAATAAATTGCCAAACCCACCCACTGCCTTGGCTGCTCGTTTCATGCCGTTTTCCATCTTTGACATTATGCCGACAATCCCGGCAGCAATAGCCTTTGACGCGCCTGTCGCTTTATTTATTTCGCTGACAAACTTACCGAATTTATTGCCAGCTACGGTCACAGCTTGCCCTATTGTCATCGGCATCTTTTCAAATTGTGCATCCATTACAGCCTTGGCTTTTAGGATAGCGTCAAAAACGCCTTTACTTTCCAATTCGCCATCCGCGCCAAGCTGTTTAAGTTGCCCGACTGTTACTCCATAAGCCTTTGCTACTTCTGCCATCAGCATAGGAGCATTTTCGCCAAGTGACCGTAATTCATCCCCTTGTAGACGGCCACTTGATAATGCCTGTCCTAATTGCAGTATAGTGCTTTGTGCTTCTGCTGTGCTTGCGCCGCCGACTACAAGAGCCTTGTTGATTGTTTCGGTAACACTTAATACATCATCTTGAGACGCACCAAACTCCTTACTGCCGCGTGAAAGTTTTGTGAACAGGTCGCCAGTTGCGGTATATTCCTGCCGTGTGCGGTTAGAGATATCGTATATTGATTCCAATACCTGTTTTTGTTCCTCGGCGCTACTGGTAACTAGGCCAATTCGAGAATCAACGTTTGTCCATTCGTCAACTACTTGCGTCAGCTTATCAAGGCCAAAAGCTACGCCAAGAGCCGCTCCAATGCCAGTTATTACACTGACAGCGCTACTGGCCTTGTTCTTTATGCCTTCAATGGTTGCCTCAGCTTGCTTCGCCTTCGCCTGATCCATAGAAAAGCCCATGCGAACTAATAACTCTCTAACAGTCATACCTAACCTCCTTTCTTCGGTTTCGGCTGGTTAGCCCTTTGAATATCATCTCGCATCTGCAATAGGGCATTAATTTTAAGGAGGTCAGTCAGGGTATAGACTCCCTTCTTGACCTCCTCAAGTGTGCAATGCTTCGACAGTATAGGCCGCCAGATTATAAGCTCTTCCGACAGTGTCGGGTGTAACACTCCGGGGATTTTTATTTTGCTCTCTTCAAGGCCGCGACATTTCCAGAGAGGGCATTGAAGAGTTTCGTAAAATCCCCGTAATTCGCCTTTAACACTTCGACTATGAGCATAAGCATGTCACTAACATTCCCGGTAAATAGTTCGTTGATTTGTGGCTTATCAAGGCGGGTAGTATCTGCACCATCAATACTGATAGACACATAATTCTTGTCCAGAATCCGCATAGCCATAGATTCTAGTTTCTGGCCATCGACATGCTCGGCAAGAGCAGCAAAAGCCTTTTCGACTGCGCCCACATCAATGTTCTTATCCATGACGCTAATTTTTTCTTGCTCTTCTTCGCTCCCTGATTTATTTCCCATAGCAGAAAACACATTGCCGATTATCGGAGAGACAAGCTTTTGCAAGTCCCCCAACAATTTCAGAGAGGTAAAAGGATCAAGTGGTCGGATGTAAAACACGTTGCCGTTCTGCTCAAACTCGGTTACTTTACCGCCGTCAAACATTAGCTATTACCTCCCACCAGCACATCAGCCGGACCAGTCTCAAGCAGCCATTCGCATTCACCTAGTTCTTTTTCGCGGGTAATATTGGGCTTTTGGGTAATCCATGCCTGAGACGCATAAAAGGTAGTCGTGCCGGACAAGTCTTTAAACAACAGCGGTAAAATGCCGGTTCCCGTGCTTAGATCGGCAGTGTGAATTACACTCAATGCGTCATTGCTCGAACTAGAAGCCATTAACGTAATAGTTGCCTTCCAGTTTTGGTTTGGGTCGATACTTCTTGCGGTTTCGCCATCACAGCCAACAAAAGATTTAATGCCATCGCCCAGGGGTTCAAGCTCGATAATTGAATCCTCAGAGAATCCCGCTATTTCAAGGCCACCAAAGATAACTATACATTTCTTGGGGTCATACGTTGTTACACTCAATGTTTACCCCTCCCTTACGCCAAATTTTCATAGGTCAGTGATCCGGTTACGTCAACAACGTGAATTGCTCCGGCCAGCCGCGCCGTAAATGACACATCTTCTAGCAAACGGTTAGCCTTATTCGTGCTGCTAATATCATAAGCAAGGGGTACAGTGACAACATAGCCGGGATTTTCGTTGCCATCCTCGTCATATTCAGTAGGAGCCACGCCGCCACGTGTTGTACCAAGTTTGAGCGCCGCTTTTATTTGCGCTTCGATAATCGCAATACCTTTGTCAGTGTAAGGAATCTTGTCCTTGTTCACCAACTGGTTAAAAATATTGGTTGTGATTTCTTCCTGTAACCAATCACGGAAGCGGATAACGTCAATCCATTCACCTGCAGCCGTTTTACCATTTTGGGTAATAGTAATATTGCGGAACTTCTCAAAGGTATTGCCGTTCTTGGCGGTAATGGCGTTGTATTCGGTTTCAGTCAGGGTATCTGTGGTAACGCCAGACAGCTTTTTATTGGCCCATGTTTCACCGCCAGGGTCAATCGCAAAACAACGACTTGTTATTGCTACCTCTGGGTAATCCGTAGCAGCATCCTCGTGGTACCACCAGTGAGTCCGGTAGTAATTGCCTGCCATCAATAAGCTACCGGTGTCGGTAGCCACAGACGCATCTTTAGCGCCTTCTTCGGCAATCGCAGTACCTAATATTTTTCTTTGGGCTTCCGTCCAATCGGCAGCAGCAATAATATCAGCCTGCACTCGACTCGTCATAGCCCAACCATACCAGTCGTTATCTTCAAGCTTGATAGCCGCCATGCTCTCAGCAACTGTTTCAGTACCAGCAGTATAGCCAGTGATTTCAAGCAAGCTGCCTAGCGTGATTTTGATCGGGCTTCCTGGTGTATTATTGGTCAGCACCAGATTGGTGTCGGCAATAGTAGCGGTTACAGCAGCGGAGGTATCGGCAGCAATATTAGTTTGCAAACCGGTCAGTATTTCGCTTTGCGTTGCACTTGCCGTGCTGGTATAGGTATACGTTTTCTTGGTAGTGTTGCCATTAGTGTCTTTGGTACTGATCGCCAGCGTGTAGGCAACAGCGTTGCCAATCGACTTAGTACTAATCTTAAGGGCATCAATTTGCCGACGGCCAACTTTAATTTCAGTCGGTCTTGGTGTTTGACTAAAACCAGCATTAACGGCCACATAAAGAGGATCGTCTGAGGTAAAGCCATCAGTCAACATATCATCCGGATCAGTGTACGAATTAACCCGCGTTAGGCTATATGGATGATAGCCAACAACCAGCGATGTACTAAAGCCTTCTTTGCTGATTGGCGTTGTGTTTAGGCTGATATCTACATTTACAATGCGGTCTATATTAGCCAATTATCTAACCTCCTGTTATAGTAAAATCTCCATCCTCTGCCGTGATGGTGACGGTATTGATATATCCTGGTTCGTCTATCACAGACAGCATAAACCTTACAGATAAATCAATAGACGCCCTCTCTTCGTAGTTGGTAGCGTCCAGCAATGCAGTTAAATCCTGCACGTTTTGAGCATCAAAAAAAGCCACCCCAGCACCGAAACATCGGTCAACTATGGTAGGCCTTGATAATGCTTGATTTAGTTCTATTAATTTTTGCTCGGCATCAGTGCCGAAGTACTGCACTTCCAGTGTAGCTTCTTGAGTTCCTTTTACTTCCACCTGACCTAGTGTAGCCGTTGGTATTTCGTCGTTCATGCCAACACCTCGGAAGGCGTATAGTCTAAGTGTCGCAAAGGGCTTTCGCGGTTTAGGGCAGTTTTGTTTGCCCCATATTACCGTACAGCCTAGTAATTCAGTTACAATGTTATGTATAAACGTTTTGTTTATCATTCCGGCACCTCGATAGCATAGGCTTTATAGTGCGGAATTACACCAGACTGATAAGCGGCGCAAGCAACTATCTCCCACGTTGAGCCAGAATACTGTAAAATGTCAGCACTCACAGCGTCGGTTGTTTCAGTCGCTTGTTTCGCGGGTTTTAGTTTGGTGTCAGTATAGATTTTTACTGCCGAACTGTTTCGCTTGCCTTCGGGAAGGGCTTCAATTTCATTGACTTTCAGCGGCTGTATGCTGGCCTTAATGATTATGCTGCTTTCAGTACCCTCCACCCAATAGCCGTCAACATAAGTGCCTGCCACTCTCCTTGTTACCGTATATGGCTTTCTAAAACTGTTCATTTTGGTTTCACCACATGTCTGATAGATTGTCTGAGACGACCTGTATCAATCAACGGTTTGTCACTACCTTTCTGTAAAACAGTCTGCACCGTGTTCAGTGTCCAACTACCATCTACAATCTGCTTTTGAATAATCCCGGTCATTTTCTTGCCAACAAGGTTCAATCCTTGCCCTGCTGATATTCGGTTAAGTATGATTCTGTCTCCAACACTCTGCATGAAATTGTCAAGCTCATTGATGTTCTGATCAAAGGATTGTCGCATAAAGGGACGTGAAGGAATATTTTCCGTGCCGAATTCATTAATAACGGCAATACCAACGAGGTCTATACCCTGTTCTGCAGCAAGTGAAACATGGTCTTTCGTGCCCGCTTTTTCTCCGGCCTGCACACCAACATCAACAACTACTTCTGTCGCTCTCTTCATTTCGCGCATTACCTTGGACCAGCCCTTGTCAATGTCAAACACGCCTTTTTTACTCATACGCTCACCTCACCATGACGGTAACAATGCACTTCTTAGCCAGCCCCTTAAACTCTTTGCCGTAATAGGTTTTATCCAGCAAATCCGATTTGGTGTTGCTTTGGGCGTAAGAGGTAGACAAGTCCCCTTCCTTTTCGCTGACTACTTCACCAGCGGTTACCGTTGCGCTTGTACTGCCCTTCTCGGCAATTAGTGCATTTATTGCAAACATATGCGCTGCATAATAGGCCAGGGCTTGCTCATAAAAAGAACCAAACCGCACTGTTACATGCGGCTTGGCAAGTTCAATCATTGTATTAACTTCATTATCTGTCTTGGCGGCAAACTCGGAAGCCAGGGCCCTAAAGGTTGCTAGGGCATCCATGGTTACTCACCAGCCTTCTGAATTACGACTAAAATGTCCTCTTTCTTGGTTGCTTCGCCAAGGTCAATGCCCTTTTCAACAGCGTAAGCGTTCAATTCAGCTACAGTCATATCTTCCAAGGCTTTGGTTTCGGCTGTTTCAGCGGCCCCGCCTTCAATTACAGTTAGGTGTCCTTTTTCAATTGCCGCCTTGATTTCGGGATGTTCCAAATAAGATGCATCTACTTTCTTGGATGGAGCACCAGGAATAAGATTAGTGTCACCCAAGCAGTAGATCATACTGCCATTATTGCGGATTGCCGCAGTTACAATCGTCATACCCATTTATACGCCCTCCTTATATTCCTGAAGCTTTGATTAGCGACAGCGGATAGTAAATAATCACGCCGCCAAGTCTAGCATGGCAAGGAATTTCAAATTCCAGCCCTTTGGCCTGAGGTGGGAACTGTTCAAACGGTTGAGGAATTTCCAAAGTCAGCTTGTCCGGGTCACGGTTGAGCATCATGATAAGATCAGTATCACCTGTTCCCGCGCCAACGCACTCAGGAACAGGCATAGCGGTTTTAATGTAAGGAGACGTTTCGAGAAAAAATTTAAGGATAGTTGTTTCGGTATCACCAACACGGCGAGTTGCCAAATCACCATATACAGCAGGCGGCAGCAAGAGAGTGTCTGGAGACTCTACGCCCTGGGTTAACTCAATCACTTTGTTGACCATGCCGTTAAGGTCCCGTAAAACCTGGTCAGGTGTCTTATTAATAAGCTTAGCGGCCGCAGCAGTACCAGCAGTAACACCGTTCAGAGTACCATCGGTTGGGAGAGTATATACAGTAATGTTTGGATGGGTAAATAAGCCAACAATTTTATTGGCAGTATCCCCAGAATACGCCAGCTTGTTAATTTTCTGGTCAATCGCCAATCTTGCAGCGTTGGCTTTACGCTGTTCAAGAGGCTTCCCGGCCATTCTAGCGGCGCGTATGTCTTGCACTGAATAGCCATAGCTAGAACCAAGACCTTTTACGATGCTGGTAAAAGGCGTACCCTTTACATCAGCACGCGGTAAATCGTTAGCATAATTGCTAATAATCTTCGCCATGCCGGTAGGCTCATACTGGTAGTATGTAATACTTTCCGCGCCGGGATTAACCTCGCTAGATACCGGAATAACCGAAGTTGCAGTAAGAGCAGCAAACTTCTTATCATAAGACTTGGTTTTTACGTTTTCAAGTTCTCTTGCGAAAAAGATTGATTCGTTAGCGTCAAAGTGTTGGCTAGCTTGAATAACCGCCAAGTCTCTTTCGTCATATCGTTGTTCGTTTTTCATTTACCAAATTCCTCCTTTATGATAACTCAATGGCAACTAAACCGCCAGTAGTGGACGCGTTCGAGGTAATGAACTTAGCACCAGTTACCGCCACAGTAACAATAGGGGTACTCAAAGCGGCTAATGCTGTAGCACCGGCAGAACTTGTCCATTGTCCGGCATTGTCACCAGTGCAAATCAAATAAGCAGCAGTTTCAGCGGTAATTGTATATCCACTGATAAACGGCACCCATGCACGACCTTTCCTGAGTACAGGCACAGTATCAGCGGTAGCATAAACGACATTGCCGTCTGAGTCCTGTTCTTTGGCTTGCAACAGGGCAACACCTATAAATCCAGTGCTAAACGTAGCAGTCGGGACCTTTGTCTGAGTTGCAGGGTCAGTACCGGCAATTAGGCCGAATCCCAAGCCGATTGTCGCCTCTGCCGCTTTGGAATCAATAGTGCGCGGCGACATGTCATAGAGAGTACCTGCAATTGCAGGTTCCATGTATTGGCTATAAGATAGTTGCATTATTCTTTACCTCCCTTGTAAGCGTTTTGTTGGTTCTCAATCATTTTTTGACGGGCATCTGCAGCACTGGAAGGCGCTTCGTCTTTGCGCTCACTTCCTGGGTTCTTTACCTGCTTGCGCTGTTGGCTCATGGTATCTTGGCGGTTATCTTCTTTACACAGGTCGAAGGCGGCATTGACGTATTCGTCCGATTTAGCAGTTAGATCCATGCCGTCACCGCGCACGGACTTGACTACAGCCTCTTTAATTTGACGGTCGCTCAGTTCGTCAGCCTTGTCGATGTTGTGGGTACCAGCAACAGACAATAAAGAAACACGCTGTTTCACTGCCTCATTAAGGCTGTCAGCGTGTTCTTTGTCCTTGGCTTTCAGTTGTTCATCAAGTTTGGTTTTCTCAGCCTGCAGCGTGTCTGCCTTGGCTTCCGTGGTATCAAGGTTGGTTTTCAAGGTTTGGTTTTTCCCTAACAGATTTGCATTGTCCTGTTTGAGTTTATCAAAGGCAACAATTACCTCCGGGGCTGCGTCATATTCCAACCCACTATCTAAACGGATCTTCATTGTTTTTTGTTCCTCCTCGTATTCGTATTCTTGGCTACCATCCATGTTAAGCCTGGCAGTAGGCCCGGCGCGGCCTTTAGGTACTACTGCAACATGGTTATATCTAATATTGCGCTGGACTGCGTCATAGTGCTGTCCTCGCCACTCTCCCGGTGTTTCCTCCGTATCGAGAGCATAGCCACAAGATAACTCCCTGCCTGCCGTGTCAAGGTTATAAATAACCACATCAGCGCGGATAAAGTCACCATCCTGCTTACCTTCGGTTAGCACAGTACCAATAGGCTGTACTGCTTTAACGTTATCGGCTCTGACTAATCCAGGGTGGCCTACAGTAACCGGCTTGCCTTTAAGCGTGGCTAGGCTATCGGCTTTAAAAGCTTCTTCAGGCGGTCTAAACTCTCGCCGAATGCTTCCATTAGGCTGACGATATTCCATTATGCCGACTCTACCAAGGATAGGCGAATCCTGTATAAACCCCTCAGGCGTTTTTGTGGCCTGAATTTCGAATCGGTCAAATCGTTGTACTGTCAATTTCTCACCTCCTTCCCAACATATTCATTCCACTCCTTCCAAGTACAACACTCGATAGTCCAGCGTCCATCACGAATAAAAGGAGTATCATTTGCGTACATTTCAATTTCGCCGTTACTTAATACCGGATCACCATCATTTTCAAACATACGGAATATGTCGCCCTTAACAACATCACACAATCCTGATACTCTAACCCATTTGCCATCCCGCAAGACCTCGGTAATTCTGCGTGGTATATATTCACCTTTCGCCATTAACTAATCCCTCCCGAGTTTTTGACCGGCATTGGTACAATAGCACGCACCACGCTTCTTTCCTTGACGCGAATAAATACTTCTTCGATTCCGGCTATCGGAATTTGGTATTTATTTAGAATCTCCATGATTTCATTTACTGGTTTACTTGGGTCAAAGGATACAATCACAACTTTATCCCTCCCGGCATCCCAACATAGTGAATCTTATCCAAATCAATAACCGGCAGCGCTACACATCGGCAGTATATTTCTTTACCCGGTGCCTGTCCTCCGGATGGTGGCATATCCCATCGGTATTCCTTGCCTTCCCTGTCGGCATGATCCGGCCTTACTCGCTGGTCTTTCGACGTTGACCATACATAAGACTCAATTCCTATGGTAGTCTGCCGGTACATGGTCAAATCTCCGTTAAGCTTCCCTACCTGGTCACGAGCAATTAACTGCGCCCTGCGTTCAGACACGCCATATACACGCTCAATCTGTTCGCCTAGACCATCGGTGAGTGTGCCGTCCATAAGACCTCTACTAACTACCCCTTCAATTTCGCCATAGAACTGTTCAGGAATAGTTGTTATCAGTCTGGCATTCTCAGTGGTCCACATATTAGCTAATTCATTCAGCCAAGGCTCATGCTGAAATATATCTACCTGCAACGCTGACCGCATCACAGCCCTGTATTGCTGACTGTTGAAATTACCTGCCTGTTGGGCAATCCGCTTTAATTCAGCCGTTATCTGTGCAGCAGTAATTTTGCCATTAAACCGCTTTTTGATATCCTGCATGATAGATAGAATATCTTCGCTGATACTGTCGGCCTTAAGCGCACTATTGACCGCTAATCTGCGGAATCGGTCTAATTCTTCCTTAGTCGCTTCAAGCATGGTCTTGGTAAGTAGTTTGGCAAATCGCTGATACTCTCGTTCTACACCAAAGGGGTATAACCACTTACGGCGAGGAACAAATCTACGCGGTTTTTGCTTCATTCAGTTTGTCCTCCGGGTTTAGTTCGTCAGGCGTAGGCTCTATATGATTGAATGATAGGTCTATTTCGTATTCCTCGCACTTTGCCAGTCCTTTGCGAACCTCAGACGGGTCAAGAGCGCCCATACCAACATAAGTATTTGCGGCTGCGGCTTCCTGCGCTTTAGTGTCAGCCTTAAGCTTGTCGGTTTCAGCCTGCTCTTTCTCGGACGGCAACCAGAGAGGGGCAAAGATAAGTTTCAGCGCTTCTTTGCTGCCGGATATTAGCCTTGTTAACCGGGATATTTGTGGCTTAAGTTGGCGTTTCTGAATTTGCTTAACCATATTGTAGTAGTTTTCTAGGTCAGATTGTCCGGTGGCGTTCAAGCCAGCCGGGGAACGGCCAAATAGTAGAGTGAAAGGCATATTGCTTGCTGCCGATACTGCAAGACCAAAGCGGTCAAGCATGTCCGGGATTCCAGCTAGTGTCATGTTTTTAATTTCAAATTCGTCTTTGGAGTCAATAGCAATGGTATTCAATATTGACCTAGCCATATCAATCAATTCGAGCCGTTTCTTTACTTCTGCCTCGCCAAAGTCAGTCTGCAGGTTTTCGAGCATACCATCCAGTTTTAACACGCCTTGGCTCATGCGCTCCATGATCTTAATTGCCAAGCTATGTGAGTGGCTATTATTAAGCAGTTCGTCCCATACTCCCTGCAATGACGGCAATCCCCATCCTTGGTAGCGTAGTCGGTAATAATCCGGTAGAGGGTCGCCCTTAAATAGTAACAGTCGGCTTTGATGGACCGTAAACGGCATGCCGCCTATAGGGCTGATCTCGTAATACTCAGGTTCGCCGTATTGCTTGTTGCTCGGATCCTCATAAAGTACGGCATCATTCCAAAATACTTGGGTTTTATCATATACTCGGATACTTTCAACCTCTTTGACATTGCCCTCTCTAAGTGGATCTTCCAGGGTGCCGCCATCGTTGGCCAACATCAAAATTACCGAACCTCCGTACAACCTGCCCCAACGTAAAGCATCGGCAAAATGGCTTTCTGCCCCCATATCGTCAAGAATCTGCAGGGACTTGGATTCGGGATCATCGTCAATTGATATCCAGTTTTTGACGGCTTCGTCGACCGGCAAAGAAATAATCTTTCTAGCTATAGAGTTGCCTATGAACAGGTTAGACAGCATCTGGTCTGTCATTATAGGTCCTGGCGTAAAACCAAAATTAGCTGCTGGGTCCTTGTTTTTGAGCCCGTGGCCAATTACAACGTTTTGGTATCCATCTGTTCTGATTTGCATTATGAACTTGCTCCTTTCCAGCTACGGGCTAACCGCGACGTATAAAGCCCATAACGTTCCGCGTCACTTGCATGGTCGTTTTGTTTGACCGGCTTATCCTCGCCCCTGTTTTGGGCTTTTTCATCCCATATATAGGCGCTTTTTTCTTTAATGGTGTTTACACATACCTTGCATATAAAATATTTAAGATCCGATAACAAGGAAGCTACATACCTTATACCGTCAATTACACTGTTCTCTGCTCCCTTAACAGCGAATCCATCCTTTTTCAACTGAGCAATAAAGCTGGCTGCATTCGGGTCCACTATAACCCGCACCCTGCGTCCTTGCAGAATATCTGTGCAATCTTCTTCTTGAAATTGCTTCATGTCTGCCGAATACTCAGCATCAGTCTTTTGCTTACCAACATTGCGACTGTCATAATAATACTCGCGCAAGGTATAATACTTAGTACCTACACGGCCCTGCAATAAAAATACCGTGGCATTACCTGTACCATAGTCACAAGTAACCCACAGCTTATCAAACTGTTTTGGTATGTCTTTTATGTCTTTAATGACATGCTTATCCTCGACAAACATGTCGTAAATAGCACCGGCGGCCATAACCCATAAGCCAAGTATGTAGCGTTTGAAGAATACGCCTGAATACATGCGCTTGTAACGGTCTTTGACTGCTTCTGACAGGCTAAAGTTATCATCCATAGTGAAATGTAAGTATACGGCGTTCTTTTCTTCTGCCTTTTCAATGTATTCAGTGTTGAACCAGTGGTATGGCCCCTCTGGATTGCAGTTGAACCAAAGCTTAGCACCAGTAACAGAGCACCGGGCAGTAGCTTGGTTAACAAAACTTTCAGGCATGAGCGCCACTTCATCAAACAACATACCAGCCAGCGTAATACCTTGAATTAGGTCTTGGCTGCGTTCATCCTTGCCCCCAAATACATAATAAAAATTGGTCTTGCCGCCTTTGGATATCTCCACCATGTTGTCAGCACGATGGTCTTTAACCCGATATTTGAGCGCCTTCAACATGCGCTTAAGTGGTGTAAGCACATTGCGCCTAAAGCTACCGATGGTCTTACCCGACATGCCAAGGTTCTCGCCGTCAAAAGTATCCATAGACCACTGCACATAGGATAGCGACATAGAAACAGTTTTACCGGACCGGACAGATCCGTCCGCTATGATCATGTCTTTGTCATGTACTGGGGAATTAGGCAGCCACCATGTTAGAACCTGTAATTGCTTAGTCGAAAACGGTTCAAACTTAAACGGTGTTACTTTAAGAGCCATCGCCCCACACCTCCGGGACTTTGCCTTTTAAAGCCTCTTTGAAGTTATCTTCGCCGCTATTATCGTCAGGATCTTCCTCACCTTTTAACTTGGCAATCTCGGCTTTCATCTTCTCAAGCTCAAGCTTGCTCTTTTCGCCGGACATATCCTCGTATCTGGCAATCATGCCTTCTAAGGTTTTCAGGG
>Ga0316613_10002294_pt1 | contig 12349 bp, 13 predicted proteins | sample OWC_soil_day10_C_2_FD_207647 | JGI IMG/M metagenome (GOLD analysis project Ga0316613, IMG submission 207647) | Wetland soil microbial communities from Old Woman Creek delta, Ohio, United States - OWC_soil_day10_CT_b | ecosystem: Environmental > Terrestrial > Soil > Wetlands | place: USA: Ohio...
TCCTGGATCACCGACGAGGAACTCGATCGCCAGCCGGAGCTGGTCAGGACCCTGTCGGTGCAGCCGCCGCGGGGCGCGGGAAGGATCCGGCTGCTGGACATCGCCGGCGTGGACCTCCAGCCCTGTGGCGGTACGCACGTGCGATCCACGGCCGAGATCGGGCCGCTCGTGGTCACCAAGGTGGAGAGCAAGGGCCGGCGCAACAAGCGAGTCTACGTCGCCCTCGCCAGCTAGACCTGGTGTCCTTCCATCTGCGACAGGTTCTGCAGCGCGCGCAGCACGTCGCGCCGGCTGATGGTGCCGACCAGCCGGTGGCCGTGGACGACCGGATAGCGCCGGAAGTGGCCGTTGATGAACAGGCGCGTCACCTCGAAGATGGGCGTGTCGTCCGCGACCGTCGTCACGTGGCGCTGCATGTGGTCGGAGACCAGCCCGCCGAGGTCGCCGTAGTAGCTCGCGTTCAGCGCCGCGCGCAGGCAGTCCTTCTCGGTGAGGATGCCGACCAGGTTGCCGTGGCTGTCGAGCACCGGCGCGCCGGAGATCCGCCGCTCGAGCAGCAGGTGCACGGCATCGAGCAGGTTCATGTCGGGCGTCAGCGTCGCCACGGCGCCGGTCATGTAGTCGCGGGCGAGGATGGCCTTACGGGTCGTCATGGCTGCACTTCCTTCGCGAGCCGCGCGGCCCGGGCGAGGGCCCGCTTGCGACGCGGGCAGGGTTCGGAGCAGGCGCACGAGCCGCTTTCCGGCGAGGTGTCGGCCATCGCGCGGCAACTGCCGCGGATCGCGCCGCGGCCGAACATCAGCCCGAGCGACAGGCCCGCGGCGGCGACCAGGAACAGGACGAGCGAGAGCACGACGACGGTCATGGCCGGGATTCTGCTGGCTGCGAGGCCTGGGTGAAAGCAGTGGTTTCCCGCGAGCGGGTCCCGTCGGCCGTGCGCTCGATGAACAGTGCGGCCCAGCCCATGCGCTCGGCCAGCTCGAAGCCCTCCACCGGGCCGAGCACGGTGAGCGCCGTGGCGAGCCCGTCGGCCTCCGTGGCCGTCGGCCGGATCACGGTGACCGAGGCGAGGTCGTGCCGGACCGGCCGTCCGCTGCGCGGGTCGAGCGTGTGCGAGTAGCGGATTCCTCCGGACTCGAAATAGTCGCGATAGTCGCCCGAGGTGGACACCGCCGCGGCCTCGAGATGGACCACCCGGGCCACGGAACGTCCGTGTTCCTCCGGCCGCTCGATGCCGATGCGCCAGGGCAGGCCGTCGGCATTGCGCCCGCGCGCCCGCACCTCGCCGCCGATCTCGATCAGGTAGCGGTCGATCCCGGCGCGTTCCAGCCGCTCGGCGACGAGGTCCACGGCATGACCGGGCGCGATCGCGTCGACGTCGAGGGCGAGCCCCGGAATCCCCTTGCGCAGGGCCGGCGGATCGAGCCTGGCCTCGAGATGGCCGAGGCCCGTCCGCGCCTGCGCCGCGGCGACCTCCGCGTCGGTCGGCGGTTGCTGCCGCGGCGTCCCGCTGCCGAAGCCCCACAGCGTCACCAGCGGCGAGACGGTGATGTCGAAGGCGCCGCCCGTGGACGCGCCGATGCGCAGCGACTCGGCCACCAGGGCGGCGAGGGAGCCCGGCACCTCGACCCAGTCGGTCGAGGCGCTCGCATTGAAGCGGGAGATGGCGGAGTCCGGCCGGTACGTGGACAGGGCGACGTCCACCTCGTCGAGCGCCTGCTGCACCAGTTCCCGGATGTCCTCCGGTCCTGCGCTCCCCGGGCCGGGCACGGCCTTCAGGTTCCAGGTGGTGCCCATCGTGGGACCGCTCAGCACGATCTCGCGCGGCGCGACGGCGCAGGCGGCGACGGCCAGGAGGGCCGCGGCGGCGGGCAACAGCCCGCGGAATGAGTGCCGGTGCGACATCCTGGACGCGAGCCCCGGCTAGAGCCCGAAGTCGTCCATCAGGATGTTCTCCCGATCGACGCCCAGGCTGTCCAGCATGGCGATCACGGCGTTGGTCATGACCGGCGGCCCGCAGAGGTAGTACTCGCAGGACTCAGGCGCCGGATGGTTGCCCAGGTACCGGTCGTGCAGCACCTGGTGGATGAAGCCGGTCTCGCCCTTCCAGTCGTCCTCCGGCAGCGGCTCCGAGAGCGCGACGTGCCAGGTGAAGTTCGGGTACTTCTCCTGAAGCCTGTTGAAGTCATCCGCGTAGAACAGCTCGCGCAGGCTTCGCGCCCCGTACCAGAACGTGATCCTGCGCTGCGTTTGCTGCCGCTCGAGCTGGTCGAAGATGTGCGAGCGCATGGGCGCCATGCCCGCGCCGCCGCCGACGAAGACCATCTCCGCACCCGTCTCGCGTGCGAAGAACTCGCCGAAGGGCCCGGACACGACGGCGGTGTCGCCCGGCTTCAGCGAGAAGATCCACGACGACACCACGCCCGGCGGCACGTCGTCCGCCGCGCCCGGCGGCGGCGTCGCGATGCGCACGTTCAGCATCACGATGCCCTTCTCGAGCGGGTAGTTCGCCATCGAGTAGGCGCGCGACACCGGCGCGGCGCTCGTCGAACGGTAGCGCCACAGGTTGTAGCGGTCCCAGTCGGGACGGTACTGCGGCTCGACGTCGAAGTCGCTGAACCGGAGGTCGTGGGGCGGGGCCTCGATGACGATGTAGCCGCCGGCGCGGAAGTCGAGCTCCTCGCCCTCGGGCAGCTCCATCACCAGTTCCTTGATGAAGGTCGCGACGTTGTGGTTCGAGCGGACCCGGCAGGTCCAGCGCTTCACGCCGAAGATCTCGCGCGGCAGCTCGAGCCTCATCGGCTGCTTGACCACCGTCTGGCAGGCCAGGCGCACGCCCTGCGCAGCGTCGCGCCGCGAGATGTGGGTGCGCTCGGTCGGCAGGATCTCGCCGCCGCCCTCCAGCACGCGGACGCGGCACTGACCGCAGGTGCCGCCGCCGCCGCAGGCGGAGGAGACGAACAGCCCGGCCTCGCCGAGGGCGCCCATCAGCTTGCTGCCGACCGGCGACTCGATCTCGTGCCCGTCGTTGATGACGATCGTCACCTTGCCGGAGGCCACGAGCTTCGAGCGGGCCCCCAGGATCACGACGACGAGCAACAGCACGATACCGGTGAAGACGCCGACGCCGAGCAGGATCTGCAGCATGCCGGTTGTCATCGGGCCCGCCTACAGCTGGATTCCGGAGAAGGCGAGGAAGGCCATCGCGATCAGGCCGGCCGTGACGAAGGTGATGCCGAGGCCCTGCAGGCCGGCCGGCACGTCGCTGTACTTCAGCCGCTCGCGGACCGCTGCCAGGACCACGATGGCGAGCGCCCAGCCGAGCCCGCTGGCGACGCCGTAGACGATGCTCTCGCTGACGCTGTAGTCGCGCTCCACCATGAACAGCGAGCCCGCGAGGATGGCGCAGTTGACGGTGATCAGCGGCAGGAAGATGCCGAGCGCGTGGTAGAGCGCGGGCGCGTAGCGGTCGAGGAACATCTCGAGCACCTGCACGACGGCGGCGATGACGCCGATGTAGGTGATGAGCCCGAGGAAGCCGAGGTCGATCGCCGACAGGCCGGCCCAGGCCAGCGCGCCCGGCTTGAGCAGGCCGTGGTAGATCACCGCATTGAGCGGCACGGTCACGGCCTGCACCACGACGACGGCGACGCCGAGGCCGATGGCGGTCTCGACCTTGCGGGAGATCGCCAGGAACGTGCACATGCCGAGGAAGAACGACAGCGCCAGGTTCTCGATGAAGATGGCCTTGATCGCCAGGTTGACGTAGTGCTCCATCAGGAGGCCCCCGTCCGGTGCACGATGTGGATGCGGAACTCGTCCTTCTCCTGCTGTGCCGGCTTCCAGCTGCGCACGGCCCAGATGATGGCGGCGATCAGGAAGAAGGCGCTCGGCGCCAGGACCAGCAGGCCGTTGGGCTCGTACCAGCCGCCCGCCGACCTCAGCGGCAGGAGCGGGTAGCCGAGCAGGGCGCCGGTGCCGAACAGCTCGCGCACCACGGCAACGAGGATCAGGATGGCGCTGTAGCCGAGGCCGTGGCCGATGCCGTCCAGGAACGACAACCACGGCCCGTTCTTCATCGCGAAGGCCTCGGCGCGCCCGAGCACGATGCAGTTGGTGATGATCAGGCCGACGAACACCGACAGTTGCCGGCTGACCTCGGGCAGGTAGGCCCGCAGCAACTGGTCCACCACGATCACCAGCGAGGCGATGATCGTCATCTGCACGATGATGCGGACGTTCGCCGGCACGGCCTTGCGCACCATGCTGATGAACAGGCAGGAGAAGGCGGTCACCGCCGTCAGCGCCAGCGACATGATCAGCGACGGCAGCAGCCGGGAGGTGACCGCGAGCGCGGAACAGATGCCCAGCACCTGCAGGATGACCGGGTTGTTCTCGATGATCGGCTCGATCAGCGCCTTTCTGGCCTCAGGTTTCATCGGCTGCACCTCCCGACGCCGCGCGCAGCCGGGCGAGGTACGGGCCGAAGCCCTGTTCGCCCAGCCAGTAGTGCACCAGGTTCTCGACGCCGCGCGCGGTGAGCGTGGCGCCGGCGAGGCCGTCCACCTGGTGCTCGATGCCCTCGCCGCGCGGCTCGCCCTTGACGACCCGCAGCAATACGCTGCCGTCGGCCGCGAGCGCCTGCTTGCCCACCCACTTGGCCTGCCACGCCGGGTTGTCGATCTCGCTGCCTAGGCCCGGCGTCTCGCCATGCTGGTAGAACGTGATTCCCTTGACCGTCCGGCCGTCGCCCTCGAGGGCGAGGAACCCGTACATCGTCGACCACAGCCCGTAGCCGTGCACCGGCAGCACGACGGTCTCGACCCGTCCCTGCCGCTCGATCAGGTAGACCGGCATCGCATCCGGGCGGCGCCGCACCTTGGCGACGTCCGCCTCGTCCGGGACCGCCTGGCTCGAGCCCGGTGCGCGTGACTCAGCCGCCACGTCGAAGTCCACCGGGTCGCCGGCCTCGACGTAGTCGCCCGTGCGCAGGTCCACCATGCGGGGCGTCACCTGCGAGAACTGCCCGACCGGGTCCCGCGACGGGTCGAGCAGGCCGGCGGCCAGGAGGATCTGCCGCTGCCGGACCTTCAACGCGTTCTCGTGCTGGATCGGCGCGAGCACGACGGCCGCGGAGGAGACCAGCACCGAGCAGACGACGCAGACCGCGATCACGATCGCGAAGGCCCGCGCCGGACTGTCCGGGGCCAGCCGGCGCAGCGCCGCGAACGGGCCGGCCGCCTCGCGGGGCGTGGCTTCAGGCGGCATCGCGGCGGGCCCTCCTTCTGACGTTGGCCTGCACCACGCCATAGTCGATCAGCGGCGCGAGCGCGTTGCCGAACAGGATGGCGAGCATCATGCCTTCCGGATAGGCGGGGTTGACCACGCGGATCAGGCTGACCATGAAGCCGATCAACAGCCCGTACAGCCACCGGCCGGTGTCGGTCATCGCCGCGCTCACCGGGTCGGTCGCCATGAACACCAGCCCGAAGGCATAGCCTCCCAGCACTGCGTGCCAGTACCACGGGACGTCGTAGAAGGGGTTGTCCGCCGACCCGACGGCGTTGAACAGCAGGGTGGTGAGGATCATGCCGAGCAGCACCGAGACCATGATCCGCCACGAGGCGACGCCGGTGTAGACGAGGAACAGGGCGCCGGCGAGGCAGGCGAGGGCGGAGGTCTCGCCGATCGAACCCGGCAGGTTGCCGATGAACGCGTCGGTCCAGCTGATGCCGGCAGCCTGGATCGCCTCGACGCCCCCCGTGGACGCGAGCGCCAGCGCCGTCGCCCCCGTGTAGCCGTCCACGGCCACCCACACGTCGCCCGACATCTCGCCGGGGTAGGCGAAGAACAGGAACGCGCGGCCGACCAGCGCCGGGTTCAGGAAGTTCTTGCCGGTGCCACCGAAGACCTCCTTGCCGATCACCACCCCGAAGGAGATGCCGAGCGCGACCTGCCACAGCGGGATCGCGGGCGGCAGCGTCAGCGCGAAGAGCATGGAGGTGACCAGGAAGCCCTCGTTGACCTCGTGGTTGCGCGTCGCGGCGAAGATCACTTCCCACAGGCCGCCCGCCGCCATGGTGACGATGTAGATTGGCAGGAAGTACAGCGCGCCGTGCAGCAGGCAGCCGCCGACGCTGCCGGGATCGACCCCGGCCCCCAGCGCCTGCAGCAGTTCCACCCGCCAGCCCTCGCCCGGCAGGCCCATCGCCTCGAGCGTCAGGCTGGCCTGGTGGCCGACGTTGTACATACCCATCAGCGCCGCCGGCAGCACGGCGATCACCACGAAGGTCATGACGCGCTTGATGTCGAGCGCGTCGCGGGCGTGCGGCGCTCCCGGGGCGACCACCGACGGCGTGTACAGGAAGGTGTCGACCATCTCGTACAGGGCACCGAACTTCTCGAACCGCCCGCCCCGGGTGAACATCGGCTCGAGCCGGTCCAGCATCTTGCGGATCGGTCGCATCAGCCTTCCTTGCGGATCTGGTCGAGCACGGACCGCAGCACCGGCCCGAATTCGTGCTTGCTCGGGCAGACGAAACTGCACAGCGCCAGGTCTTCCTCGGCCAGCTCGAGCGCGCCCAGGGACACCGCCGCCTCGAGATCGCCGACGAGCAGGGCGCGGAGCAGGGGTGTCGGCAGGATGTCGAGTGGCATGACCCGCTCGTAGATGCCGATCGGGACCATCGCCCGGGGGCTGCCGTTCAGGTTGGTGCTGAAGCGGAACGGGATGCGCCGGCGCAGGGCGGACAGGAACGCGTTGCTGGCGGAGAACTTGCTGGTGCCCGGCACGATCCAGCCGAGGAACTCGCGGTCGCGGCCCTCGGGCAGCACGGTGACCTGGTTGTCGTAGCGGCCGAGCCATGCGCCCCAGTCCGTGACCGCGGCGCCGCCCAGGATCGAGCCGGAGATGATGCGCGACTCGCCCGCATGGAGGCTGCCGTCCAGCAGTTCCTCCAGCGACGCCCCGAGCCGCGTGCGCACCACGCGCGGATCCTGCAGCATCGGCCCGCCCAGGGACACGACCCGCCCGGTCGACAGGCGCCCGGTGGTGAACAGCCGGCCGATGGCGATCACGTCCTGGTAGCCGACATGCCACACGATCCGGTGCGGCCCCGCGGGGCACAGCATGTGGATGTGCGTGCCTGGAAGGCCGGCGGGATGCGGCCCTGCGAACTCGGCCTCGATGAGGCGGGGGGAATGTGGCGCCGGGACCCGGGCCCCGGGCGCGACGCAGAGGTAGACCATGCCGTCGGTGAGCCGCGCCACGACCCGCAGGCCGTCCACGAAGTCCTCGGCCGCCTCGTCGATGGTGCGCAGCGGATCCGGCGCCAGCGGGTTGGTGTCGATCGCCGTCACCGTGATCGCGAAGGGGACGGTTCCCGGCGTGGCGACGCCGTTGTACGGGCGGGCCCGGAGCGAGGTCCACAGGCCGGCGTCGCACAGCAGGCCGGTCACCGTCTCGCGGTCCAGGTCATCGAGTTCGCTGCGGCGGTACCAGGAGAATTCCTGCTGCGCGTCGCCCTCGATCCGGATCACCAGCGACTGGAGCACGCGGCGCTCGCCGCGATGGACGGCGGCCACGACGCCGGCCGCCGGGGCTGTGCAGGAGATCCTGGCGTCGGTGCGATCGCGCAGCACGGGCTGGCCGAGCACGACGCGGTCCCCGACGTCCACCAGCGGGCCGAGCCTGAGTCCCGGGTAGTCGCGGCCCAGCAGGCCGACATGGCGGACGGCCGGCGCCTCGCCGACCTCCCGGCGAGGCGCTCCTTCGACCGGCAGGTCCAGGCCTCGCCGGACCCTGATCTGCAATCGTGACGCCAAGTACTCGGTCCCCTTTGCGGGGTCTTACACCATGCCGGCCGCGGCATTGGCATCGGTAAAGCCCGAAACCGGCGCAGTGGTGCTTGGCAGCGACGCCGGGAGGTGCGGGCGGCCTGCCCGACAGGCCCGACGCTAGGGAACCGGCCTGGCGTCCTTCAGCGCCAGCCAGCCGCGCGCCACGCGATAGATGATCCACAGCCCGGCCAGGGCGATGCCCACGGGCAGTGTCAGGAAGCCGATGAGCACGATCATCAGGATGACCGAGAATACCCAGATGACGAGGCTCCACAGCGCGGCGGTCCAGAACGTGGTCCGCTGCCAGGTGAAATGGGAGTCGAGCCAGGTGCCGCGCGCCTCGTCGCGGCGCACGTAGTTCATGATCACCGCGATAAGTGACGGCACGCCGAAGATGAACTGCCCGACCACGGTCAGCGGGCTGGTGATGCCGATCAGCGCCGCGAGGGCGTGCAGCGCATACATGATGTGCACGTAGCTGACCAGCGAAGGGTCCACGGTCCGGTCCTGCATCTCACACCTCCCGTTCAAGGCCGGCACCGGCGCGCGCCGGCGCGTCAATCATGCCCCAGTTCCCGGGCCACGCGCAGGTAGGCCTCGCGGAAGGGGATGCCTTCCCTGACGACCAGCGCATAGGCGCGCTCCGCGGCGTGTATCGACGGGTCGAGCCGGATCTTCTCCGGCCGGAACGCGATCCCCTCGAGTGCCGCGGGCAGGATGCCGAGTGTCTGCAGGCACAGGTCTATGCCGCGGAACAGCGGCGCCTTGATGAGCTGCAGGTCGCGGTGGTAGCCCGACGGCAGCCGCGAACAGACCCCGAGCGTTTCGACCAGGCAGGCCAGCGCCGTCGCCGAGCGGCCGCGGACCAGCTCGAAGACGTCCGGGTTGCGCTTCTGCGGCATGATGGACGATCCGGTCGTGAACGCCGCGGGCAGGGTCACGTAGGCGAACTCCTGCGTGTAGAACAGCACGAGGTCCGCCGCCAGCCGGCCGAGATCCTGCATCAGCAGCGTGACCTCGAACAGCACGTGCGCCTCGGCCTTGCCGCGCGACAGCTGCACGGCCGTCACCGGTTCGTGCACCTCGGCGAACCCAAGCTTGGCGCGGGTCAGCTCGCGGTTGAGCGGCAGGCCCGGCGTGCCGTAGCCGGCGGCGGAGCCCAGCGGGCTCTTGCCGATGCGCCGGTGGGCGTGCCGCAGCCCTTCGGCATCGTCGTGGATCTCCGACGCGAAACCGCGCGCCCACAGCGCCACCGAGCTCGGCATCGCCTGCTGCAGGTGGGTATAGCCGGGCAGGGCGACGTCGCCCTGCCGGCGGGCGAGGGACTCGAGTGCCGCGACCACGCCCAGGGCGCCGTTGCGCAGTTGCTCGACCGCGTCGCGCAGGTACAGGCGCAGCGCGGTCAGGACCTGGTCGTTGCGCGAGCGGCCGAGGTGGATGCGCGCGCCCGTCGCGCCAAGGCGCTGGGTCAGCAGCGACTCGAGCGCGGTCTGGCCGTCCTCCTGCTCCAGGGTGATGCGCCAGTCGCCGCGGGCGTGGGAGGCCGCGATCTCCTCCAGCGCCTCCTTCAGCGCCTTGAGGTCGGCGTCGGCGAGCAGCCCCGCCGCGTGCAGGCCCTCGGCGTGGGCGATCGATCCCTGTACGTCGTAGGCGACCAGCCGGTCGTCGAGTGCATGGTCCTCGCCCGCCGTGTACTCCAGCACGCGCGCGTCGAGCGGGGCGCCCTTGTCCCAGAGGCGCGTCATGGCGCGGCCTGCGGCGCCTGCTCGGCCGGGGTGAGCGCGTCGATGTCCTCGACGATCAGCGTCCCGGTGCCCTCGTTGGTGAAGACTTCCGCCAGCAGGCTGTCCTTGACCTTGTAGGAGATCACGTGGACGCGGCGCACGCCGCCGCGGATGGCGCTCTCGATCGCGCCGGCCTTCGGCAGCATGCCGTCGGCGAAGCTGCCGGCAGACTGCAGCCGGGTGAGTCCCTCCAGGTCGGTATACGACACCAGGCTGCTCGGGTCCGCGAGGTCCTCGAGGATCCCCGGCGCCCCGGTGCACAGGATCAGCTTCTCCGCGCCGAGCGCGGCGCCGATGCGCGCCGCGATCGTGTCGGCGTTGATGTTGAGCACGCAGCCGGCCTCGTCCGCGGACAGCGGGCTGACCACCGGCATGAGCCCGGCGTCGAGCTGCTTGAGCAGCACCGAGACGTCGACGTCGACGACGTCGCCGACGAAGCCGTAGTCGACCGTCTCGCCGTCCACGTTCACCGGCGGCCGCCGCTGCGCGCGCACCAGCCCTGCATCCACGCCGGAGACGCCGACCGCGGCGATCCCGAGCTCGCGGCAGGTGGCGAGGATGCGGGTGTTGATCAGGCCGTTCAGCACCATGGTAGTGACGTCGATCGACTGCGCGTCGGTGACGCGCCGGCCCTTGACCATGCGCGGCTCGATGCCGAGCGCGCGCTGCATCTCGTCGAGCTGCGGCCCGCCGCCGTGCACCAGCACCACGCGGATGCCGAGATGGTGCAGGATGGCGATCTGCTCGATCAGCATCCGGGTGCCGGCCGCGTCGGCGAACACGGCGCCGCCGGCCTTCACGACGAACACCTTGCCCTTGTAGAGCCGCACGTAGGGCGCGGCGCCCTTCAGCGCGCGGACCGTGACGGAGGGATCGGTACGGTGGCTCACCATGTCTCTCATGCTCCTCGTGGCGAAGGGGCGGCGCTCAGCGCGCCAGCAGGCGGTGCAGCACGGCCATCTGCACGACCATGCGGTTGAAGGCCTCGTGCCGGACCACGCTGCGCGGTCCGTCGAGCACCTCGTCGGCGACGGCCACGTTGCGGCGCACCGGCAGGCAGTGCATGAACCGGCAGTCGTGGCCGGCGTGCCGGAACCAGTCCTCGCGGACCATCCAGTCCGCCAGCTCGCGGCGCAGCGCGCCGTCCGCCCCGGCATCGCCGTAGTGGGCCGGCGAGCCCCATTCCTTGGCATAGACGACCTGGGCGCCGGCCAGCGCGCCGGCCCGGTCGCTGGTCTCGGTCAGCGAGCCGCCCGAGGCCTCCGCCGCCGCGCGCGCCTTGTCCATGAGGCGCCGCGGCAGCGCGTAGCCTTCCGGGCGCAGCACGACGACGTCCATGCCGCGATGGGCCGCCATGTGCAGCGTCGCCGCCGGCACCGCGAGCGGCAGCGCGCGCGGATGGTTCACCCAGGACAGCACGAACCGGCCGCGGCGCGGCACGTCGAGGTCGTCCAGCGTCTTCCAGTCCGCCAGCGCCTGGCAGGGATGGTTCATCGCCGACTCGAGGTTGATGAGCGGCTTGTCGCACAGCGCCGCCATCGCCTTGAAGGACGACTCGTCGAGGTCGGCCTCGAGGTCGCGGCCGTCGGCGAAAGCGCGGATCCCCAGGGCATCGCAGTACGAGGCCAGGACCGGGATGCCCTCGCGGATGTGCTCCGCGGCGCCGCCGTCCATGGTCGCGCCGAGGCGGGTCTCGAGCTGCCAGGTGCCGCTGCCCGGCGTGATCACGAAGGACTGGCCGCCGAGCCGCGCCATGCCGGCCTGCATCGAGGAGAGCGTCCTCAGGGACGGGTTGAGGAACAACAGGCCGAGGATGCGGCCGGCCAGCGCGCGAGGCTCCGGACGGTCCTGCAGCCGCTGCGCCAGCGCGAGCAGGTCGACGACCTCCTCGCGCGACAGGTCGGCCAGGTCCATGAAGCGGTTCATCAGGCGAGCTCCGGGAGCGCGGCGGCGAGCAGCGCGACGTGCTCCTCGCCGAGCGTGAACGGCGGCAGCAGGCGGACGACCTTCGGGTCGCCGCTGGTGCCGGCCAGGATGCCGCGCTCGAGCAGCGCGGCCTGCACGTCCTTCGCCGGGGTGCGCGTCACGAGCCCGAGCAGGAATCCCTCGCCCTGCATCCCGACCACGGGGCCGGTGACGCAGGTCTCGCGGATCAGTGCCGACACGCGACGCACGTTGTCGAGCAGTCGCTCGTCGCGGATCGTGTCGATCACGGCTTCCACGACGGCGCAGGCCAGCGGGCCGCCGCCAAAGGTCGTGCCGAGCTCGCCGACGCGCAGGGCCGACGCGATGGCGGGCGACATCATCAGCGCGCCGACCGGGAAGCCGGCGCCGAGGGCCTTGGCGGTGGTGATCATGTCCGGGACGACGCCGTAGAGGTTGGCCGCGAACGGGTGGCCGGTCCGGCCGACGCCGCACTGCACCTCGTCGAACACCAGCAGCGCGCCGGTCTCGTCGCAGCGGGCGCGCAGCGCCGCAAGGTACTCGCGTCCCATGTCGAAGGCGCCACCGACGCCCTGGACGGGCTCCACGACGACGGCGGCCGTCTCTCCGGTGACGCCTGCGGCGAGCGCGGGGACGTCGCGGCGCGGCAGGAAGCAGACGTCGAAGGGCGTGCGCGGGAACCCGTACCACGTCTCCGAGCCCCAGGTCACCGCGGCCGCGGCCGCCGAGCGCCCGTGGAAGCTCCCCTCGAGGGCGACGATCCGGCTGCGGCCCGTGAGCCG
>Ga0316613_10002297_pt1 | contig 12346 bp, 7 predicted proteins | sample OWC_soil_day10_C_2_FD_207647 | JGI IMG/M metagenome (GOLD analysis project Ga0316613, IMG submission 207647) | Wetland soil microbial communities from Old Woman Creek delta, Ohio, United States - OWC_soil_day10_CT_b | ecosystem: Environmental > Terrestrial > Soil > Wetlands | place: USA: Ohio...
CCCGCCACTTCGACCGCCGCGAAGAGCGCGGCGTCGTAGCGGATCGAGTCGATCCAGGCGTCGCGGTGCGCGGCGTTCATCGCCTCGAACTCGCGCTGGTTGCGCGCCTCGCGCGTGAAGAGCTGCACCACCTTCATGCCGGTGACGGTCTCCTGCAGCGTCGCATTGATGCGCGCGATGCGGACGCGCACCTTGCGGAACGCGTCGCGGATGCCGCGCCGGAACCCGACCGCGCAGGCCGCGAGGATCGGCACCACCAGGAACGACACCAGCGCGAGGTGCGGATCGACCAGGAACAGCACCACCGCGAAGCCGATCATCTTCGCGACGTCGGTCACCAGCGCGACGATTCCCGACGAGAACATCTCCGCGATGTTCTCGACGTCGTTGGTGGCGCGCGTGACGAGGCGGCCGACGGGATAGCGGTCGAAGAAGCCGAGATGGAGCTTCTGGATGTGTGCGAACACCTCGCGGCGCAGGTCGCGCATGGCCGCCTGCCCGGTCAGCGACATCAGCAACGCGTTCGCGAACTGGAAAGCCGCGCTCGCCAGCATCGCCAGCAGATACAGCGACGCGAGCCAGGCGAGCGCCGGCATGCCGAAGAGCGGCTCGAAGAGGAAATCGAGGTGGCCTGGTTCGTGCGGCACGGCGCCGGCTGCCGTCTTCGCGGGACCGACGACGCGATCGAGTCCCGTCTTGATGATCCACGCCGGCGCCAGCTCCAGCAGGAACATCGGCACGACCATCGCGAGCGTGGCCGCCACCTGCCAACCATAGGGAGCCACGTAACGCCACAGGCGCCGCATCAGCTGCGAGTCGTACGCCTTGCCGAGAGCTTCCTCTTCCTGGAACGCGGGGCTCATGCGGCTCCCTCGCGTTCCAGTTCCTCTTCCAGTTCCTGATCGTGGGCGAGGCGCGCGTAGAGACCGCCGTGGGCGATCAACGCGTCGTGATTGCCGCGCTCGACGACGCGTCCTTCGTCGAGCACGATCAGCTGGTCGGCGTCGCGCACGCTCGCCACGCGGTGCGAGATCACGATCACGGTGCGGCCCTCGAACACCTCGCGCAGGTTGCGGCGGATCGCGGCCTCGGTCTCGCTGTCGACGCTCGAGAGCGTGTCGTCGAGGATCAGGATGCTGGGCCGCAGCGCGAGCGCGCGGGCGAGCGCGGTGCGCTGGCGCTGTCCGCCCGAGAGCATCACGCCGCGCTCACCGACCAGCGTGTCGTAGCCGTTGGGCAACTCGGCCACGTCCTTGGCGAGCTGCGCGCGTTCGGCGGCCTCGCGCACGCGGGCGGGCTCCGCCTCGGGAAGCCCGTACGCGACGTTCTCGGCGAGCGACATCGAGAACAGGAAGGCGTCCTGCGGGACCATCGCAATGTGCGAGCGCAGCGTGCGCAGCGGGATGCGGTTGACGTCCACGCCATCGAGGAAGAGTTGGCCGTCCGGCACTTCGAAGAGCCGCGGGATCAGCGAGGCGAGCGTGCTCTTGCCCGAACCGATCGGACCGACGACCCCGAGCACCGAGCCGGCGGGCACATGGAGCGACACGTCGCGCAGCGCCTCTTCGCGGCCCGCGTCGTAGCGGAACGAGAGGTTGCGGAACTCGATCTCGCCGCGCAGCTGCTCGACCCGGGCGGCGCCGCTGCGGTCGGCGATCGACGGCGCGGTCGCGAGCACTTCGTCGATGCGCTGCATCGCCGCGCGGCCGCGCTGCAGCAGCGCGAACACCCAGCCCATGATGAAGGTCGGGAAGGTCAGCTCGTAGATGAACATCGCGAACGAGAAGAACTGCGAGAGCTGCATGCGGCCCTGCTCGATGAAGGTGCCGCCCACCCACAGCACGATCCACATCGCGAAGGCCGGCAGCATCATCGTGATCGCGGGCATCGAGGCGTTCACGCGCACGAGCTGGAGCTGCGCGCGGTAGAGCGTCTCGTTCGCGGCGTCGAAGCGATCCGCCATCGCCGGTTCCATCGCGTAGGTCTTCACCACCGCGACGCCGGCGATCGACTCCTGGAGTTGGTTCGAGAGCGCGGCGAGGCCTTCCTGCACGTCGAGATTCGAGCGGTGCATGGTGCGGCCGAAGCCGCGCGCGACGAACAGGAAGAGCGGGTACGGCAAAAGCACCAGCGCGGCGAGCGCCGGATTCAGCGAGAACATCGCGCTGATCACGAACAGGAAGAGCACCGGCGTCTGCAACAGCGAGAGCGCACCCGGGCCGAGCATCAGCCGCACCGAGCCTAGATCGTTCACGCAGCGGCTCATCAGGTCGCCGGTGCGCCAGCGCTGGAAGAACGACTGCGGCAGGCGTTGCAGGTGCGCGAACAGGTCGTTGCGGATCTCGCACTCGATCTCGCGGGCGATATTGAAGAGCTGCGTGCGCGAGACGTAGCGGAGCGCGCCGCGACCCAACGTGGCCACCGCGAGCCAGCCGCAGCGCCGCACCACCTCGCGATGGCCGAGTCCCTGCTCGACGCCCGCCATCGCCCAGCCGACCAGCATCGGCACGGCCGTGAAGCCGGCGGCGTACCCGAGTGTCACGGCGCCGCCGAGCAGATAGCGCGCGCGGTTGCGGCGCACGTAGCCCATCAGTCGCGCCCAGGCGCGCTGCTGCGCGCCGGAGCCCGCATCCCCGGCCAACGCCGGCGCCGCGCTCAACGCCGGTACCAGCGCGCGATGCGATCGCGGTCGATGCCGAGTCGCCAGGCCGCGAGCGCGACCGCGTTGCGCGCCCAGGTGCGCAGCGCTCCGTTCTTCCGATAGCGGCGCGCCGACGTCGAGATGGCGAGCGGGAGCAACACGAGACGCCCGTGGCGGCGCAGGTCGCGCGCGAGATCGAGATCTTCGGCGATCGGTACCTGCGCGATCCCGCCGATCGCTTCGAGAACGCTGCGCCGCACGAAGAGCGCCTGGTCGCCGTACGGCAGCCCGGCCCATGCAGCGCGGCGCTGCGCGCCCCATTCGACGACGCGCATCGCGAGCGAACCCTCGTCGAAGCGCAGCCGGAACGCGCCGCCCGCGACATCTGGCGCCGCGAGCGCCGTTCGCACCGCATCGGCCCAGCCGAGCGAAAGACGCGTGTCTGCGTGCAGGAAGAGAACCACCTCGGCTCCGGTCGCGCGCCAGCCCGCGTCGAGCTGTCGGGCTCGACCGCGGGGCGACGAGATCACGTGGGCACCGACAGCCCGGGCGCAATCGGCGGTCCGATCGAGGCTGCCTCCGTCGACGACGACGATCTCGTCGGCGGATCGCGCGCTCGCAATGGCCGCCTCGACCGTCTCCGCCTCGTCGAGCGCCGGGATCACCACTGCGATCCGCACGCGCCGACCTTAGCGCAGCCGGGCCCTCGCTTGACTCCTCACCCCCCACTTCCCTACCTGTTCCGCGTGTCGACCCCCGACGATCCCGGAAGGCCCGAATCGACGACCAATCCGGCGGCGAGCAATCCGGCGGACGGCCAGAGCGCGCCTTCCTACGCGCAGGCCGGCGTCGATCTCGACCACGACGAGGGCTTCGTCCAGGAGATCGCGCGCATCGCGCGGACCACGTTCCGGCCCGAGGTGCTCTCCGGCGTCGGCGGCTTCGCGGGTCTCTTCAAGACGCCCGACCGCTACCGTGATCCAATCCTCGTGGCGAGCAACGACGGCGTCGGCACCAAGTTGAAACTGGCTGCGCAGCTCGGGCGCTACGACACCGTGGGCATCGACTGCGTCGCGATGGTCGTGAACGACCTCGTCGTGCAGGGCGCCGAGCCGCTCGTGTTCCTCGACTACCTGGCGATGGCCCGCCTCGACACCAAGATCGCCGCCGACGCGCTGCGCGGCATCGCCGAGGGCTGTCGGCGCGCGGGCTGCGCGCTGCTCGGCGGCGAGACGGCCACGATGCCCGGCATGTACGCGGAAGGCGACATCGAGCTGGTCGGCTTCGGCGTCGGCGTGGTCGAGCGCGAGAAGGTCATCGACGGCTCCACGATCAGCGAAGGCGACGTGCTGATCGGGATCGGCAGCAACGGCGTCCACAGCAATGGCTTCTCGCTGGTGCGACGCGTGCTGGAGCAGGGCCTGCGCGCGGGCGCCGTGGACCTGTGGGCGCAAGTGGACGAGCTGAACGGTTCGCTCGCGAGCGTGTTGCTCGCCCCGACCAAGATCTACGTGAAGCCCGTCCTGAACCTGATCCGCGACTTCTCGATCAAGGGCATCGTGCACGTCACGGGCGGCGGCTTCGACGGCAACGTGCCGCGCGTGCTGCCGCAGACCGTGTGCGCCCGCATCGACCTCGGCGCCTGGCCGCGCCCGCCCATCTTCGGCTGGCTCCAGGACCATGGCGAAATCGCAGACACCGAGATGTTGCGCGTCTTCAACTGCGGCATCGGGATGATCCTGGTCGTCGAGCCCAACCAGACCGACGACGTGATCGAACGCCTCCACGGCCTCGGCGAGCGCGCCTACCGCATCGGCGCGATCGAGCGCCGCCAGCCGGACGACGCCGCGGTCCGCTACGTCCGCGTGCGGCGCTCGCCCAGTTCATGAACTTCGCTCGCCTGCGGCTCACTGCGCGTCGGCCGACCCCCGGGTCGGCCTCCTAGCGGCATGCGCAACGTCGCGCTCTCCGGCTCGCGCTCGCGGACGCGCGCGCGCCGTTGGGACGTGGTGGTGCTCGGCTCCTCGCTGCCGGGATTGATCGCGGCGGTGCGACTCGCGATGGGACGGCTGCGCGTGCTCGTCGTCGAAGAAGAGGCCGCCGCGCGCCAACCCGCGACCGTACGCGAACCGTTCTTCCTCGCCGGGAGCGGCGCGGGTGGCGTGCTCGACGCCTGTCTGCGCGCGCTCGCACTGCCGCTGATCGACCGCCGCCGTCTCGCTTCGGAGTCGCTCGCGTATCAGGTGGTGATGCCCGACGCGCGCGTCGACGTCGCGTCACCCGCACGCACGGCGGAAGAGCTGGTCGCGTGGGGACTCGCCAAGCCCGAAGTCGCGCGCGCGCTCGTGCGTGGTCTCACCGAAGCCGGGGCCGGAGAACGCGAGGCGCTGCTCGACTCGCCGGTCGTGCGCGCGTCGCGCAGCGCGGCCGGACTCGGTCGCGCCGCGTCGCCGCGCGCGCCGCGCCACGCGCGCGGTCTGCCCGGTGAGGTGAGCCAACCGCCGGACTCGCTGGTGCCGTGGCTCGAAGCGCAGATACGCGCGCTGGTGAACGTCGCGACGCCGTTCGCGCCGCCCGAAGCGCGCGCACGCCTGCTCGGCGGCGCGCTCGAAGGCGGCGCCGGCTTCGAGTCGGCCGAGGAAACCCTGATCGGGCTGCTGCGCCGTCGCTTCCATGCGCTGCACGGCGAGATCCGGCTGCTGCCCGGCCGCTTCGAGTTGGTGTCGGTGGGTGAGCTGGCCGGCGTCGCGCCGGCGATGAGCGACGAAGTGTGGTTCGGCCGCGCGCTGGTCCTGAACGCGCCGCTCGGACCGCTCGCGACGTGGCTCGAGGCTTCGGGCTGCGCACCCGACTTCCTGCCGGCGCCGCCCGTGCTGCGACACCGTGGCTGGACCGCGCTGAAGGTCGCACGCGACGCGGTTCCGGAGGGCATGGCGCGCCGGGTGATCCGCGTACGCGACGCTCGCGCACCGCTCGAAGCCGCGAACCTGGTGCGCATCGGGCTGTTCCCAGAGAAGGCCGGGCGCGACGTGCAGGTCATCGCGAGCTACGTGATCCCGCCGGGCGAAACCGAAGCGGCGCAGGCCGAGGCCGACGTCACCGAGTCGCTGCTCGAGCTGATGCCCTTCGCACGCGAGCGCGCGCGCCGCGCCGCGCCCGTGGCGCGACCCCGCTGGGACGACGACCTCGCGCTCGAAGACCCGGCGCCCGGCGCCGGCTGGCCGAGCGAGGTCGAACTGCGCCTGCTCTCGAAACCACCGGTCTACCGGCTGCCCCGCGAAGAAGTCGGCGTGCTCGGCGTCGAGGGCGACTGCCTGCTCGGCTGGCGCGCCGGCGACGCCATCCTCTCCGACCTGACTTGAGGAGAAAGGGGACGGTCCTCGCACTGACCTGGGCGTGGACTCGAGGGACACCCCTCGTCGATCCGCGCTTCCTCGATTCCCCCCGGCACCCGTCTCGGACGCGCGGGTTGACGCCGCCCGGCCAGTTCGGTCCCCTCAGCTCGGATGAACCGATCTCCCCTGCTCCGGCTGGTCGCCTATGTGCGGCCCTATGTCGGGATCCTGCTGCTCGGTCTGTTCTGCACGACCGTCTACTCGGGCGCGCGGATGGCGCGCACGTATTTGCTGAAGCCACTGCTCGACGACGTGCTCCCCGCCGCCGCCGCGCGCACCGGCGGCGAGCGACCGAGCCTCGCGTGGCCCGGCCTCGTGCGCGTCGCGACCCACGCGCTGCCCGAGGTCCTGAGTCCGAGCGAGGCGAGCCTGTCGATGCCCAAATTGCCGGGACTGCCCGGCGCGCCTGCGAGCGAACCCGCGCCGCCGCCGGTCGTCGGCGACGACCTCACGCCGGCCGACCGCTTCTGGGGCTTGCTGCTGGCCGGGCTCCTGGTCGTGCTGATCCTTCCGTTCGCCCACTTCGGCCAGGACTATCTCTCCGAATACGCAATGGGCCGCGTGCTGATCGACATCCAGCAGCAGATGGCGACCAAGCTGCTCGGCCTGCCTCTCGCGCACCACCAGAACATGCAGCGCGGCGATGCGCTGACGCGCACGCTGAACGACAGCATGATCGCCCACTCCCTGCTGCGCACGCTGGCGGGCGACATCGTCGAGGGCGTGATCTCGATCGTGGTCGGCGTCGGCACGTTGCTCGTGATCTCCTGGCAGCTCGCGTGCGTGACGCTCGTGATCGCGCCGGTCCTGGCCGCCGTGGTGGCGGCCTTCGGCCGCAGCATCCGCACCCGCGCGCGACGCCGCCAGGAAACCGTCGGCGAAGTGACGCAACGCCTGGTCGGCATCCTCTCGGGCATCAAGGTGATCAAGGCGTTCCGCGCCGAACCCCACGAAGAGACGGCCTTTGCGCGCAACAACATGCGCCTGTTTCGCCGCAGCATGAGGGTGGTGTCGAGTCGCGTCTCTTCGCGCAGCGCCGTCGAGGGACTCAGCAACATCGCCGGACTCGTGGTTCTCGCGATCGGCACGCTGCTCGCGCTCGATGGGAGCTGGGGACTTTCGCCCGGCTCGCTCGCCGCCTTCATCACGGTGATGTTGACCACGCAGCGCACCTCGAAGGAACTCACCAAGAGCTGGACGCAGCTCCAGGACGCGCTGCCCTCGGCCGAGCGCTATTTCGAGCTGCTCGACACGCCCTCCGAAACCGCCGACCGACCCGACGCCGTGCGCATCGACGGGATCCACCGGGGCATCCGCATCGCCAAGGTCTCCTTCTCGTACGGCCGCGAGCCGGTGCTGCGCGACGTCTCGCTCGACGTGCGTGCCGGTGAAGTGGTGGCCCTCGTCGGCCGCACCGGCAGCGGCAAGACGACGCTCGCCGATCTGCTGCTGCGCTTCTACGAGCCGCAATCCGGCTCGATCGAGATCGACGGTGTCGACCTGCGCCGCATCTCGCGCGACGCGCTGCTCGAGCAGGTTGCGGTGGTGTCGCAGGAGCCGTTTCTATTTGGCGGCACGATCCGCGACAACATCCGCTACGGGCGCCCGGACGCTTCCGAGGCGGAGATCCTCGCCGCAGCGCGCGCCGCCTACGTGGACGAGTTCGCCGTCTCGCTGCCCGAGGGCTACGACACGCCCGTCGGCGACGCCGGCACCAAACTCTCGGGCGGCCAGCGCCAGCGCATCACGATCGCGCGCGCGCTGCTGAAGAACCCGTCGCTGCTGATCTTCGACGAGGCCACCAGCTCCCTCGACGCGAAGAGCGAACAGCTCGTGCAGCGCGCCATCGACGCGCTGCTGCAGGACCGCACCGTCATCGTGATCGCGCACCGCCTCTCGACGATCCGCCACGCCGACAAGATCGTCGTGCTCGAAGACGGCGTCGTCTCGCAGCTCGGGACTCACGACGAGCTGATGGAGAAACCGGGCCTGTACCGCGAACTGGTGCGGATCCAGAACGGTGTCACCGTCTAATTTCGGCTCGCCCTTCATCGTTCCTGCGACCCGAGCAGCACCAGATCCGGCGCCAGCGCACGCGGCCATTCGACGATCGGGTGTACGCCCGCCGGGATTCCCTTCCGATCGAGGTTCGCGCGATCGGCGAGCAGGAAGGCGGGGCGCGTCGCGCTTTCCGCGAGGAAGCGCTCGGCAGAGTTCCCGTCGCCGAGCAGGGGCACGACGTCGCGCCGCAGCACCCAGTTGGCCGCGAAGTGCATGCCGCCGTAATCGGCGACTGCGCCGTCTGCGATGCGCGCCGCCACCGACTCGAGGAAGGCGCGTTTCTCGCGAGCCGGCTCCAGGATCGGTTCGATCACCCGCGCCTGTACCAGCGTCGCCGCCAGCGCAATCACGGCGAGTCCCGCTGCGCGCCGGGAACGCGACCCGGGCGCGACAGCGAGCAGCATGCCCGCGAGCGACGCGATCCCGAGTGCGACGCCGAGCGCGATCGTCTGCGACGACGCAGCGACGACGAGCTGCCAGGTCGCCGCCCCCTTCGCCGCGCGCGAAGGCGCCTGGATCACTGCGCTCGGATCCACACCGAACCACGACAGCAGCGCCGCCAGCAGCAGCGCGACGCCGAGCGCGGCCCCGAGCGCCGCGATTGCGAAGCGGCCGGCCGCGAGCAGGACGCGCGCGATGCGGCGCTCGCCCAGCCGTCGCCCGACGTCGCGCGTCGCGAGGCGCGCCGCGAACAGCGCGGCGCCGGGATAGATCGGCATCAGGTAGTGGTGGCGCTTCACCGGGAACAACGAGAGCAGCAGGATCCCGCCGCAGAACCACGCGAGCGGAAAGGCATCGGCTCGAGCGAGCGGCCGCCGCCAGGACAACGTCGCGAAGGCAGCGGGCAGCAGCACCGCGCCGGGCAGGAACGCCACCGGGAAGATGCGCAGGTAGTCGAGCGGTGCCCCGCCGTGTGCCACGAGGCCGAGCGAGTGCTCGACCGCGTGGCGCATCACGATTCTCGCGACGTAGTCGCTGCCCGCATGTGCGCCCGCTGCCGGGAGCCACAGTGCGACGGGCAGCAGCGCGAGCGCGAAGGCCGCCGGCACCCAGACCGAGACGAAACTCCGCGCGCGCCCCTCGAGCAGGCGCGAAGCCGCGATCGCCAGCGCCGGAATCGCGATCGCGAGGGGTCCCTTCACGAGCACGCCGAGCCCTGCGGCGAGACAGGCGATTGCGTACCAGCCGCGCGAAGCCGTCCGCTCGTTCGCTTCGTCCCCGCGGATGTACGCGTAGAGCGAGACGGCGACGAAGCCAGTGAGCAGCGCATCGAGATTGGCCCGACCGGCGAAGCTCGCAAAGCGCACGCCACTCGCGAGGAGCACGAGACTCGCCAGCGCTGCCTCCAGCCCGGCGAGGCGCCGCGCGATTCCGAAGACGGCGAGCAGCGCAGCCGCCGCGCCGAGCTGCGAGGGCAGGATCGCCGCGGCGGGAAGCGCGATTCCGAGCCGCTGCGCCGACGCGGCGATCCAGAAGAAGAGCGGAGGCTTGTCGTGATAGACGGCGCCGTTGAGGTGCGGCACCAGCCAGTCGCCACCGGGCGCCGCCATGACGCGACTCACCTCGGCGTAGCGATGCTCGTCGATGTGCGAGAAGTCGCGCGCGCCTCCGAGCGACACGACCAAGAGCGCCACCGCCACGACCACCCACGCCGTCAGCCAGCGCGATGCTCCGATGGACTGCACCGCCGGGCGGAACACATGCGTCGGGTTCGTCACACCCGCAGGGTAGGCGCGACGAACCTGCTCCCACCAGCCATGAACGGAACTTCATCGCTCACCCGATGACCTCGTCGCTTGGCTCGGTCACGTTGGATCCGCAGGCACGAGGCGCAACGAGATCCGCACGCATGCAACCGCCGCGTTCGAGAAGTAATTTGGCCGCCATGGTGCGGCTGCTGCTCCTGGAGGACGACGCGGTGACGGCCGGGGCCGTCGCTTCGGGGCTCGCGCACCGCGGCTACGAGGTCGAGCGCGCGGCGGACGTTTCCACTGCGCTCGCCGCGATCGAACGCATCGCCTTCGACGCCGCGATCCTCGACGTCATGGTGCCCGGCGGCAGCGGCTACCAGGTGCTGGACGCGCTGCGCGCGAAGAGCGGCGGCATCCCGATCCTGATCCTGACGGCGCGCGACGGCGTCGACGATCGCGTCGAGGGTCTCGACCGCGGCGGCGACGACTACCTCGTGAAGCCCTTCGCGCTGGTCGAACTCGCCGCGCGGCTGCGCGCACTGCTGCGGCGTCCACCGACGCGCGTCGAGGTCGCGCGCGTCGGCGCACTCGAAGTCGACCTGCTCCACCGCAGCGCGCGCCACGGCGACACCGCCCTCAATCTGACGCCCAAGGAACTGGAGCTGCTGCATTGTCTGCTCGCGCGCGCGGGCGAAGTGCTCACCCGCAAGGAACTGCTGGAACAGGTCTGGGGCTACCGCTTCGACCCCGGCACGAACGTGGTCGAGGTCCACGTCAACCGCCTGCGGCGAAAGCTGGAGGGGGTGGGAGCGGCCGACTGCATCCGCACCGTACGCGGCGCGGGGTACTCGATCGATGCGTGACGCCAGGACGTTCTTCCGACGCGTGGACGTGCAGATGGGCCTCACCGTCGGCGCCGCGATCGCCCTGTTGCTGGTCGCCACCGTGACTGTTTTCTTCTTCGTCGCAACACATGAAGCCGTCGAGGTGATCGATGAGGAACTCGGGAACGATCTCCGCCGCATCGCCGCGGAGTTCGAGCGTGCGGGCGACGGCGAACCGTCGCCGCAGCCGCTGCGCGAAGGAAGAGCATTGCGAATCGTCGACGCCGCCGGCGGTACGCAAATCGTAGCCGGCCCCTGGCCGGCGACGGGCCGACTCTTCCCGCACCGCACCTCCTCCCTGCTTCTCAGCTTCGCTTCGCCCGAAGATCATCTGGTGCGAGGGGTCGGCGTGTCGGGCGGCCGGCGCCTCGAGGCTGCCGTACCGCTCACCGCGTTCGTGAAGGAGAGCCGCGAACATCTCGGTCAGATCGCCGTGAGTCTCGCCCTCGGGCTGATTGGCGCGATCGCGATCACGGGTTTCGCGACGCGACGCGCGCTTTCCCCGCTGCGCGAAGCGACCCGTTCGATCGAAGGCATCGACGAACGAACGCTCGACGCGCGCCTGCCGCTGCGTGGCTGCGCCGACGACCTGGAGCGCCACGCGATCGCGCTCAACCGCGTACTCGAACGTCTCGAACAGTCGTTCCAGCGCATCTCGGCCTTCAGCGCCGACGTCGCCCACGAACTCCGCACGCCGGTGAATCGCGCGCTGAATCTCGCCGACGCTGCGCTGGATGGCGACGTCGCGCGGGAGGAGATCGTTGCGATTCGCGAGTCGATGGAGGAGATGCGCCGCCTCATCGAACGGCTGCTGCTGCTCTCCCGCGGCGACGCCGGCCGACTCCCACTGCAGCGCGAGCGTGTCGATCTCGCCGCGCTGGGCCGGGATCTGGTCGAACTCTTCCGTCCGAGCTGCGAGCAGAACCGCGTCACACTCGAGATCGACCCACACGGCGGCGCTGCGACCGCGTGGGTGGACGCCGGACTCGTGCAACAAGCCATCGCGAACCTGCTCGACAACGCCGTCGCGCACACGCCCGCCGGTGGCGAGATCCGCGTCGATGTCGCGGCGGACGGCGACACCGCGAGTATCGCAGTCAGCGATGCAGGTGCGGGCGTTTCGGAACGGGATCGCGAGCGGATCTTCGATCGCTTCGTCCAGCTGGACGGGTCGCGCAGCGCACCGGGCGCGGGCCTCGGCCTCGCGATCGCGCGCATGATCGCGCGGCTCCACGGCGGCGATCTGCGCGCCGGCGCGTCCCCGCTCGGCGGTGCGCGCTTCGAGCTGCGCGTCCCGCAACTGGCGAGCGCGGCGGCCGGCGCGGCGGATGCGAGCCCGTCTGCTGGAGAGCCATCGCGTTCCGGATGAAGAGACCGTCATGTTTCGCGGCTTCTCTTGAGATGACACGTCGCTTCGCCAACGCTGGGCCGGTGAGCCGATTGGTGTCGATGCGCAATGCCTCCCGCGGCGCGGGCTCGCTCCTCGCGACGCTGCTCGTCGCCTGCCAACACATCGCACCCGCTCCGCTCTCCCCGGAGAGCAACGCCACGGCGCTCGAAGCGCGCTCGCTCGAGGATCCCGGCTTGCAGCGCTTCCTCGAGGCCGAGACCGGGACGCGTTTCGAGAGCGGGCAAACGGAGCGCTTCGACCTCGTGCTGCTCACGCTCACCGCG
>Ga0316613_10002299_pt1 | contig 12344 bp, 11 predicted proteins | sample OWC_soil_day10_C_2_FD_207647 | JGI IMG/M metagenome (GOLD analysis project Ga0316613, IMG submission 207647) | Wetland soil microbial communities from Old Woman Creek delta, Ohio, United States - OWC_soil_day10_CT_b | ecosystem: Environmental > Terrestrial > Soil > Wetlands | place: USA: Ohio...
AAGTCGAACTAAAGAAATTACGATTCTTAAAAGGTGGTGTAATATGGGATTTGCTTCTTTTAGAGTCAAATTAAATTTTACTTAATGATTTCTATTAAAAAATAGAATAAATAGAGATAGGTGCCCGGAAGGGCTTAATAGGGAAGTTCGGTTAAATGCCGGCGCGGTCCCGCCACTGTATTGGTGAGTGACTTCAAGTATATGCCACTGGGATGAAAATCCTGGGAAGGTTTGAAGGAGCGATGATCCAGAGCCAGGAGAACTGCCTATTTGACAATCACCGTTTGACCTACGAGGAAATAGGAAGGGGATTATTTGAGGCGTCTACTTTATAGGCTATTTTGGGTTGTCTTTTTACTTAAAATGGTTAAGCATAATGGATTTCTCTTATAATCATCTCTTCATGGCAAGGGGCAAAGATGATTATAAGAGAGATCCATTTTTATATTGAAACAATAAAAAAATCATAAATCGTTTGGAGGTTATATGAAATGGAAATGACAAGCGAAATGGCAAGAGAAATTATGGGGATACAGCAGCAATATAAGAAGGGCTTCGCAATTAAACAAGAAAATCAAAAGACTAAAAAAGAAATACCAACGAATGATATTACAAAGACGCAATGGTTTTGGGATATTGCTGTTTTGTCTTAATGTAAATTGGGTGGCAACATATAGTGCTAACCTGGGCTAAAGATAGTGAGGAAATGTTTCCAAATCCTCCGGCTATTGTTGCTGGAGGATTTTCATTTAAGGACAGTAGGCCTTTTTATTTAATTATAGTTATGAATACCGAATTAAATTTATTTTAGGAGGAAATGATGAGTATAAAAAATGAGATTCAGCAAGTTAAAGAAAAAACAGATATTATCGATAAACGGGTCAAAATTATGGTAATTGATGCAGCGACAGGGAATCAAGTTTTAATTGCAGGAAGATCGCTGGAAAGTGATTTAATACGTTTGGCGGGCGGTGATAATGTTTTTGGGCATTTAGAAAAAAGCTGGGAAAAAACAGACTGGCAGGAGATCATAAGACGCAATCCAGAGGTGATCGTGATTAATGAACATGCTGCGTCATCAACCCAAGAGACAATACAAATGCTTGTAAAGAATCCGGCATTATCGGAGGTAGAAGCAATCAAGAAGCGACGATTTGTGATTTTTTCTTCCAATGATATGAATGGAGGAATTAGAAGCGGTAAAACGGTTCAATGGTTAGCCAAAGCTTTTTATCCACAGTTATTTCAGTAATGAATCTCTTGCATTGACAAATCATACCGCTTGTTATACGATACAAGCGGTATGATGAAAAGTACATATGGATGGTATAGGTGCCCGTTAGGGCTTAATAGGGAAGTTCGGTTACATGCCGACGCGGTCCCGCCACTGTAATGAGGAGCATTCCCCTAGGTTTACCACTGAGATAAAATCTTGGGAAGGTTTGAGGAAGCGATGATTCTAAGTCAGGAGAACTGCCTATATAACAATCACCAATTGACCTGCGAGTGATGGGGAGGGGATTAAGTACAGATGTTAGTTGTATTTTTTCTGGCACATAAAGGCTGGAATTTTATAGAATGAGTCAGATTACTTAATGATAAGCTTCAATCTCCTAACCAATTGGTTAGGAGATTTTTTATATGTATTCACGAGCAGAAAAGAAGAAATAAGGAGTGGCTAACGATGAAAAAGGCTATTGTAGTTGTGAGTTTTGGTACAACCTATCAGGAAGGGTTACGACTCAATATTGAAAGCGTGGAAAATAAGATCAAAGCGAATTTTCCCGAATATGAAGTTCGCAGAGCCTTTACATCTCGAATCGTTATCAAAAGGTTAGCAGCCAGAGACGGTATTCACATTGATACAGAAACAGAAGCAATCCAAAGGCTGGAAGATGAAGGATACAAAGAAGTATATGTTCAGCCCTTACATGTGGTTGGCGGCGAAGAATTCGACAAGATCAAAAAAACCGTCGTTCAATACATTCATGGGCATCAAAAAGCATTTGATAAAATTGTAATCGGCCGCCCTTTGCTTTATTATACAGGGCAGGAAGACAGACCAGATGATTATGTAGAAGCAATTGAGGCTTTGATGGCACAATTACCTAAAGTGAAAAACCAAGAAGCCATTGTGTTTATGGGACATGGCGGCGTACATCCTGCCAATACAGCTTATGCTGCATTGCAAATGAAAATCGAAGAAGCTAGACTGAATCATATATTTGTTTATACAGTAGAAGGTTTCCCGCCGCTAGAAAGTGTGATTGCAAAGTTAAAAAAGCGGGATATCAAGAAAGTAACATTGATGCCATTTATGCTGGTTGCCGGTGATCACGTTAATAATGACATGGCTGGCGATGATGAGGATTCTGCCAAATCTCAGCTAGTAAAGGCGGGTTTCACAGTGGATGTCTATCTCCATGGCTTAGGAGAAAATACGAAGATTCAAGATCTTTATGTGCAGCATCTTAAGGACGCTATGAGTCAAAAAGCCGGACATGGTATGTGCAAACATTAAAAAACAGGATAATTACATAGGTAAAGAACAGTAATAGCTAGATGTTTCTTGTAAATATCTAGCTATTCTATAAAGCGGTATATGTTAAATTTGTTGTAGTGCATTTGATTAGTGAAAGGAGATATTTCATGAAACTGTGTACCTTATCAACAGGTGATATTGCCTATAAATATTATAAAAGCATTGTGATTTTATTTGGGGGGCCACGCAAGGTTCTTAGTACTTCCGTGTATAATGGTGGATATCGTGAAGACTTAACAGCCGTATTTAATCACGATTGCAATCCAGGTGCGGGGATGGGTTATGAATTGCGTGCCCCTACTTATGAAGAACACATGCGGTTGGTGGCGCAAGAGGTGGGGCTCCATGCAGATACTGTTTCTGGTATGGCAACAGCCGCCTCTATGGATAATGTAGCCATTCAATCTAAAAGTTATGAAAATCTGCAGGTAACAGCTTTCGTAACGGGCGGTATAGAAGTGAATGGGGGAAGGGTAGGCGATCCTGCTACTTATTTTCAGCCTGTTGAGAAGTCGACATTACAAAAACCAGGTACGATTAATATAATACTGATGATTGACTCCGATATGCCCCCAGGGACATTGTCCAGGGCCTTAGTTACCTGTACGGAAGCTAAGACGGCAGCATTACAGGAACTGATGGCTGGCAGTAATTATTCCAATGGTTTGGCAACCGGTTCAGGTACGGATCAAACGATGATTATTGCAAATCCACATTCTCCGTTATATTTAGAAAGTGCAGGCAAACATTCTAAATTAGGTGAACTAATTGGCTGTGTGGTGAAAAAAGCTGTTAAAGATGCTTTAAAACAGCAGTCTGGCCTTTCGCCCCAAAAACAGCATAGTGTACTGCGGCGTATAAAACGTTTTGGTGTAGAAGAAGAGACTATATGGCAGAGCTATCGGGAGGATCACGCAGAGGCAATCGTAAAAGCTGAATTTTTAGAGCAATTATATGTCATAGACCAAGATAAGCAATTAGTAACGTACACATCCTTGTATATTCATTTACTGGATCAACTCCTATGGGAACTGTTAACTTGTGAGGAAGTTATGGAGGCGGCAAATGCAATACTATGCTTAGCTGCAGGTAAATTTGGTGCCCTATGTCCTGTAATTCATCAACCAGACCTGGAAGGATGCCTTAGTGCATGGCAAAGATTATTACTTAATATTATGGAAATCAGAACGACAAACGCTTTGACCGGAACTAACCACAGTTGAAGTGAAAAAGGTATATATCGACTGTTAATATCATGATATAGTAGAAAAGAGGGGGGATTTATATGGAAAATAGACATGGCTTAATTCTTGTTAACACAGGAAATGGCAAAGGGAAAACAACAGCAGCTTTAGGTCTTGGATTAAGGGCTTGGGGACAGGGGTTCAAAGTGCTGATCATACAGTTTATTAAAGGCAGCTGGAAGTATGGCGAATTAAAAACGGCAGAGGCTTTGGGACCTAATTTTGTAATGCGTCAGATGGGGGAAGGTTTTGTTCGCAATGCGAATGAAGATGCTATGGCTGATCATCGTCATGCGGCTGAGGAAGCCTTGGCGATGGCGCGAAAAGAAATTGTATCAAACCAGTGGGATATGATTATTTTAGATGAAATTAACTATGCGATTAAGTTTGGCGTTATATCTCTAGAAGCAGTATTAAAATTATTAGAGGACAAGCCCTCTGCCTTGCATCTTGTGCTGACAGGGCGGGATGTCCGCCCTGAGATTAGTGATAAAGCGGATTTAGTAACGGAAATGAAAGAGATTAAACATCCTTATAAAAAGGGGATAAAAGCTCAAAAAGGAATAGAATTTTAAAAGAAATCGTTAATATTGAATTGCTTGACAATTCTTTAAAGATATTATAAAGTGAATCTTATAATATGTAAAAATTTTCATATGGATGGTATAGGTGCCCTTTGGGGCTTAATAGGGAAGTCCGGTTTCATTCCGGCACGGTCCCGCCACTGTAATGAGGAGTGAACCCATGATTATGCCACTGAGACAAAGTTCTTGGGAAGGTATGGGGGAGCAATGATTCTAAGTCAGGAGAACTGCCTATATAGCAATCACCGCTAGAACCTGCGAGAGATGGGGAGGGGATTTGTACGATAGTTTTTTTATTGTGCTTATTTTTCCCCGACGTGTATATACGTCGGGATTACTATTTGCTTGATGCTATTGTAAAGTCTCTTGACCTTTTTGGGTTAAGAGATTTTTTTATGGGTATTGTTGGAGAACTGCCAAAAAAGGGAGGTATTGTGTATGGTTACGAGTCTTTCAACCTATATGTGCAAAGAGGGCAATAGTTGTGGATTGACAGGTGCATCAACCTTTTTTGCAGGTATTCCAGATGCTGTAATGGTGCTTAACAGTTCCTTGTGGTGTTACTTTTCAGCTCATGAGTATATTGAAAAACAATGTCCAACCGCAAGAATGCGCTTCTTTTGCTCCCAAAGGAATAAAGATGCTGTATTCTCTGGTACAGAGCAGTATTTGCTGCATATTTTACAATCCATAAAACAGACGGTTCAGCCATCTGTAGTGCTGTTAGCGAACAGCTGCACTGACAGTACCCGTAATGAGGATCTTTTGCAGATTGCCAAGCAGGCAGATATGAATTGTCCTGTGATTTGCCTGGATCGTCATGATTTGGAAGGGGGATTTTGGGCAGGATATCAGGCAGCTGCCAAAGCCTATTTTCGTGAGGTTCCCCTGCAGCTTCGTACTGCTATAAAGCCAAGGACGGTTAATCTTTTAGGATGCAGTGTTGGTTATTATAATGCCGTCCATGACCTGCAAGAGCTGCGGCGTATGCTAACCTTAGCTGGTTATGAGGTAATCGCTTGTCCAGGTGCAGGAAGTACGATGCAGGAAATTACTAATATGACTCAGGCACAACTGAATATTGTAGTTCATGATGAACTAGGACGTGGATTAGCAGAGCTGCTAGAAGAGCAGTACGATATGCCCTATGTTTCCTTATTACCCCCTTATGGCATACAAGGTTCCTTGAGCTGGCTGAAAGCGATTGATTATTATCTGTCAGGGGGAAGTAATGGACTAAAAGCTCTTCAACAAGAAGCAGATTGCCTGGAACAAAAACATAGCATTATGAATAAAGAACAGCAAAATATTTGGGGTACTATCTGGTTCGACAGCATTTTCATTGCTGCCCCTGCCTCCGCAGCCTTTGCTATATCTCAGGCAGTACGAGGGGAGTGGATGAATACAAAGAAAATCATAACCGTATTGCAAAATGGTGTCCCCTTTAAGCAGAGTTATCCTGAATATATTGGCATTGTGTTGGATGGATATAAGGATCAACAGAAAATTGAACAACACTTGGCAGGCTTACGAGGCGGATTGCTGATGGCAAGCAGCAGAGAAAAAGCGATCTTGCATCAAAAAGCAGTGAAAGGTGTGGCATATCAGCATATCTCTTCACCTGTTTATGACGAAATGATCCTTAAACATCGACCATTTATGGGGTTACAAGGGACCAGCCATATGATAGCAGGTTTGTGGAATCAATATATACAAGGGCAAGAGAGGCTTGGTTTTATCAAAAAAGCAATGGTCACCTAGTAGAATAAATATTCTTTGATATAAAAAACAAAAATATAGGAGGAAAAATGTGGGCAAACAGATAAAGTTAAAACAAGTTAAGTTATGCGCCTGTGTGCTGGGGAGCGCTCTATTATTACACATGCCAAATGTACAGGCGGCAGAGACAGAAGAGCAGGAAGAGTATTCTTTTGACCAAGTGGTGGTAACAGCTACCAAAACACCAGTAAAGGTATTTGAAGCCAATGCCAATATGACGGTAATCACCCGGGAAGAAATTGAAAAAAATCATTATCATGATCTGGTGGAAGTATTGCGAGATGTGCCAGGTGTTGCTGTGTATAATTACGGCGGGGGTGTAGGGTACGAGCAAACTAATGGTTTAAGGATTAATGGAGCAAAAGAGATTGTCGTATTGGTAGATGGGATAAAGGTCAATGCTGCTACCAGCGGACCCTTTCCTTTTAGTGCTTATAGCTCTCTAGAAAATATTGAAAGAATAGAAGTACTAAAAGGATCTGCATCTGCATTGTACGGTTCCGATGCCAAAGGCGGCGTTATTAATATTATTACCCGCAAAGCGGAAAGTAATAGCACATCTTTAACTCTTACGGGAGGCAGTTATGGCAAAGAAAACTATTCGTTATTGAATCAGGGAAAATCAGGAGATCTTAGTTGGGTTATAACAAGCCAGAAGGATATTTTGGGAGATTATAAAGATGGTCATGGTGTAAGGATTGCCCAACATCGAAATGGGGAAACTAACTCATTTAAGCTAACAAAAAATATCAATAATGACGCAGATGTAACATTGATGTATGATAACTATAAAGGGGATTATCGTTATGCAGATAGTGCTTTTGGAATCGATAATCATAAAGCAGGCACTGCTGATAATTCTTCTTGGAAAATGATTTATAACAATAAGATCTCAGAAAAAAGCCACAATAAATTGTCCTTTTTCAGCGGTGATTACGATACAACCTATGATATAGGATCTACATGGGGCTGGACAACAACAACAGTTAAAACTATTGGAATTCAAGAGCAATTCACGCAAAATATGGGTGATCGCCATATTTTTACTACGGGCTTCGATTTTAACCAAGATAAAGTAGTAAATATGAATGATGTCAAACTGACAAACCGGGCTTTATATGCGCAAGATGAATGGAATATGACTAATCAATGGAAATTAACCTCTGGTGTGCGGTACGATAATCATTCTGATTTTGGCAGCCATACAACACCCCATATGAATCTTGGATTTAAACAAAATGATAATACGAATTATTATCTTTCCTATAGTGAGTTTTTTATTGCTCCTACTCCGGTTCAGCTATATGATGAAAAATATGGCAATCGAGACTTAAAACCAGAAGATGGACGGACGATTGAAGCTGGTATAAATCATAAGTTTGATAATACCTTGACGGGGACTTTTCATGTATTTCAAAGAAAATCCAATGAGGTGATAGCAGCGTCTGCCGCTGATTGGAAATACTACAATATTAATGAAGAAAAAGCTTATGGGTGGGATGTACAGTTAAACAAAAAATTCTCTAATCATGTTAGCGGTTTTGTTGGTTATACGCAAACCACAGTTGAGTCACCAGGTAAGCAAGATAATGTAAGCGGATATATACCAAAAGGTGCCTGGAATGTTGGTGTGAATTATCGTCGGGATCAATATGATGTTGCCTTACTTGGTCATGGAATCATAGATCGGGTTGGTCCTACGCCAAGTAATGGACTACCTGCCTTACCTGCCACTACATATTGGGTATGGGATGTATCGATGAATTATAAAATTACGAAGCAAGCAAGGGCATTTATTAAAATTAATAATATATTTGATAAATATTACGCAGAGTTTTCTAACGTCGCTTTCGGTAATAGTGGCAGTTCTTATGCTCCAATTGCAGGAGACTGGTGGTCAAGTCCTGGTCGCAACTATCAAATTGGTATCCAATATCAGTTCTAGGTTATCATAAGAAGATGCTAATAGTAGCATCTTCTTCATAAATAAACAATAAAGGACTTATACTATGTTACAACTTGTGAATTTATCCAATTATGCGTCTGATCTGGAACTCATTCATAATAACCCTGTATGCTTAGAAGCTTTTTTGAATCATCATCATTTAGATGGTTTGGAAATGATGTTTTGTGATTCTTGGAATCCACGTGTCCATAAGAAGCAGTGGATACAAGGGGTGCATCTGCGTTTTTGGCCGAACTGGCTGGATTTCTGGCGAGAAGACAGGGCGGAACTGCTCAGACAATTTGGCAGTGATGCACAAATTGAAGCTTGTTACGGTGCTTTGACTCGTGAGGGCTGGCTAAATGTCTATCGTGAGAATCTTCGTATTGCTAAAATGGCAGGCGCCAAGTATGTCGTCTTTCATGTCAGTCAGACACGAATTCCAGAGTTATTTCATTGGCAGTTTAGCTTCTCTGACCGACAAATCATTGAAGCCACGATTGAGGTGATTAATGAGCTGACCCAGAGTATACCAGGGGATATGGAATTATTATTTGAAAATTTGTGGTGGCCAGGATTAACTTTGAAGGATAAAGAACTTACAGCGTTGTTACTTGATAGTGTAAAACATCCCAAGGCAGGGATTATGCTGGATATCGGTCATTTGATGAATACGAATCCAGAACTAAGGGATCAGGACGATGGTGTAGATTATGTGCTGAAGATAGTTGATAACCTCGAAGAATATAAGCATTATATTCATGGTGTGCATTTGCACCATTCCTTGTCTGGGAATTATATCAAACGGAGTAGAGGCACAGCTATGCCCCAAGATGATATTTTGGCAGCCGCTATGAGTCATGTGCTGCGCATTGACGAGCATTTACCTTTTAGTTCTCCATGTGTGAAGAAGATTATAAATTGTGTACAACCTACATACGTAGTACATGAGTTTATGTATACATCGATAAATGATTGGTCCGAAAAAATCAGGATTCAGCAGCAAGCCTTGCAATATAAGGAGCGTTAATGGATGAAAAAATTGTCGTTTATTGCTTTACTCTTAAGTTGCTGCCTTCTGTTAGTAGTGGGCTGCAGCTCTAACCAACTGCAGGATGCACCTAAAACAGGAGGCTATGAAGTACAGGATTTCCAAGGTCATGTAATAAAACTTCCTCATAAACCCAGCCGAATTGTGTCCTTGTCCTTGGGGACAGATGAGATACTGGTGGACTTGGTTCCTTTGGAGCGCATTTTAGCTTTGACCTATTTGGCAGATGACCCGGAAATATCCAATGTAAGTGAACAGGCTAAATTGGTATCCAAAAAGGTGAAGGCCAATCCGGAAACTATTATCGCATTACAGCCAGACGTATTATTTATTGCTGATTGGCAGCCTATAGAATTGATTCAAACCATTCGTGACGCAGGAGTCCCTGTTTATGTATATAAAACACCGAGCACAATTGAGGACGTAAAACATGTGATTCGAGAAATTGCCCATGTTGTTGGAGAAGAACAGATGGGACAGCAAATGGTAACCCAAATGGAGAATCAATTAGGAACGATTCAAAAATCACTGGAGAAAGTCACCTCCGAGGAGCGAAAAACGGTAGTCCTTTTCTCCTTAATGGGAGGAATCGGAGGACAAGGCAGCTTATTTGATGATATCTGCCGATATGCAGGTGTCGTGAATGGAGCTAGTAAAGTAGGCGTTAGTAAGAATGAAATGATGTCTAAAGAACAAATTATAGCTGCCAGTCCCGATGTTTTTATTATGCCAACGTGGAATTATAATGGTAAAACCAACGTAGAGGAATTTAAAGCGGGAGTACGAGATGATCCCGCATTTCAAAGTCTTAGAGCAATCAAAGAGGAGCAGCTATTCACGATTCCCGATCGTCATTTAAGCTCTTCATCACAATATATTGTACAAGGAGTAACGGACGTTGCTAAGGCAGCTTATCCTCAATATAACCCATGAGAGAAACAATGCTAAAGAAGACACAAGGGAATCGAGCTAAAAAGGCTTGGAAGATTATGATGGTACTTAGTATCGTATTACTTGGTATGATCGTGTTTTCTATATCTTGGGGAACCATAACCGTGCCATGGGAAGATACCCTAGCAATTATTGGACAGCATGTGCCCGTGATTAGCGGATATTTCCCCTCCGTTAATGCCGAATTTCAGGCTGTAGTGTGGAATATCCGTTTGCCCCGGGTACTCGTAGGGGTGTTAGTGGGAGCCGCATTAGGTGTATCGGGAGCCGTTATGCAGGGGGTATTTGGTAACCCTCTAGCTGATCCGGGAATTATTGGCGTTTCTGGTGGAGCATCTTTTGGAGCTGTTGCTGCCATTGCTCTTGGCCTTACGTCTTTTAGTATATTTATTATGCCGATGTTTGCGTTAGTGGGAGCCCTTGCAGCAGTGAGCGCAACCGTTTTTTTATCTATGTCACGGGGCAAAATTCCCGTGATGACCCTATTGTTGTCAGGAGTAGCCGTCAGTATGTTAATGGGGGCTCTAACATCTGGAATTTTGACTTTGATGAATGAATATCGGGTACGAGAATATTTATTTTGGGTGGTAGGGGGCTTGGATTATCGACGCTGGGAACATGTTTACCTGGCAGTTGGTCCAATTCTCATCGGTCTGATTGTTTTATGCTTGCTGGCACGGCATTTGAATGTTCTCGTACTAGGGGAACAAGAGGCTCGATCCGTAGGGGTGCCTGTAGTTGCATTGCGCCTGCTGTTATTATTTGTGGCTGCTGCTACTACGGCAATGGCCGTATGTGTAAGCGGTACCATTGGCTTTGTCGGTTTAATTGTACCTCATATTATGCGAATTATAGTTGGACCGGAGCATCGCTGGCTGCTGCCAAGCAGTGCCTTAGCGGGTGCTTTGTTCTTAGTGTTCTGTGATACCTTAGGACGAATGATTTTTCCTCCTAATGAAATTCGTGTAGGTATTATGACAGCGTTACTGGGAGCCCCTTACTTCTTATATCTGCTGCGTAAAACGCAACAGTCTGGAGGAAACTCATGACACAGGAAATCATAACCGTCCGTAATACTAGTATTGTACTTGGTGAAAAGAAAATTTTAGAGAATATTACCTGCAGCATAAGTGCTGGAGAATTTGTGGGGATTATTGGCCCCAATGGAGCAGGCAAAAGTACCTTGCTCCTTGCTTTGCGTGGTTTTGTGCCTTTAGCTGCGGGTGAGGTACAGTTAGGAGGCCGCCCCATTACAACCTTGTCTGATAAGGAACTGGCTCGCCATGTTGCCTATATGCAGCAGGAAGTAAATGTAGGTTTTGGTTATACGGCCTTAGAAGTGGTTTTAACTGGGCGTTATCCATATCTAAAATGGTGGCAGCATGAGCAGGCTGAGGATAAAGCAATAGCCCACCAATATATGGAGTTTACAGGGGTGGAAGCATTAGCGGATAAACCGGTCCATTTGATGTCAGGCGGTGAGAAACAGCGTGTTTTATTGGCCAAAGTTCTGGCGCAAGAAACGCCGCTTATTTTTTTAGATGAGCCTACGGCTAGTCTGGATTTAGTCTACCAAGAAGAAATATTTCGTTATTGTCAATTGATCTCAAAGCAAGGTAAAACGATATTAATAGTAGCGCATGATTTAAAATTGGCAGCTAAATTTTGCTCTCGGCTGCTGCTATTGGCAGAGAACAAAATGATTGCGGACGGTCCTCCTGAAAAGGTGATTACCAAAGAAAATTTACAAGCTGCTTATGGTTTGCATGCCGCTGTATTTATGAATAAAGTTACTGGTAATCTAGATATCCACACCTATGCTGCTGATGATGATAATCCCAATAAAGATACAAAGGTTCATATTATTTGCGGTGGGGGATCAGGGGAGAGAATTATACGTTTGCTTTATGAAAGGGGGTATCGTCTGACTCTTGGTGTAATACAGCCAGGCGATGCGGATGCCAATGTAGCAGAAGCCTTTCATCTGCCTTGCCTGCTGGGGCAGCCTTTTTCAAGCATTGATGAACCGTCGGCACAAGAAAATCGCAGAAAAATTAGTGCAGCAGATTGGGTGGTATTGTCAGATTTAACCTTTGGAGAACAAAATATTGATAATTTACAAGCCGCTTTTATGGCTAAAAAATTAATTGTGATTGAGGATACACCGATTGAAAAACGGGATTTCCTTAACGGCCAAGCCAGTGATTTATATGCAAAATTGGTAGAGATGCCTCAAGTTACCGTGATG
>Ga0316613_10002303_pt1 | contig 12329 bp, 13 predicted proteins | sample OWC_soil_day10_C_2_FD_207647 | JGI IMG/M metagenome (GOLD analysis project Ga0316613, IMG submission 207647) | Wetland soil microbial communities from Old Woman Creek delta, Ohio, United States - OWC_soil_day10_CT_b | ecosystem: Environmental > Terrestrial > Soil > Wetlands | place: USA: Ohio...
GAGGAGGAGATGCAGGGCTTGCAGACTTCAGTTCTGGAAAATCTGCCATGACTCTGGGTTCAACTGCATCCTTAAAACAGATCTTAAATGATGTAAATGGAAAATTTGAAGTAGGAACCGCTTATTTTCCCAAAGTCAGTGATGATGATAAGGGAGGCGTATCCATCGGGGGTGGTTCTTTGTGGGCATTAAATAATAATGATGCAAACAAACAGAAAGCGGTATGGGAATTTGTTAAGTTTCTTGTTTCACCGGAAAGCCAGGCGTTCTGGAACTCCCAGACAGGATATTTCCCAATCACCACTGCTGCTCATAATGAACCAGTTTTTAAAGATAACATAGCAAAGTTTCCTCAATTTCAAACCGCCATTGATCAGCTTCATGATTCCACACCACAGTCAGCAGGCGCTTTATTAAGTGTATTTCCAGAAGCAAGACAGACGGTTGAAACAGAAATTGAAAACATGATTAACAACAATGGTACACCAGAGGATGCCGTTAAAAAGATGGCAGATAGCATTAATAAATCCATTGCAGATTATAATTTATTAAATAAATAGTATCAGAAAGGATATTAGCAGATGAAAACAAAGGTTTGGGCTCACAGGGGAGCTTCCGCTTATGCGCCGGAAAACACACTGGAAGCATTTGAACTGGCAGCCAGGCAGCAGGCAGACGGAGTGGAGCTGGACGTACAGCTTACTAAAGACGGGAAACTGGCAGTAATCCATGATGAAACAATTGACCGTACCTGCAACGGTTTGGGCAATGTAAAAGATTACACCATGGCTGAACTAAAACAATTTTCCTGTAATAAAACACACCCGGAATACGCCGCAGCAGTCATACCAGAGTTAAAAGAAGTTCTCAAGCTGTTAAAGCCAACTGATTTAACTGTTAATATCGAACTGAAAACCGGTGTATACCGTTATAAGGGAATCGAAGAAAAAGTATTAAAGCTGGTTAAAAAAATGGAGATGGAAGAGAGGGTAATCTATTCCTCCTTCCATCATCCCAGCATTATAAAAATTAAAAGGCTGGATCCGGAAGCAAAAACCGGCGTTTTATATTCGGATGGCTGGATTCATGTGGTCGCTTATGCAAAACTGATTGGAGCAGACGCTCTTCACCCGTCTATAAATAATCTGCGGTCAGAAAAATTAATCAAAGAAGCAAAAAAGAAGAAGATGCCTCTTCATGTATGGACTGTCAACGAGGAAGCGTTAATGGAATATTTGGCGGAGCAGGGGATTGAAGCAATTATAACCAATTATCCTGACATCGCAAAAAGAATAGTGGATAAGAAAGGATAAAAATTATATGATACGATTAATAGCCTCCGATATGGATGGAACATTGTTAAACCGTTATGGTAAAATTTCTTTAAAAAACCAGGCTGCCGTTCATGCATTGAACAGAAGAAATATTGGTTTCGTTGTTTGCACAGGGCGAAATTATGCAGATGCTTATGCGCCTTTGGAGGAAGCAGGAATATCCTGTGATATCATTTGCATGAATGGTGCTGCTGTTTACAACAGCATGGGGGAACAAATCCGCAAGCAGACGTTATTTAAAAATCAGGTTAGCCGTATTCTCACCATATGCCGGCCATTTTCTGTGCTATACGATTTTATGACGGATGAGGGCAGTTACACCACCTCAAGTCTGGCGGAATTTAAGGAAAGCTTCGAGAACAAAATTTTTCTTTCCATGGTTTCAGATGAACATACATTCGAAACCATTGTGAAACGTTTTCAGTTTGTTTCGGAAGAGGCTCTGCTTCAATCTGATACTGACATTTATAAAATGTCAATTGTACATGAGGATCCTAAAGTTCTTTCTTATATTCGTTCCTGCCTGGAGAAGGAAGAAGGAATATCCATTGCATCTTCAGCCGCTACCAATCTTGAAATAACTCATTTCTATGCTCAAAAAGGAAATGCACTGCTTGAATATGCCATTAATAAAAAAATTCATCCCAGGGAAATCCTTGCCATGGGGGATAGTGAAAATGATTTATCCATGCTCATTCTTCCACTGGGTTACACCGTTGCCATGGAAAATGGATCTGAAAAAATCAGGAAAAGTGCACGGCTCATTACCAGATCCAATGAAGAGGATGGAGTAGCAGCAGCAATTGAAGCGCTGGTTTTGTCGGATGCAGCTTTAGCCACCGGTTAATAAACTATTATCATTCATAAAATTATCTGATATCATATCTGAATCCTCATCTTTTCCCTTTTATTCTACCTTTCAAACTCATTTCTTAACATTCAATTTCAACTTCACCCCGGTTTTATCCGGATCTTTTGAAAGATTTTGATTGACCGATAAAATTAAGAGAAAAGCAAGAAATAAGAGTTGAATTTCTGTTAAAATATGTGGGGTTGTCTAAGACAACATGGGAAAGGATTGAGGACAGAGTCATGGATCATGAGGATGAATTAGATCGTATGAGGGCCCGGAAGAAAAGAAGCGATAACGGCAGAATGCGTGAGAAGCCTACACAACATACACCGGAAAGAAAAAGTCAGACACAGGAGCCAATGCAGGCTTCCCATGGTGACAGAACTTATTACAGTACTGGTGATGGCAGGAATCCACGGGCCAGATACAGTGGTCAGCAGACCAGTGCAAACCACAAAAAGAAAAAAAGGCATCATAAGAAGCACAAATTTATGGTTAAATTAATTATCATTGCAGCATTGCTGATTGCAGGAATATTTCTTTTTAAACAGAGAACCCATGAGAAGGGTTATTGGACAATTGCCGTTTTCGGCGTGGACTCCAGAGATGGAAACTTAGACAAAGGCGCCTTATCGGATGTGGAGATGCTTTGCAATATTAATAAGGAAACTGGGGAAATCAAGCTGTTGTCTGTTTACCGCGATACCTATTTAAAGATTAACAGTAAAGGCACTTATCATAAAATCAATGAAGCGTATTTTAAGGGTGGGCACAAACAAGCCATGGAAGCCCTCAACGAGAATCTGGATTTAAATATTGACGATTATGCAACCTTTAACTGGAAGTCTGTAGCAGATGCCATTAATATCCTTGGAGGAATTGATCTGGAAATCACAGACTCAGAATTTGCTTACATAAACGGTTTCATCACAGAAACAGTAAATTCCACGGGAGTTGGGTCCCACCAGCTGAAACATGCCGGAATGAATCATTTGGATGGTGTACAGGCAGTTGCTTACGCAAGGCTGCGTCTGATGGATACTGACTTTAACCGAACCGAGCGTCAGAGAAAAGTCGTAAATCTGGCGATGGAAAAAGCAAAAAGTGCGGATTTTGCCACCAGAAAAACACTGGTAGCAACAGTTTTCCCGCAGATCTCCACCAGTGTGGGCATGAATGATATTCTGGCTATTGCAAAAGGCATCAGTAAATATCACATAGGTGAAACTGCCGGCTTCCCATTCTCTCGTACTACCATGAAAGTTGGGAAAATGGACTGTGTAATACCAACTACCCTGGAGAGCAATGTAGTGCAGTTGCATCAGTTCCTCTATGGTCAGGAAAACTATGCTCCGTCCTCTGCAGTAAAGAAAATCAGTGCATCGATTTCAAAAGAAACCGGACTCACAGAACCCGGTAAAAATACTCCGACAGGAGGAAGCTCCAGCGGCAAAAAGAGTAAGAATCAAACGGAGGCTGTTGCAGAGACAGATCCGGCACAGACAGAGACCGTTGTAGAAACGACAGAGGAAACCAAAGAGACGGTTAAGGAAACAACTGTATCAGAGACGAAAGAGCAGGAGAGTGGGAAAGCACCGACCAATGAAGACGGAAGTCTGATCGGTCCTGGAGCAAAAATCCCCGATACAAAGGAAGAAACAACGAAGGAAGAAACAACAAAAGAAACGAAAAAGCCAGTCAGCTCAGACAAAGCTTCAGAGGAAGAAATAACCACGAAATCAGAGACAAATGCAGGTCCAGGGGTAAAAGAATGAAGGTTTATGTAGTCAGACATGGGGATAAAGCAGAAGGTGATTATTTTAACGAATATCTTAGGCATCAGGATGAACCGTTAAACGAATCAGGTGAAGCAAAAGCAAAAATGTTATGTACTTATTTTAAAAATATAAATATTTCCCGAATTTATACGAGTGAATATCTGCGTACAAAGCAGACTGCAAAATATGTGGCCGAATTGAAGAGTATAACTCCCATAGAGGATAGACGGCTGAATGAAATAGACAATGGTCTAATTGAATCCATCAGTGATGATGAAATCAAAAAGCGATATCCTGAGTTTTGGACAGACTTTTTCAGCTATTCTAAAGATGTTAGATTTCCAGATGGTGAAACAGGCGAAGAGGTTAAGACACGGCAAAAAGAATTAATTGATGATATTCTTAAATATGGACAGGATGTATTGTTGTTCAGTCATGAGGGCTATATCAGGTTATTAGCTTGTCATATACTTGGGATACCTGTATATCAAAGAAATCAATTCAAATTTGATTTTTGTGGCATTATGGAGCTTTATTATGACGACGAAAATAAACTTTGGAAGATCATCAGAATGAATCAAATAGTTGAGGTTCAGTAACAAGTTTTCACTATGTCATTGGACTATGATAATGCCATTATGATATACTGATAGTATCTTATGGAAAAACGACAAAACCCTGAAAACGACAAATCAAATCGGCTTGATTTTGTCGTTTTTTTTGCATTAAAAAATATCTAGTAATGAGGTAATTAGAAGATTAAAAAAACGACAAAACATAATAGCAACTACCCTTTGCTTGATTTCTATTAGCATTCGCGATATTCTAAATTTAAGGAGGTATCTTTTATGTTTGATATAAAAAAATTTGGTGCATATATTTCAAGACTTCGTAAGAAAGCAGACATGACACAATCAGAACTTGCTGAACGACTTAACCTGACCCGTCAATCAATATCAAAATATGAGTGTGGAGACAGTTTTCCCGATATATCTATTTTGATTGAAGTTGCAGATGTTTTCGGCATTACTCTTGATGAACTTATTAGTTCCGGTCATCCAACTGAAAAGGAAGCCGCCATTCTTGAAAGCGCTGTGGAGGAGAAAGATTTATGCAGTGAATTAGACAAGCAATGCATATCTGACATTGTAAATATCGCGCCGTTGCTAAAGCCTAGTTTACTTGACAAAATGGCAAAAGGTCTTGCAAAACATGGAATAGATATTTCAAGCATTGTTTCACTTGCGGAATACATAAATGATGATGCAGTCGTTAAACTGCTGGAAAGCGCGACATATGACACAATTAATGAAAGCTTGCTTGAACGATTAATTCCGTTTCTTGACGGAAATTCAATTTCTATAATATTTGAAAAAATACTTGAAGGTGATCTTGATTATAGATTAATCAGGATTATGCTGCCGTACGCAGAATATATCTATCCTCAAGTTGAAGCTGCTGTTCTATATGGTGTTCTTAATGAAAAAGCGCTTCATATTCTAAGAGATTATGAATCTGAAAATGATAGATCAAACATTATGGCAAAGGAAATGAAAGGTAATAATTAAAATATTGCATTAACTGAAGGAGAAGTTTTTAATATCAATAGCTAATATTTAAAATGTTATGATAAAAAAATATGGTAAGTAAATAAGGAGATAAACAATGTATTCGGAATTTAAAGAATCTAAAAATTATCCAATACCTGAACAGGTAGATAAATGGGTGGAATCTATATGGAAAATGGCTAACTCAATAAAATGTGATGTTGAGGTTCTTTCTGACAATGGATTTTCCTTCAGTTTTGGAATTAGACATGTAAAAAACGAGTTTAGATATGTAAAATTCAAACCTGAAGGCATGGATGAGTTTTATGGGTATTGGCAACCAGTAATGTCTGGACCGGCACCATTACTGATCCATACTCCTGGATATGGTGCAGAAATTAGTACTCATCCAGAACTTGTATCACAAGGATATAATGTTCTTCACATTTCGCCACTAGGATATGCTACGCCAAATGGGCCGGATGAAAGCAAACAACGGGATAATACTTGGCCTGTTTTGGCTGACACGATAATGAGTAATGCCGAAAAAGGATATAAACATTGGCTTGTGAACTGTATTTTGGCAATAAAGTGGGCAATGGCGCAAACTGAAGTAATAGAAAATAGGGTTTCGTTTTTTGGAACAAGTCAAGGCGGAGGATGTTCTTTGCTATTAGGTTCGATTTTTAAAGATAAAGGAGTAAGATGTGTAGCGGCAGACGTACCTTTCCTTACTAATTTGCCTTTGGCAAAGAGTCAGGGAGCTATTTCTTATAACTACGAACCGCTTTGTTCAATTGATAATATAGATGGTAGTTGGCAAGCTTTGGGATTTGTAGATACTATCTCTCATGTTAAAAGATTAAATTGTCCTGTATTACTAACTGCAGGTGGAAAAGATAATATATGTCCTGCTGAAGCTATAAAATCTTTATCCGAATTATTACCTGGTACTTGCTCTTATAATTATTTTGATAATTTAGAGCATAGATATTCAAGAGAGTTTATAACTCTTTTATCATCTTGGGTTCGTATGTATGCTTGATGATGTTGTACAAGAAATGTATGGAATAGTATCTTGGAGGAATATCCTTGTATAGATTAAATTCAGTCGCGTAAGATACATACGCAAACTGTCCATACCTTGAGCCAGACTGAATCAGCTTAGGTGTCAGATTGACCTCGTCAGGGACAATGCGCCTAAGCTGAAGTGCTTTTAAGGTGTCTTCGCCAAAGGATTCTAGAGCCAGATTATATGGCGTTTCACCAGTATGAACATTTTCAACGCCCCCCTTCTGGCCGCTACGCATTGGATCAACTGTGAATGCAGAAGTTCTTGGTTTTCCTCATGCACAATTTTCCTCCCAGTTTTTACCTGTATTTTTCCTTATGCATCATTGTATCATAGGTCCTCCATTTCTTCAAAGCTCATCAAAAACGACTTTACATCATCGCATGTCATAAACCCACTCATGATACAGGCTCCTTTGGCGCCTGCTTTACAGACAGAACGGGCATTATTACATTCAATCCCTCCGATTGCGTAAACTGGTATAGATACACTCTTACAAATACATTCCAGGAAGCGGACACCACGCCCGGGTAATCCCTTCTTGCAGTCGGTTGCAAAAATATGCCCGGCGATAATATAGGTACAGCCAAGTCTCTCAGCTTCCTTGGCCTCCTCTGCCGAATGACAGGATACACCAATTATTTTAAAGTGCCGCTTCTGTACATCGGTCATTTTCCTCAGCTCTGGAAGCGGAAGATGTATCGCCTCCACATTCAGTTCTATGGCAGTATCAACAAAACTATGAAGCACACATGGAATCTTGTGCTTTGTACAAATTTGAATGACCTGTTTTGCAAGCTGCCTGTATTCTACCTCTGATAAGTCCTTTTCCCGGAGGATGATACCGGCAGGATGGCTGAGAGCAATTTTTTCTATTCGATGCAGAAAATCTTCTTTACACAAAATCCGGCTGGTAACACAATAAATATTAAACATAGAGATAATCATTCAAAACGGGCTGCAAGCCTTCCTTAGAAATGTGTTCATACATTTTTTTGAAGCTGCGACTGTCATTAATTTCAAACTGCTCATCGCCCTGTATTCCGTCTGACTCCTTTCCCCTGTATTTGCTTTCGTGATCGCCAATTCCCGTTGAAACTCCTGCAGAAACTTTCGTGGCTGCAATTTTTACAATACCATTGCGGAAAGCTTCACTCTCACGGGAAGAAACAGTAATTCCCACAAACGGCAGAAAAATGCGGTAAGCACAGATGACCTGACAAAGCTGCTTTTCACCCACATCCATAGGATTTATTTTCTCATTATTAATGATGGGGCGAAGTCTGGGACAGGAGAGGGACATTTCAGCATGCGGATATTTTCTTTGTAAATAATACACGTGAAGTGCACTGGCAAGTGCATCCGTCCGAAAATCCGAAAGGCCCAGCAATGCAGAAAATCCCACACCCCGCATGCCGCCTCTGAGAGCTCGTTCCTGCGCATCAAAACGATAGGGCCACACCCGCTTGTGCCCATATAAATGTATGGTTTCGTATTTATCTGCATGGTAGGTTTCCTGAAACACTGTTACATAGTCTGCTCCACATTGGTGAAGATACTGATACTCGTCTGTATTTACCGGATATATTTCCAATCCCACCATGCGGAAAAATCTCCGGGCCAGTTTACAGGCTTCACCAATGTAAGCCACATCACTCTGGGTACGGCTTTCTCCTGTAAGTATCAGGATTTCCTCCATACCGCTGTCTGCAATAATCTTCATTTCATGCTCAATCTGCTCTATGCTCAGCTTCATACGTCTGATATGGTTATAACAGTTAAATCCGCAATACACACAGTAGTTTTCACAATAGTTTGCAATATAGAGCGGAGTGAAAAGATATACTGTATTGCCAAAGTGCCTGCTGGTTTCCAGTCTCGCTTTGCGGGCTAACTGCTCAAGAAAGGATTCTGCCGCAGGTGATAAGAGAGCTTTGAAATCTTCCAGCGAACAAATCTCATGATCCAATGCTGACATAACATCTTTTGCAGTATATTGGGAGTAGTCATAGGACTTCATCTGTGATATGACCTTTTCGCAGATACCGGATTGAATCTGTTCCATTCCAGGCAGATACTCCATGTGATTTTTGCGGCATGATGGATCCGTTTCCAGTAGATGTTTCTTCTCAAGAACGGCTTCTGACAAATACTCAGAATCAACCAAAAATTTATTTTCCATACAATGCACCCCCTAGTTATGCAGAAAACCGGTCAGAGGGTCAGAGGCAGCTGCCCCACGAACAAGAACTCTGCCAAGACCAGAAAGATATGCCTTTCTCCCCGCTTCGATTGCCTGACGAAACGCAGATGCCATCAGAGGGAGGTCCCCAGCTGTGGCAAGAGCAGTATTTGCCATAATTGCCGCGGCGCCCATTTCCATTGCCTCACAAGCCTGGGAAGGCCGGCCAATACCGGCATCAACTATAATCGGAAGATCGATCTCATCTATTAAGATCTGAATAAACTCCCGTGTAGCGAGTCCTTTATTGGAGCCGATGGGAGAGGCCAGCGGCATAATAGCAGCAGCACCAGCACTCACCAGATCACGAGCTGTATTCAAATCGGGATACATATAAGGCAAGACCACAAATCCTTCGTTTGCAAGAATATCTGTTGCCTTGATGGTTTCCTGATTATCGGGCAGCAGATATTTGGAGTCCCTCATAATTTCAATCTTCACAAAGTTACCGCACCCTAATTCTCTTGCAAGTCTGGCGATTCGCACTGCTTCTCCGGCATCTCTTGCGCCGGAAGTATTGGGAAGCAGTGTAACCCCTTTCGGAATGTAATCCAGAATGTTTTCCTGTTCTTTCGTATTGGCTCGGCGAACGGCTAGGGTAATGATTTCTGCACCGGCATCCTTTACCGCTGCTTGAATCAGGCTCAGGGAATATTTTCCGGAACCCAGAATGAACCGGGAACTAAATTCCTGACCTCCAATGATCAGTTTATCGTTTGATTGCATAATGTCTACCTTCTTTCTGTAATTCAGGCTTCATATTTTTCCGCAAGAATGCGAAGCACCATATGTGCCTGATGTGCGGCGCATAACATGACTCGTGAGGACATAAGTCCAATATTATCCTCTACATCACTGACTTCATCTCCACAGAGGTAGAAATGATCTGTAATCCTTCTGGTTCTTATGAGGTTAGCGGAATCACTTCCTGCCATTCCGGAAGAGGCGATCAGATACCTTTCAGGCATCTTTTTCAGCACACTGTTTACCAGCATAGCTTTAGCCTCAGCCCCATCGAAAGCCTCACAAATGATATCTGCATTACAAAGCAGTTCATTGAAATTATTCTCATCGATTTGCCTGGTATGTGTGATGACTGTTATATATGGTGCGATTTCCTTTAAGTTTGCAGCAAGAGCCTCTGTTTTGAAGCATCCGGTTTGGGAAGCCTTGTACTGCTGGCGGTGGAGATTAGAGACCTCCACCTTATCAAAATCAATCAGAATCAGCCTGCCCACGCCTGCACGGGCAAGGGAAACAGCAATATTTGATCCAAGACCTCCAAGCCCGCAGATAGCGACAGTGGAGCTTGCGAACTTATCCTGCAAAGATTTTCCGTTTCGATTGTCAAGAGACCTCCTCATTTCATCCATTGTAGGAATGATGTTCATATCAGCCACCTCCTACAAAACTGACTACCTCAACAACATCACCATTTTGAAGTACTGTTTTCTCATACTGCTCTTTTGTAACGATTACTCCGTTCCATTCAACAACAATCCGCTTGGGATTGTAGCTGGTGCCTGCCAGATATTCTGCCAGAGTTTTTCCTGCTGCTTCATGAAAAATGCCATTGATTTTTATCATGATTTTAATCCTCCTTAAAAAAAATAGGAAGCTGCCTGATTGGCAACTTCCCATATTACTTATAAATTCAGTCGTCCCTACGTTGGCATTATCCAAATCAGGTTAATGGGTCGAAAGTCACACCTTCCTCTCAGCCTGTTTGGATAAAAACACCCGCAAGCTCCCCAGTATTAAATTGTTATAAATAATAATACTACTATACGTGTAATTATGCAAGATAGTTAAATTAATTATTTGTAATATTGCATGGATGAAATACTATAAGGGAGTATCTGATCAGGACATTCCAATGAATGGTGGTTCCTATGTTACAGAACATAAGGGTGGGGGAGAAGTATATAATTTTTGTCCTATTGACGTAGATGACGGATGCCCATAAATATTCTGCATGGTAATTTCACAATCTCCAATAAACTGATTTGTTTTCTTTAAAATAATCGCCCATAATGCGAAGCCATGATTCCCTAAAGATCATCAGTCTTAATAAATGAGCGCACCCAACGTTTAGGAAGCTTGAATTTTTTCTCTGGACTGTAATTATCTATAACAGAGCAGTAGTCATTCGCATCATAGCATTTTACCCGTGTCCAACGTCCGAAGAATGTACGGCATTCCATGACATCATAACATTGTACCCGGAGTGGTTTTGCAACACGAGTAAATACCTGTGTAATTTCACTTAACAAAGTTTCGGGGAAATTCTTTGAAACAGCAGAATAAAATTCGTTTTGAATTTCATCAAGAGCAAATATAATACCATCATCACCGTTACGGTTATATAGGAATTCACTATTACTGGCTTCATTGTGCTAATTTTCTATAAATACGGTAGTAGTAATAACTGTCACTTTTCATATTGGGTTGAATATGTCCAACAGGGGTTCTCTTTTCAAATAATTCAAAACCACATTTTTCAGCTAACCTACAAGACGGGATGTTCGCACAATCAATTGTAAGAATTAAATATGGTATATCCGATACCTGAAAACACCAATCAACCAAAGCATTCACCGCTCGTTTGGTATATCCCTTTCTCTGGTATCGTACGGTCATAAAGTATGCGACTTCCACTTCATTTAAAGTATCTTCCAGTCCCATACCGACCATACCAATCAATTGGTCATTTTCTTTCAATACGATGGCATATCGTTTATTCTCATAGATATCAGTAGATTCCTTTTGAGTTTGAAGCCAATCAATAAAACCATAAAATTTTTCTGGTTTTGGTGCATTTTCACACCAGTCCTTCATAAAACGAAGTATTTCTTTTTCACGAACAATTCTATGAAGAATTTCCGCATCTTTTCTTTCAAAGTCTCTAATTATAATATCATTCAATTCAATTCTCATATATTTCTCTCTTTCACAAAATATAAATAATATTCATAAATAGATTACCACTAAACTTACTAGTTATCAATATTAAGTTTTCAATGTACAGTAATCCATAAAATACTAATCTAAATGAACTTTTTTACAGTCAGAAATGAGCAATGTTATGAGTAAATTGAATGAATTTAAAACTACTGATATTAATGATTCATCGTTCCTCGCAATGAATCCTGAACAATTACTACCAACTTTCAATATTATGTTATCAATGTACAGTAAAATGTTAATTTCTAATTCGAAATAAGTTGACTAAATTATTAAGTAAAGGGCAGTAACCGCCAGACGAAAAGGACTAATCCTATCCCAATTTTGACCGTTGTCCAGGTGAAAACACAAGTGGCAAATATGAGCAGAAGATCAGAGCCGATAACGCAAAAAAATTATCATTATACCTCCATTAAATCTAAGTTTACATGACTAAACTACTGCATAAAAAAACTACTAACTTAATTACTGATAGCTAGTAGTTTTTACATTTTCATTTTATTTGCATCGAATTATGATCATAATCTTATCGTCAAATC
>Ga0316613_10002304_pt1 | contig 12329 bp, 10 predicted proteins | sample OWC_soil_day10_C_2_FD_207647 | JGI IMG/M metagenome (GOLD analysis project Ga0316613, IMG submission 207647) | Wetland soil microbial communities from Old Woman Creek delta, Ohio, United States - OWC_soil_day10_CT_b | ecosystem: Environmental > Terrestrial > Soil > Wetlands | place: USA: Ohio...
CCTGATTTGTTAACTAGCTCCAATAATTCCGCTTCCAATTTGGCATAATCTGGATTTGGATTGCGTTTGTTTAGTGAACGCAGCAATGCCTTTTTGGCTAATAAAGTTGATTTTTCCATAGTGCCACCAATACCAACACCAATTACCATTGGAGGGCAAGCATTAGGGCCAGCTGCCTTTACAGTATCAAGAACGACTTTTTTCACGCCTTCAACCCCATCGGCAGGAACCAACATTTTCAAAGCACTCTTATTTTCACTACCAAAACCTTTAGGGGCTAATTTAATTTTCAATTTATCCCCTGGCACGATCGTGATATGTAAAATAGCTGGAGTATTGTTGGTAGTATTTTTGCGATTAAACAAAGGCTCACCTACAACTGATTTACGTAGATATCCCTCAGTATAACCTTTAGCCACACCTGCATTCACTGCCTCTTCTAAGTTACCACCAACCAAATGAACATCTTGTCCTATTTCCATAAAAATTACAGCCATACCTGTATCCTGGCAAATAGGCACCTGATCGTTTTTGGCAATATCAGCATTTTCTACGATTTTGCCGATTATTTCCTTACCCAACGCTGACTCTTCTTGCTTTTCAGCTGTCACTAAAGCGTCATACACGTCTTCAGATAAATAATAGCAAGCATCAATACACATTTTTGCTATTGCCTGAGTAATCTGATCTACTTCAATTGTACGCATGTTCATCCCCCTATTCTAGTACGTAAGTGTATTATATCACAAACTTTTCATATAAACTACTACTCTATTAGTATGTTCATTTTTTTCTACTTAATATACAAAGCGTGTCTATTTTGCTAGCAAAAGCATAAAAGACACGCTTTAATTTATCTTAACGATCTATTTCACTTTAGAAATTGTTTACCAGCAATACCAGGTCTGGTCATTTCTTCAGGTGATAAAATAATTTCCAACTGTTCCCCAGTCAATAACCCTTTAGAAAGAACTAATTCTTTAACAGAGCTACCTGTTTTAAGGGCTTCTTTAGCTATGTTCGAAGCTTGTTCATAACCAATATGAGGCAACAATGCAGTCACGAGACCAATACTTTTATCAACCATTTCCCGGCATCGTTCTTCATTGGCAGTAATACCTTTAATACATTTATGATTCAAAGTATTGACTACATTCGTCAAAATAGTCAAAGAGTTAAAGAGATTATAAGCCATAACTGGTTCCATAACATTTAATTCAAATTGTCCATTTTCTACAGCCAAACTAATTGCCGTGTCATTACCAATAACTTGGTATGCTACTTGATTAACAACTTCAGGAATAACCGGATTTACTTTACCAGGCATAATAGAAGAACCAGGTTGTCTAGCTGGTAGGGAAAGTTCACCCAAGCCACAACGTGGACCTGATGCCATCATTCTCAAGTCACTAGCAATTTTGCAAAAAGACAATGCAGTAACTTTCAACGCACTGGAAAATTCAGCAATCTGATCCGTATTTTGGGTAGCATCTACCAAATCTATGGCGGACTCAATTCTTTCACCTGTTAACTGTGAAAGTTCTTCTACTACATACTTAATGTACTCAGGTTCAGCATTAAGACCAGTCCCTACAGCAGTTGCTCCCATATTTACGCAGTGCATATTCTTAACATTTTCACGAACTCGCTTAATACCCCGTTTTGTCGCTTCAGCAAAAGCATAAAATTCTTGGCCTAATGTAATTGGTACAGCATCCTGCAAGTGAGTGCGTCCCATTTTCAATATATGATTAAAACTATTACCCTTCTCAGTGAACGTAGTTGCCATTTCTTCAAGAGCCGCAATTAGTTTTTTAGCTTTCGTTATAGTACATATACGCATAGCAGTTGGCATTACATCATTGGTAGACTGAGCCATATTTACATGATTATTGGGGGAAATAAGGTCGTAGTTGCCTTTTTTCTCACCTAATATTTCAAGAGCTCGATTGGCAATGACTTCATTAGCATTCATATTCATGGAAGTACCTGCTCCACCTTGAATACAGTCAACAACAAATTGATCATGAAGTTTTCCATTAGCAATTTCTTCTGCAGCTTGTACAATGGCGTTACCAATCTTCTTCGGCATACGACCAGTTTTCATATTAGCTTTAGCAGCAGCTGCTTTTACAATACCAAAGGATTTAATAAAATCATCATTCAGTTTGTGGCCGGTGATAATAAAGTTATCCAGCGCTCTAGTCGTTTGTACCCCATAGTAAATTTCATCTGGTATTTCAATTTCGCCTAAAAAATCATGTTCTCTACGCATGATTTAGCACCTCCACTGATTTATCTTACTATTATCATAGCACATTATTTGTATTTTGTATACAATATACTTTTATTTCTTGTTCTATAAAGAAAATCTGTTCCCTCTACCTTGATATCAGCTAAGCGAGTATCACTAAAAAGGGAACAGATTTCATACTTATATTATATTTACCAGATATTATTAACTCTATTAGTCAAATAACACCATAATCAATGTCTTGACTGACTATTTTTAATTTTTTCGATAATCGGTATAGCCTCTGTTGAACGCAGATATTGATATGTGGTACACGGTACTAAAGAGCGAATTTCATCCCATCCATTTTCACGAATGAGTTCCCTCACCCGAGAAGCACTCACAACTCTGCCATTAATTGCAATTCTCGACATTTCACGCACCTCAATATGATAATCAGGTAACACATCAAACATCGCCTGATTATAAGTCTTGGTGACAGAGCAATAAGGTTCGTCACCAACATATCGGCAAGTAATGCCCATAGCTGGCGCTATGTGCTGGGCAAAAATAGTGGCATCAAGGCGAGTCTGAGCAATGACTGTTTCATCACCTCTTGTAAAATACCCTGGAAAAGTAGCAGCTGATATAACATATTTACCACCTGGCACAACAACTACATTATCATATCCAGCTATCCCTTCCCGCACAAGACGCTGGCGAACATCAAAAGGAAACAGAGAACCTTCTTCACTAACCACCAATACAACGACCCCCGGATTTTCAGCAGCAGCTTTGGCAATCACTGCCTGGTGCCCCAAGGTAAATGGATTACAATTTACCACCAAACCAGCCCGTCTTCCTGGTGGTAAGTTTATCGTTTGCCTTGCCATCTCCCGGCAATAGGTATCAATAGACCCCATACCTGCCTCAAGTAGTACTGCATACGGCTTTGCCTGGGCTATTTCATTGAATCCCAGAGCACTAAACAAATGGGCCTTATCAGGTTTGGTGAAAATAAAATAATGATATATGCCCCGTTGCCCAGCTTCCCGCATTAAATGACTTATCACTGCAGAAGTTAGTCCTTCCCCTTGCAGAGACTCATCAATAGCAATATTGCGGAGAACTTCCCCCGCAAATGAACCAGTAGCGACTAGCGTATTTTCTTTATATAGCGCAACTGTATAATCTACTTGCTCATTGAAGGTCAAAGAAAAACGTGCTAAGAAATCCCGCACAGCAGTCACTTGTCTTGGATTGTTAAGATTTATCGCCCGTTCCTCGATATTGCCCCACAGCATGATTATTCCTCCACTTGACGTACAACATCAATAATTGTGCCGTCACGATATTCGACGATAGCAACAATTTTTTCCCCAGTTTTGATTTGTTTAGGAGCACCAGCAATTTTTTCAGCCAATTCTTTTAATTCCTGTATATCTTTAACCGGCAAACCGGCAGCCAATATTTTTTCTTTTAAATCAGTTCTGCGTGGATTGATAGCTATACCTCGTTCAGTCACTAATACATCAATGGTTTCCCCCGGAGTGGTGGCAGTAAGCACTTTATCCACAATAATAGGCAGACGGCCCCGTAGTAGATTAGCAACAACAATTGTAACCTTCGCACCTGCTGCAGCATCAGAATGACCACCTGAGCCACCCATAATGACTCCATCTGAGCCAGTCACGACATTGACATTAAAGTCTGTATCAATTTCAGTAGCACCAAGGATTACAGCATCCAATTTATTTACTGCACACCCCGCATTAAATGGACTGGCATAATAATCAGCGCCAACTTCCAAATGATTAGGGTTTTTAGCGATAGACTGAATGGCTTCTAAATCAAACCCTTGAACATCGATAAGTTTCTTAAATAATCCTTTTTCCAGCATATCCACCATATAACCAGTAATACCACCTAAGGCGAAGCTACCGGTTACGCCATCTTTTTCCATCATCCTGCGCACAACAGCAGCAGTGGCGAGAGAGGCACCGCCGGCCCCTGTCTGAAAGGAAAATCCAGCTTTTATCAATCCAGCTGCTTGAATGACTTTTGCTGCATTATCTGCAATTTTAAGTCCTACTGGATCTTTCGTAATACGAGTCGTTCCTGACACAATTCCCTTAGGATCTCCCACACAATCTACTTTTACTACATAATCAACTCTGGTTTGAGGGATAGACACGGGAGATAGAGGATATTCTACCATATAGTCAGTAACAGCTACCACATAATCTGCATACTGAGCATCAGGAAAAGCATAGCCAAGAGAACCACAGGCTGCTGGCCCTTGCACACCATTAATATTACCATATTCATCAGCGGCTGGCGCGGCAATAAAAGCCACATCAATTTTAAGTTGGCCACATTCAATCGCACGTCCTCGCCCACCATGAGTACGCATTACTACAGGTGTTGCAAATAGGCCTTGGGATACAGCCTTGGCTACTGGCCCAGACATATAATTAGTATCTAAAGCTGTTACTACACCATTTTTAGCATGTTCAATAAGTGGTGCATGTACAGGAAAAACAGAACTTAAGGCTACTTTCAGATTTTTTAATCCTAGTTTTGCTGCAGTAGTCAAGACCATGTTGACCACGCCATCCCCATTACGGAAATGATGATGAAACGACAAAGTCATACCATCAGTAACTGGTATTTTTGCAAATACTTCTGCCAAACTATCCAACATTTTGCTATCAGTAGGATGCACTGTTTTTACTTTAGGTGCTTGGCGATTCATGCTAGGCGGTGTATCAAAAGCACCAGCAAAAACTTTCACCTCAGCAACTCCAGAAATATATTCAGGTATTTCACGTCCAAGTGCATTTTTCATTACTTCGCCCCCTCAATCAAGCCTAATAACCGTGCCAAATGCAAAATACGCTCTGCCCGGTTAACAATCGGTAAATCTACCATTTTCCCATTCAATGAAGCCACACCAGAGCCTTCAGCTTCAGCTTTGCGAATCGCATGAATAACTTGCTCAGCCCAATCAATATCACTAATACTTGGATTAAACACACTATGAATGACATCAATTTGTCTAGGATTTATGGATAACTTGCCTTTAAAGCCAAGCCGTTTCGCCAGTTCAGTATCAGCAAGTAAACCCTCTTCATCATTAGCATCTGTATAGGGTGTATCAATGGATTGAACACCAGCAGCAGCGGCAGCATTGACTAGAATAGTACGGGCCGTAAAGATCTCAGTACCTTCTTTTGTACGCATCGCACCAAGACCTGCAGTATAGTCTTCTGCCCCTAATGCCAACGCTACTACTCGAGGATCAGCCTTTGCAATATTATAAGCCTCAAGAATCCCTCGTGGAGTTTCTAGTAAAGCAATGATTTTTACAGGAGTTTGATCAGGTTGTTCAGCTGCAGCAATCATCTGCACTGCTGTATGTATATCTTCTGCACTCTCTACCTTAGGTACCAAAATAGCATCAGGATGACAAGGCACCACAGCTTTAATATCCTCTGCCGCAAAAGTGTCCAGCGGGTTAATGCGGATGACTTTTTCACTACATCCATAATCTACAGTTCTCAAGGCATGTGCAATTAAAAAACGGGCAGCATCTTTTTCACTTGGTGCAACAGCATCTTCCAAATCTAAAATTACAGAGTCGGCACCAAATACACCACCATTTTGCAGCATTCCTGGATTATTTCCTGGAATAAACAACATACTTCTTCTTAATTTCATATCCATTACAGTATTTCCTCCTTAAGGACGGCACCTGCCCGACTGAGCGCCGTCAATACCCGAGCACGAATTGTACAATCAAGAGCGCCACGATCCAGAGCTTTTATATAGATATCATTGCAATCTTGTTCAGCTACTGTTTTTTCTAATGTTAGGCGTATATCTTCACCATATTGAGCCATAACAATGCTTTCTAATTCAATGACTATACCACTGTCTTGCGGACCAGGTGCCACTGTAATCATAATATCACTGGATTCCAAAGTACCTGCCTGAGCAATTTTTACTAAACTTGCCATTTCTTTTACCTCCTTATTAAAACAAGCGCTAACATATCCTATTGAAAGGCAAAGGCACAAAAGACACAAAGGGTACGCAAAAAAGCATTATGATTCTCTTTGCGATCTTTGTGCCCTTTGCGGTTAGTGTCTTTGTCTTGCATTTTTTATTCTTATGGGTACTGTCTTTTAAAAAGACAGTACCCGCTCAATAGTTAGTTATAAAATTTTATAGATTAGCAGCATAACTCACACCAGCAAATCCATCAAGATTTTCATTGACAGGACCTACCAAACCAATAATGAGATAGGTCTCGCTTTTCGGATCATACTTATATTCATGGAATAACCGGAAATTTTCAATTTCTTCAGTATTGCGCACATGGGTCCGTGGCCCAGTACACGCCCAGGAAACGTCTCCAATGTTAATATGCCCTTCATCAGAGTAGCATACATTGACACCTTCATCAATGATTTGTTTAACCTTTTTCTCAACTTCCTTAAGATCAATATCAATCTTCATCGGATATTCCAAAACAAAGCCATGATGTACATCTCGATGTCCAAAAGGTTTTGATACTCCATAATCCTTTAACAAAATGCTTGCAGTCAAATCTTCGGCACTATGGGCCATCTTACGATACTGCAGTGTTTTAATTGACACATCAACAATTTCTTTAGGAAATGGTCCAAACAGATTGGGACGCACTACAATAACTTCGCCACCTATACCAAGCAGTACATCAGCATTAATGCCAAGAGATGGATACAATAAATCAAAATGTTCTATAATGACACGTTTGCCATGAGATAAAGCCTGCTTTACAGCTTCAGCTAATACATGAATTTGCGTAAATGCCAACTCAAAACGAGTGTCCATATGATAAGTATGGCAGGTAAAAAAACCTTTATCAATGTTCTTCAAGAGAGGCAGGGGGCGTAAATTTACCCCGTCATCATCATTTGTCAGCTCCAGCCCAGGAAACATCCCCTTAATCATCGATGATTTACCTGCCCCGGCTGCACCAACAACACCAATTAGTCGATCAAGGGGTGACAGATATCGTTCACTGACTTGCTGCCCCAATACATACATCCGATTACGACCCCGAGGCGCGAAGTAACTGGCATACATTAATTGCTCATGCATTACAGATTTCATTTGTTTACGCCTTCAGTGCTTTACGTACCGCCAAAATACGTTGCATTTCGTTATACACAATCATAAAGCCTTCATCAACGCCCATTCCAGGCTTCGCGAGCATTTGTACTGGTTTAGTTGCCATGGCAAGATGTACACAAACTTGTGCAGAACGATCTGTCTCGTTACAAGTACCACCTTGGTAAGCGCCAACACCTTTTTCTTGACAATAAAGTACAGCTTCAATGGTATTATTGATACCGCCTAAATCAGGAGTTTTTATTTGCAGCATATCGCCAGCATTGTTATCAGCAAAATATTTAATATCTTCTAAAGTATTGCACCATTCATCTGCTACTACTTCTACATTGATCTTTTCTTCATGCAGACGAGCAGTAATCTCTTTCAAAGCTAACATTTGCTTTTCACGATCTTCTACATCCATAGGACCTTCGATACGTAATTTAATAGGAGCAGCTGCTTTTTCCAATTGACGGAAATAAGCTACCATTTTTTCTGTATCATTGTTAAATGCAGCACCAATTGTGCCATACACATCAATATGCATCACTGGGTTATAAGCATCGCTAGTACGTAAGCTTAAGATACGGTTTTTCAGCCAAGTAACATATTCAACTAAAAGTTCACCGTTTTTACCCAGTTTTTCTTCAACATTATTAATAAGAGCATGAGGTAATACTTGGGCTCCTTTGATAATCATCTTATCTGCATTATCATAACGATTATCGCCTGACTGAGTGAAAATATTAATTTCTTCAGTGCTTACAACAGTATTGTATTCTTCAGCAACAACTTCACACATCAGTTTATGTTTAGCTTTAGCCACGGCGTCCAAAATAGCTTGAGTCACGCCATAACGCAATGCAGTATGAATCAACTTACCTGTTTTAGCATCAACCATGCTGTCAACTTCGCCAGCTAATTGTCTAAAGGAAGAAAGCTCACGGCCAACTAAAAGCGGTCTAATTTCCTGTTCAATAACAGGAATAAAATCATCCGCTAAAAATAATGGGTCACGTCCGCCTGCTCCACTGTATTGTACAGCAGCACAATCGCCATAAGCTACTTGTCCATCTTCAAGTACAATCATAACAGATACAGCTTCACCTGATTGACGAATAGAACGAAATCCCGGTGTAACAGTCTCACCGACGTAAGTAAAGCCATCATGCTTGGCACCAGCTTTAATTGCCCGTTGATCATCAAAGTAGAATCCAGTACGACCTTTGGAACATACGACGTTTACAATTTTCATTATTACACTCTCCACTCCATTATTTTACGTTGACAGATAAGAGGCACTCATCCTCTCACCTGTCATCTATCACTTCTAGTTGTTACCTATCTAGGTCTGCCCACTAAGCGACCGTTGGAAATGGCATAGATGTCATCAATAACCATTTGGAAGCTAGCTTTACGACCTTCTGATTTTGCACGTTCATCGATTTTAGCACGGTGGAAATCAACAATATCCTGAGTGAAAGGCAGATTACCTACATCAAATAAACGTACAGCACCATTATTATCACGAGCAGGAAGAATCTTATTTAAAGAATATTGGCTAGGTGCAAATGGCACATCAAGTACGCCTGTCTCAAAGGCTCTAACACTACCAACAGCAAAGTCCCCATTACCAATTTCAAATATTTTATCCAAAATACAACGTGTTTCAGCTTTGATCATAGCCAATTCAACATCAACTTCTGCACTCAATGGGAATGGTTGATCTCTAAGCATATTGATTAATTGTTTGGTTGTACGAAGACCCATAGCATTGGCTTCCTTAGTAGGAATCCCTAATGCTTCATGAGGAGTTTTAACAATAACTTTAGTTGCTTTTGCCAGAGCAGCTGCTGCTGCACCCCAAGAAATTACTGCAAAAGCTTTTGCTTCATCTTGCGGGAAGCCGCCCATCCATTGATGAAATACGGTAGTGATTACACAGTCATTGTAACCATGTTTTACCAAATATTCCTCTGCCAATTGCTCTAGTGCCTTAATGGCCGCAATATCCTGGAACAAGTTACCACACTGACCATAACCTAGAGTAATATTTTTAACACCTTGTTCTGCTGCTAAAATAGCTTCGATAACGGCTACCGCATGAGAAACACAAGGCGGTACCAGTGTACCAGTCAATGGCCCAAATGGTTCCCGATTGATTTCAATACCATGCTCTGCATAGATACCTACTAAACGGTCATTATACTGCCAATCAAAAATAGTTTGTTCTAATGATACACTTTTAGCATAAGGGATATTGTAGGAAATACCGCCCCCCTCATAGGATGTGAAGCCACCAGCTAAAGTGATTTCAGTCAAAAGACGAGCATCTGGCGTGCCGTGACGTACTTGCAACGGTCCTTTTACGCTTTCTACTAATTTACGCACACCATGAACACCATGGTTAACTGCTGGGAAGCCATTTAGCAATGAACGCCCCGCTTTCATGCTTTCCTCAATGGCATTTGCACAATTTTGGTATTGGTTTTGACGAGTATAGCTGTCAATTGTACTTGGCAGAAGATCAGCTTCGCCTTCTGTATGCAGGAAGTTTAAAAGATTAATATGCTCATCGAGCAACGCAACACCAGCGCGAGGCTGAGTTAATGTTTCACCATTCTTCTTAGCTTTTACCAAACGTTTAGCAAATTGCTTTTTCGCAGGAATGGTTTCATGATATTTTACCGCTTCCTCAAAGTCTACATCAGCCCCTGTTGGCCACTGCGTTAATATGTCTTTACGCATAGCATAAAATTCATCATGGGACCACTTTTTATTTTTCAATTCCATAATCATTACCTCCGCACAATATATTTTTTCATCATTCGTATTGCTACATCAGGATATTCGCCGCCTAACAAACCCATTGATGCCATAATATATTCTTCATCAATCCAAAATTCTGGTGATATAGGTTTTAACATATGAGGCGTACTTTCCTCATAGGCAGTACCCATGAGGATGCCCTCAGGCTCTTTGTGATTGACAATAACTCCACCTGTACCAACAACTATTTTAACTGCAGTTAAATCTTTGCCCTTCTGTACAAAGGCCTCCCCAAGGAGGGTAAATACTTTTTCAACCTGACCAACATGGCGTTCTGTCGCTAGACAGGTACAAGCCCTACCCATAGCAATTTCCACTTTGCTTTCCACATCACTTTGGGGCAAATATTCAATGTTCTCTTCTACTTTTTGCATATATGCTTCTACATCAGCCTCAGTAACCACAGCAAAATCTGCAATCATTTTCGCCCCGGCAGCTTTAAACAATGCTGTTGCGCTATATCTCATACCTAGGTCACCTTCTACCGTACGCTTGGCAAAAGGCTCAGGCAAACCCTTGAGAGCTACATTTGCTCGATTCGGGTCACCTTTTGCAATGGAATAGACATCTGTAGTAGCACCACCAATGTCAATAACCATCAAATCACCTAAGCCAGATTCATAAGAAGTACCTTTGCCTAGTAGATCAGCAGCTTTCAATACGGCAGCCGGTGTCGGCATTACCATATGATCTACAAACTGATTGGCCTTATTTAAACCTTTTGCTTCCACAATACGCCGTAAAAATACGTTGCGTATCGTCTCGCGAGCTGGTTCAATATTGAGCTCATTAAGTCGTGGCATGACATTTTCAGTATGTACCACTTCTGTCATGACTTCAGATAAGATCTTCACGACTTGAGGTGCTGCTGATTTATTACCAGCAACAATGACTGGTATATCTTTACCTAATGTTGTCAGCATTTTAGCGTTATGGAGAATGACTTCCTTATTACCGCCATCAGTACCACCAGCAAGCAAAATAATTTCCGGATTCAGAGCAGCAATTTCTTCAATCTCATACTCGCTTAATTCATTACCATAGACGCCCATGATTTTCGCTCCAGCACCAAGTGCTGCGCGTTTAGCAGCCTCAACTGTAAGTTCAACTACCAGTCCAATGGCTACCATTTTCAATCCACCAGCAGCACTAGAACAGCCCAGTACTTTAGCAAATTCCAATTTTCCAGCCTTAGAAAACAGTTCATCAAGCGCCTGATTAAGACCATCCATAATGTCAGTTTCTACAGTAGTAATTCCACGAGCAGTACCGAGTACTATTTCGCGTTCAACATCTACTGCTGTAATTTTGGTATAGGTACTACCAAAATCAATCAGCAAAACATTACTCATATACAAGACTCCCTTTTCTTAAACACCTAAGTCATTTTTCAAATCAACAATCACTTGGTCAGGCAATATTCCTGGCTCATAAACCCTGTCATACCCCATTGCTAAGAACTTATCTCTAACTGCAGTAAAATCCGTTTTACCAACTACTAGATTACCACCAACATAAAGCTTAATATCACCAAGTCCGACCTCACGGCAACGGTCTTTGAGACCACGACAGTCAATCTCGCCATGACCATACAGAGAAGCTACCAAAATAGCCTTAGCACCTGTCTCAATTGCCGCATTAATAAACTCTTCCTGTGGCACCAGCACCCCTAAATTAATTACTTCGAAACCTGCTGATATGAGCGCATAATTTAGAATTTTATTACCAACTGCGTGACAATCTGCCCCAATAACCCCCAAGACTACTTTCACTTTATTGTTCTCCATACTAATGACTCCTTTACATTTATAATCTATATTTAGTTATTATTTTGTTGACCTTTTATACTGCCTGGCTTACTAGTTTCATCATCACTTGATTCAATGAACCACGATCAATCTCATAATAAAAAGTAATAACTTCCTGATGATCAGCCGCTATTTGATTCACTAATCTTTCTCGTTCTTCACTGACGATTATCACATTGTAATTTTCGATCAGTGAATGAATTTCCTTACGATCATCGGATTGTATTAGCACTAAGTCAAGCTGGTTGATCATTGCTCGCTCAAGCAATTTCTCGAGTTTTTCTTTAAATTCTTGCGTC
>Ga0316613_10002305_pt1 | contig 12325 bp, 13 predicted proteins | sample OWC_soil_day10_C_2_FD_207647 | JGI IMG/M metagenome (GOLD analysis project Ga0316613, IMG submission 207647) | Wetland soil microbial communities from Old Woman Creek delta, Ohio, United States - OWC_soil_day10_CT_b | ecosystem: Environmental > Terrestrial > Soil > Wetlands | place: USA: Ohio...
TATACACGGCATCAAGAATTTCAAACGCTTTTTCCGCCAGGTTTTCGGCCGTGGGTATGCAGTCGAGCACCACTGTCTTGTGCCCCGGCATGCTTTTCAGAAATTCAACAACCTTGGCATCGCCGGAATAAACAAGAAAAGCGTGATCCCATGCATCGACCACATGCTGCCGCGCAAGCGACTTGATCTCCGAAAAATCCATGACCATGCCATTCGCGGGATCACCATCCCTCCGAATCACTTCGCCAGCGAGCGTCACTTCGATCACATAGCGATGGCCGTGCAAGTGCCGACACTGACTCCTGTGATCAGGAATGCGATGACCGGCATCAAACTCTAGGCGTCGGGTTACAAGCATGGCAGACTCGGAAAAATAAGGCGCCGGGATTATATCATCGGCGTATCACCACCCTGCCCCCCTTGTGAGGCGAAACGAACCCATGCTCAGCACACACAACCACAGCCGCGACAGCGCCGGAATGAAGTACGTTTATCCCGTAATCTCCCGGCGCGCCGGCGGTGTATCGATCGGGATAAACCTCAACACGAACAATGCCTGCAACTGGGGATGCATCTATTGCCAGGTCCCCAACCTCACCCGAGGCGGCCCGCCAGCAATCGATCTGCCACTGCTCGACACCGAACTGCGGCAGTTCTTGAACAACGCCACTCAGGGAGATTTTCTTGAGAAGAATGCCCCCGAGAAGGCACGACGGCTAGTCGACGTCGCTTTTTCAGGGAACGGAGAACCGACCAGCGCCAGAGAATTTCCCAAGGCTGTCGAAATCGTCGCCAACGCGCTGAGCGACTTCAATCTGCTCGAAACACTTGCGCTGCGGGTAATAACCAACGGAAGCCTCTTGCACCTGTCGAGCGCAAGACACGGCATTGCTCGTATCGGCAGCCTTGGTGGAGAGGTATGGTTCAAGATTGACCGAGCGACGCTTCAAGCAATCGCGCTCGTTAACGGTACCCAGTCATCACCTGACAAAATCAGAAAGAACGCTCTTGCATGCGCGCAACTCGCGCCAACCTGGATTCAGAGTTGCTTTTTCGCCATCGACGGAAACACAATCGACGAAAGTGAGTTTTCCGCCTACCTTGATCTCATCGCATCGATAAGCCAGCAGATCAAAGGAGTGCATGTCTACGGATTGGCGCGCCCTTCCATGCAGCCAGAAGCAAAAAGGCTTTCAGCGCTAACCGCCGAAAGCCTCATGTTTCTTTCTCAGCGCATCGCTGCGCTTGGCGTCGATGTCATCACGAACCCCTGACGACACCGCGCCTGATACGCCTAGCCAGCTTTCTTCTTGGCTTTCGCAGCCTTCTTGAGAGTCTTGTAGAGCTCGGGATCCTCGCTCTTCAGATAATCAACGACATCAACATCGTCGCGCTTGATACGCTGGATATCGATTTGCTCAACGTGTACCAGGCGAAGCAACTCGCGCACCGGCCGAGGCATATTGCGACCGCTCTCATAACGCGACCCACCACTCTGCGTAACACCAATTCTCGACCAGAACTGCTGTTGATTCAGCCCAAGCTTGCGACGAATCTCACGCGGTTCATTGGTTTTCTCACTCGTTCTTGCAGTGCTCATTTGCATCCTTTCTTACGGCACCACGCCGCCGGCAGGTCCCATTTTGTTGTTTAAGTAATCTACTTGCAGGTTCAAAGCATCTATAACTTTAGTCATAGTTTTGCCAGTATAGAACATGAACATATACCGTTGCAAGTGGCATTTATTCCCAACTTCCAAAGCGCTTCCAACCGAGGATCAGCAATGGAAATACCATTGTGTTTCAAGCAAATAATGCGCTAGAATCAAACGCTTTCGTGACTTACTTTTGGATTGTGCATGGCGCTGATTGTTCAGAAATTTGGTGGCACGTCGGTTGCTTCTACTGACCGGATCAAGAACGTTGCCAAGCGAGTCGCCCGCTGGAAAGCTCAGGGGCATGACATTATTGTTGTCCCATCAGCGATGTCGGGAGAAACCAACCGATTGATCGGCTTGGCCAAGGAGATTTCTTCCGTCCCCGATCCTCGCGAACTCGATGTGATCGCCTCAACCGGCGAGCAGGTGACCATCGGTCTCCTGGCCATGGCCCTGAAGGAAGAAGGGCTGAAGGCTAAAAGCTACACAGGGCCTCAAGTACGTGTGCTGACAGACAGCACTTTCACCAAGGCACGCATTCTTCAGATCGATGACGAGAAGGTCCGCAAGGATCTTGCCAATGGTTACGTCGTCGTCGTAGCCGGCTTCCAGGGCGCGGATGAGAACGGAAACATCACCACCCTGGGACGCGGCGGCTCGGACACATCCGCAGTGGCCCTCGCAGCGGCTTTGAAAGCCGACGAATGCCAGATCTACACAGACGTTGACGGGGTGTACACGACGGACCCACGCGTCGAACCCGACGCCAGAAAACTGGACACTATCACCTTCGAAGAAATGCTCGAGATGGCCAGCCTCGGCTCGAAGGTTCTGCAGATCCGTTCGGTCGAGTTCGCCGGCAAATACAAAGTCAAACTGCGCGTACTTTCCAGCTTCCATGATGAAGGCGAAGGTACTCTGATTACTGTTGAGGAAGACAAGCAAATGGAACAACCGATCATTTCCGGAATCGCCTTTAATCGCGACGAGGCCAAGCTGACGATTCTCGGGGTCCCCGACCGTCCCGGCATTGCCTACCAGTTGCTCGGCCCCATTGCCGATGCCAATATCGACGTCGACATGATCATCCAGAACATCTCTCACGACGGCACCACCGACTTTTCGTTTACGGTCAACCGCGGCGAGTACGCAAAGGCGATGGATATCCTCAAGAGCACGGCCGAAAAGCTCGGAGCACGCGGCGTCGTCGGCGACAACAAGATCTGCAAGGTATCCGCTGTTGGCGTCGGCATGCGCTCGCACCCTGGAGTTGCCAGCAAGATGTTCAATGTCCTCGGCCAAGAGGGCATCAACATCAGAATGATCGCCACCTCCGAGATCAAGATCTCGGTCGTCGTTGAAGAAAAGTACCTTGAACTGACCGTCCGGGTTCTCCATAAAGCATTCGGACTGGATAAAGCGGAATAAGCTTTCGAACCGTTTGACCGAAAGGAACGGAAAGGCTATCATCGCGCCCTTCTGGAGACGTGGCCGAGAGGTCGAAGGCACTCCCCTGCTAAGGGAGCATGCGGGCATAAACCTGCATCGAGGGTTCGAATCCCTCCGTCTCCGCCAAAAAACCCGATAGCCGGCTATCGGGTTTTGTTTTTTCCGCTTCAACGTCTGCCTGCACTTTTTTTTGGAAGAATCCCATGACGGCACAAATCCTCGACGGTAATGCGCTCGGACAGAAACTTCGCGCGGGCTTCAAGCTACGCGCTGAAGAACTCGCCACTCAAGGAATGCGTCCTGGACTGGCAGTCATCCTGGTCGGAGAAGACCCGGCATCCCAGGTTTATGTACGCAACAAGGTCAATGCATGCGCACAGGCGGGCTTTTATTCGGAGAAACACGCCTACCCCCCAGATGTTGTTCCGAAAACAGTCTTCGACAAGATTGCCGAACTCAATTCAGACCCCAAGATTCACGGCATTCTCGTGCAACTCCCTTTGCCCAAGCACTTTCACGCCGACGCGATCCTCGACGCGATTGCACCGGAAAAAGATGTTGATGGATTCCGCGCCGAGAACGTCGGTGCGCTCATGCAGGGCCAGCCCTGCTTCATCCCGTGCACCCCATACGGCGCCATGAAGTTTTTCGAAGAAGCGGGGATCAGCCTCAAAGGCAAAGAAGCCGTGGTTGTCGGCCGATCCAACATTGTGGGCAAGCCGATGGCCATGCTGTTGATGCACGCAGGCGCTACCGTGACGGTATGCCATTCGCAGACACGCGATCTGAAGGCACACTGCCATCGCGCCGACATCCTCGTTGCCGCCATAGGCAAGCCCAGAATGATCACGGGCGACATGGTCAAACCGGGCGCTGTGGTCATTGACGTCGGGATCAATCGACTGCCCGACGGGAAACTTTGCGGCGATGTCGATTTCGAATCGGCAAAGGAAGTGGCGTCGTTCATCACTCCGGTTCCCGGCGGCGTGGGGCCGATGACGATCACGATGTTGCTCGCCAACACGCTGGAAAGCGCCGAGCGCGCGCTAAACGCTTAATCACCTGACGCAAAGGAGAGAATCATGGCGACTCAACCGCTCGTAGGCATTGTCATGGGATCGGATAGTGACTGGCCGATAATGCGCGCTTGCGCGGAGACGCTGAAGAAGTTCGGAGTCTCCTATGAAGCCAAGGTATTGTCCGCACATCGCACTCCCGAGGCGGCCCTCGACTATGCCGCATCGGCGCAGCAACGCGGCATGAAAGTGTTGATCGGCGCGGCCGGCGGAGCCGCCCACCTCGCCGGCGTCCTGGCCGCGAAGACCGAACTTCCGGTACTCGCCGTACCGATGCCATCCAAGCATTTGCAAGGACTGGATTCGTTGCTGGCCATGGTGCAGATGCCGGGCGGCATTCCTGTCGCCACGTTCGCCATCGGCGAGGCGGGCGCAACCAATGCTGCGCTGTTCTCGATAGCGATGCTGGCACTGGGTGACACTGAACTGGCGAAGAAATTGAGCGAGTTCCGTGCTCAACAGACGAAAAAGGTTCTCTCCAAAACCTTGCCGGATTTGCCGTAACGCAGTCTCCGACCTTCTCACGCCACACATTTCTGCACTTTCAATGACACCCGATCTGGCTGAAGCCGTCAGACTGTTGCGAGCCGGCGAGCTCGTCGCATTCCCGACCGAAACAGTCTATGGCCTTGGCGCCGATGCGGCCAATGCGGAAGCCGTCGCCAAGATCTTCGCCGCCAAAGACCGCCCAGCCAACCATCCATTGATTGTCCACCTGCCTGGAGCGGGGCATCTGGAACAATGGGCACGCAACATTCCACAACAGGCATGGGATCTGGCTGAAGCATTCTGGCCGGGGCCGCTGACGCTCATCCTTCAGCGCGCATCCGGCGTTCCCCATGCGGTTACAGGCGGACAGGAAACGGTTGGTCTTCGCGTTCCCTCGCACCCGCTGGCTCTCGCCCTGTTGCGAGCTTTCGCACAAGCAGGAGGTGGGCGCAATGGTCTGTGCGGCATTGCCGCCCCTTCTGCCAACCGGTTTGGCCGCATCAGCCCTACCGATGCGGCACACGTGCGTGAAGAACTCGGCAACGCCGTCGCTCTGGTGCTCGACGGTGGGCCGTGCGAAGTGGGCATAGAGTCGACAATCATCGATCTTTCGCGTGACGGGATGCCGCCCCGTCTGCTTCGTCCGGGACATATCACGCCAGAGCAGATCGAAGAAGTCCTCGGCGAGTTGCCGGAACTCCCGGAAACCATGAAGAAGGCGGGACTACCCCGCGTGTCCGGCTCGCTTGACGGACACTATGCGCCGCGTACGTCAATGCGGCTCGTAGCGGCAAATCACCTTGAGTCGGCGATAGATGAGGCGGCAAAACAGGGGACGCGTCTGGGTGTCTTGTTGCACAGCGTACAGCCCCTGCTTCCTGTTCATTCGCTCGTCCAACTGCCGAACACCCCGGAAGCTTACGCACGCGGCCTGTATGCCGCGTTGCGCGACCTGGACCAAGCGGGGGACGATCTCATTCTCGTGGAAGCCGTCCCCGCCGAACCGGACTGGGCAGCTGTTGCGGACCGCTTGCGCCGCGCGGCGTGCGGTTCTGGCGATAACGCCTGAGTAACCGGCGTTCTATTGCCCGCTCCAGGGCATGACCGGGACAGTTGAAATGCTGTTGGCCGGAGCTCCTTCAATCAGTTTGCGACTGATCGCCAGATACACCAGCGTCCGATGGGGTTCATCCCACATGCGAACGACCCGTGTCTCCTTAAACAGGATCGAAGTATCCTCGCTGAACACCACATCATTCTTGGGCAGCTTTTCAGGCAATTTGATGGGGCCGGTCTGCCGGCAAGCCAGCGAAAACTGAGAGGGGTCTTGGGCCAAACCGAGACTCCCGCTGACCCCTCCCGTCCGCGCCTGACTCACGTGGCAAGTGACGCCAGGCACTTTGGGATCGCTGAAAGACTCGACGCAGACTTTGTGGTTGGCTCCAATAAGCTTCCACTCCGTCGTCACACAGCCAACAGTTTCGGACAACGCTGGCGATGCATTCAGGGCAAGAACCAGCAACAATGGCAACGCGGCATGACGTTTCATCAAAGACAGAGCCTCAATCACAGAAGAATAAAGAGGGACGAATCTTCATAACGTATCGTCCCAAACGCACCCTCAATCACGACACAACCGCTTTTCTGACAAGGAAACGGTTGCGGTTACGCGTGATGAACACGCCGGCAAAGACAAACGCCGCGCCCGCAACCTGCACCACGCCGAAAATTTCATCAAGCAGAAAGTAAGCCGTTACTACCGCAAAAACCGGGGTCAGGTTGTTGAAAACAGCCGCACGCGACGTGCCGATCACGCCACCGCCCCAAATCCACAGGATGTTGCCCAGGCATAAGCCAAACACAGCTGAAAACAGGACGCTTCCCCAAGCTACAGCGGGGAGATTCCCCCACTGCACTGCACGCAGCTCGGAAAAAGAAGCCAGCACGAGAAGCACTGTAGTGATAACCATAAGTGAAGCAGTCACTTGGTACGTGGAATAGCGCTCGAGCAGTTCTCTCGAAAACACTGTGTAATAGGCATATCCGACCTCAGACCCCATGACCAGCAGCGCACCTACCAGATGCTGACCGGAAAGGCTCAACTCACTGCCGGTACCGAGCACGATAAGAACGACGCCAACGATCGAGCACACGATGCCGATCACTACCGCTCGATTGAGCGTATCAAACCCGTAGAACCGGTTGAGCAGCAGCACGAACACCGGCAACAGGCAGAACATGAACGCCGCATTGCCCGACGTGGTCCTCTGTATCCCCTCGGTAAACAACATCTGGAAAACAAAGAAGCCGAAAGTACCTGCGCGCAAAAGCATACAGATATCAGCCCGAGCAGGCCTGCGGTAAGTCCCCGAAACCCAGAGAGCAAGCAACGCAAAGGCACTGCCCACTACCATGCGCGCGACGTTGTAGGGCCACGGAGGCAAATACTGCAAACCGAGCTTGATCACCGGCGGATTCATGCCCCAAACCAGAGCAACGAACAGAAGGAGGCATTCGGCGAGGCGAATCTGCCTTGATTTTGCGCTTGTAGTCAAAAGAACGATCCGTTTTCGACAAGGAAGAGAACTTACCGCCTACCTCTTTTTCTTGGTCTTGGCGCTATCCGTCGACTTATCCTGCATCTGGCAATGGGAATCGACATACGTCTTGTCCAGCTTGCCCCAGGCACTGCCTGGGGACACCTGCGCGCAGACAATTGCACCGGTCACGCTCTGCCACTTGTACCACGGCGCCTGCCCCGCCATGGCCGACAACGGAAGCGCAAGGAACAAAGCCAGCGAATACAACTCAAATCGTTTCATGGATGCACCTGTCGGATACCTGCAGCGATCAACGCGAGGTGTCTATTGTATGAGCAAAATCCAGACGGAGTCCCGATATGGACAGCAGAAACCTGGGCCCCGCAATCAAGCCTGGAGAAATCACTCCGCGCGAGGTGTTCGAGCAACGCAGAAGCATCATACGTGCAGCTGCGGCAGGCGCTTTCGGCGCGGCGCTCGCTCCTATCTTGTCACGCAACGCTTTTGCCCAGCCCGCCTTACCCTCCGCGGACTTAACAAAACTGCAGGCCACCGCCAATCCACGCTACAGCGCGACGGACAAGCCGACGCGTTACAAGGACGTCACGACCTACAACAACTTCTACGAATTCGGGACGGACAAAGCGGACCCTGCAAAGCATTCGCATACGCTCACCACCCGACCGTGGACCATCGCCGTTGAAGGGCACGTACGAAACCCAAAGGTTTACGACATCGACGAGTTGCTCAAGCTGGCACCGCTGGAAGAGCGCATCTACCGCATGCGCTGCGTCGAAGGCTGGTCGATGGTCATTCCCTGGGTCGGCGTATCGCTATCCGAACTGATACGCAAGGTGGAACCGACAGGTAACGCCAAATACGTGGAATTCGTCACGCTCGCCGACAAGAAACAGATGCCCGGACTGTCCGTACCGATACTCGAATGGCCCTATGTCGAAGGCCTGCGCCTGGATGAAGCCATGCACCCGCTGACCTTGCTGACTTTCGGCCTGTACGGCGAAGTGCTACCGAAGCAGAACGGCGCCCCGGTACGCGTGGTGGTTCCTTGGAAATACGGCTTCAAGAGCGCCAAATCGATCGTCCGCATCCGGTTCACGGAACACGAACCCAAGACCAGCTGGCACATCGCCGCACCGCACGAGTACGGTTTTTACTCCAACGTCAATCCGACGGTCGATCACCCGCGCTGGAGCCAGGCAACCGAACAACGCATCGGAGAAAGCGGCGGAAACGTCCTCTTCCCGCCAAAGCGCAAGACGCTGATGTTCAACGGTTACGGGGAACAAGTGGCCTCGCTGTATGCGGGAATGGATCTGAAGAAGTTCTTCTGATGCGCAACAGCCCTGTATCGCGACCAGCCTTTTCCATCCTCAACGCATCGCGCATCCTCGTCTTTCTCGCCGCCCTTCTTCCTCTGGCGCGCCTTTTCTGGCTGGGAAACAACAACGGCCTTTCGGCAAACCCCGTCGAGTTTGTCACGCGATCGACAGGTACCTGGGCGCTTGTCTTTCTTTGCCTTTCGCTATCCATGACGCCGCTCCGGCGCTTAACGAGACAACCGTTCTGGATGAAGTACCGGCGCATGCTGGGGCTGTATTGTTTTTTCTATGCCGTACTGCACTTTGCGCTGTGGCTCTGGATCGATCACGCGTTCGACCTGGCCGCGATGTGGCGAGACGTTCTCCAGCGCCCGTTCATCGCCGCCGGATTCTCTGCTTTCGTTCTGCTGATCCCACTGGCCGCCACGTCCACGCGAGGCATGATGAGGCGCCTTGGACACCACTGGGTACAGTTGCACCGACTGGTCTACCTCATCGCCGTCGCGGCTATCCTGCACTACTGGTGGCACAAGGCGGGCAAGAACGACTTCGCGACAGTCAGCCTCTATGCCGGCATCGTCGCATCGCTGCTGGGCATCCGTCTCTGGTGGCTTTGGCGGGACAGCCGCAGTAGAAAGACGGCGGCTGCATCAAAATGCCCGCCGGCAGATCAACCGTGACGCAACTTCAGAGCCACCACGACACCGGACAGAACCAAGGTAATCATATTGGAGAGAATTATCGGCCAGGACGCCAGCAAGACACCGTAAACCAGCCAAAGCCCGACGCCTCCGGAAAAGAGTATGTACATGCGTAGCGAGATATCCTGAGTCTGGCGTGTAGTCCAGATCTGAAGCACCTGCGGGACAAAAGCGATAGTAGTCAGGACTGCGGCGACATAGCCGATCCATTCTGTGGAAATCATTACGTGTTCCGTTTCGGGAAAATCAATCATCGGCAGGCAGCATCCCGAAGCGAAGAAAACGCTTCTTGAACTTCACTGCCAGACCTCGAAGGATACCGAAAACGGGCACGACCCGCATCTTCCAGAACATCCCAGAACATCGCGTGGTTGTCGCCACAAACAAAGAAATCCTCTTGCCCTGTCGCTCCCGGCACGGAAAACCGGGAAAATACGCTTCTTTCCGGTTCGGCAAAGCTGGCGTACCACACCGCCGAACAGCACTCTTTCGAGAAAACGATGAGACTTCCCTCTGGCACCGAAATAAAAACCTATTCGCTCTTGTTCGATATGGACGGAACTCTGGTTGATTCCACCGCTGCCGTCGAGCGCGTCTGGCGCAGATGGGCCGAAAAACACGCCATTTCCTTCGACAGTTTCCGGCACACAATGCATGGCCGAAGAGCCATCGATACCATGCGCGAGGTTATCCCCCCTCATCTCGATCTTGCGACCGAACTCGAAACCATCGACAACACCGAATTGACCGAGACGGAGGGAATCGTCGCCATTCCCGGCGCGGTCGAACTCCTGGCTTCGATTCCGCGCACGGCTTGGGCCTTGGTCACTTCCGCCCAACGGCCGCTGGCCCGAGTCCGCTTGACGGCTGCGGGTCTTCCCTGGCCGGACACCGTCGTTTCCGCCGACGATATCAAAGAAGGGAAGCCAGACCCCGGCTGCTATCTGCTTGCGCTGAAGCGTCTCGCTCAAACGCCTGAAAACGCAGTTGTTTTCGAAGACGCGCCAGCCGGATTGGCCGCGGGGCATGCCGCGGGATGCCGAACCATCGCGCTGGCGACCAACGCCCCGGCCAGCGCACTGGAAAACGAGGAATGGCTGCCAGACCTCTCTTCCGTGAAACTGGTCAGCATCGCGGCCGACGGCCTGATGTGTTTCCGTATCGTCTGACTTCGTGCGCGCCGCGCCATCGCGGCGCAGCGCTACGTTATTCCCATCGAACCAGCCAAGCCTCTTCGGCAATCCCTTTCACGGAATCTGTTTGAGACCTGTTTTATTGCTACGGAGAAATGGAAAGCCTCATAATTACATCCGAGTAAAGGACTGGAGGCGATCTGAAGGTTTGAGTCCAGGATTGCGCTCTACTGCCGGCAACGAGACAAATACGCGCAGACACGGATGCGTCTCGAATGCGAGAGGGAAGTGGCCTGATTCTGGAATTATTGCTGTGGTGCCCCCGGTCGGAATCGAACCAACACCTGATGATTACAAATCAACTGCACGACCTTCATGCTACGGGGGCCGAACCTGTCGTTCGGGGCGCAAATTATAGCTGAAGAGGATCGCCGCCGCATCATGTTCTCATCCCCCGATTTTTCACCTGTTTTCTGATTCACGGTCAACCATGGCAACACTATCCAACCCCGCCGAAATTGCTCGAGAGACGCTGAAGCAGATGATGGCTCGACGCATGGCGCCGTCGCCCGACAATTACCGGGCGATCTACAACGAAATCGCCGGGATCGCAGACAAACAGGCGGAATCGTTCCCCGAGCGCGAACTGAAGCTGCTGCTCATGTCGCTCCCCAAGGAAACCCCTGCGCAACAACGCCTGGCACGCCAACTCGACCAAGCCATCAAGGCGGAAAACATGGAGGAATTCCGTGTTCCTCTGGTCGAGTTCATCCGTGAGCACAGCACCGAATCCGAACTGGCCTGGGGCGAACTGTGTTCAGATCTCCTTCGGCAATGGGAAGCAAAGCAGAGCGGGCTCACCCCGGCGCGCAAGCGCGAATCGCTCGACCATGTGATCTCGTCTGGAGGCAAAAACAACGACCTGTTATTCAGCCGACTGCAAAGTCTGGTGCGTTCATGGTCGATGAACGAAGCCGCCCCCGAAGACATTGAACTGACGGATAACCTCGCCGAAACCGACAATGCGGCCGCCCCCTCGGCAATCGTCCCGGCATCGAGCACTCCCGTCAGCCGTGCCAGCGAGTTGCTCCCCGAATTGCGCGAAGTATTCGCTTTCACGCTGGAAACCATTGTCGTCACGCAACTTGACGATGAACCGGAGCTCGCCGGGCAAGCGAAGACTTTTGCCACCGCCGTACGCGGCGCCACCACAATCAAGTCGCTCGAAGATTTGCTGGGAGACATCAAGCGCTTCGCTTTTCGCCTCGAATTCGTGGCTGAAGACCGCACCGAGTTGCGCGCCGGGTTGCTCAACCTGCTGCAACTGATGATTGAAAACATCAGCGAACTGGTAGTAGACGACCGCTGGTTGAATGGCCAGATCGAAGTCGTCCGCGACATCGTCGCCAGACCAATGAACCTGCGGACGATCAATGACGCCGAGCAGCGACTCAAGGAAGTCATCTTCAAGCAAAGCCAGCTGAAACACAGCCTGATCGAAGCCAAAGACGCACTGAAACAACTACTTGCCGGCTTCATCGACCACCTCGCCGAGTTTTCCGATTCGACGTCGGACTATCACGACAAGATCGAGCGCTGCGTTGACAAGATCAGCAAGGCCGACAATATCAGTCAGCTGGAGGATGTGCTGGCCGAAGTCATCAGGGAAACGCGCGTCATCCAACTCAATGCCCAGCGATCACGCGACGACCTGCGGAACACGCGGCAGCGTGTCGAAGAAGCGGAAAAACGCATCAACGAACTGCAGGAAGAACTCGACAAGGCGAGCCTGCTGGTGCGCCACGACCAGCTGACCGGCGCGCTCAACCGCCGAGGGCTCGATGAAATCTACGAAAACGAGGTATCCCGCGCTAGGCGTCGCAGCTCTCCGCTTAGCGTGGCGCTGCTCGACATCGACAATTTCAAGAAACTCAACGACT
>Ga0316613_10002306_pt1 | contig 12316 bp, 14 predicted proteins | sample OWC_soil_day10_C_2_FD_207647 | JGI IMG/M metagenome (GOLD analysis project Ga0316613, IMG submission 207647) | Wetland soil microbial communities from Old Woman Creek delta, Ohio, United States - OWC_soil_day10_CT_b | ecosystem: Environmental > Terrestrial > Soil > Wetlands | place: USA: Ohio...
CGGTAATTCCTCAACTTTAAAAGGAATTTATTATAGACTATATAAAAAAATAGCCCTCACAATAGAGGGCTATTTTTTATTAAATAACCTTGTCCAAAAACTGCGAGATTTAGTGGCCTCCCTCAGTCGTTCATCAGTCCGTCTATAGTGACTTTCGAGTTCGGCCCGTAGGTTCTGAATTTCACCCCTCAATGGCTCTAATTCTTCCTGTACGGCCTCTTTGAACAATGCCCGTACTTCTGTAGTGGTAAGGGGTTTTACCACGGGTACGACCTCAATGGTAGAGGTAGCGGAATTAATTGCCGCCGCAGGTATCCACCATTGTGACATACCCCGCCCACGGTCTTCCCATACCGCCTCTAACGTCTGGTTTTTTATTCTAGTACGAATTGTCTTGGTCGAGCAACCAAGCCGCTCCGCGGCCTCTTTTACCGAGTAATATCCTTCCATAGAAACTTCCATACCTTCAATCTGTTTTATATTAAAACAATCCTAACTATAGGTTATATTAGTATAGAGGTTGGGTCAATGGGTGTTTAGACTCATTCTTCTAACACTATACACAATAAACACATGGTTTTCCATAGTCATAAAATTAACTTAAAGTTATGTTGACACATGACTTTAAGCAATGGTAAAATTAAGTAAACTAGGAAGGAGGTATTACGGTGAGTGTTCTTGAGAAGGTAGCCGTCATGACGACGAAAGCCAATGTTCTCAGAGTTGCAAATATTCTCTTTGCGGCTAACGAAAACGGTTCCGTTAATATAAAACAGTCAGAAATTGCCGCGAAGCTACAGACTAATAAACAGGAGGTATCTAAGGCAGTTAAAGAACTTATTTCTATGGGTATAGTAAACGCCGAAAAAAACGGGACTAGATATACTTATTACATTAACAACAATTAAAATAGAAAAACCACCGGGCAAGGGTGGTTTTAAGGGTTCAGGATTACTTTGGTAGTAACCCTAAATTATTTAACTACATTGTATCCTAAACCCCTCTATAAATCAAGGGAGAGGGTTGTATGTCAGTATTAAAACCAATAGAAGACTGGCTAGACCAAATGCCAGTCGATGAAAAAGAAATGAAAAGAAGCCTTACAGGGTTGTTGCCCCATTTAGTCCTACTAGGGCAGGATGATTGCGACAACGCTGTTAATCTACTAACGATAGGGACAGGCATCGCTAAAGAAAAACTGTACACGGCTATCAAGCAAAAGAAAAACCCTAAACAGCCTAAAATAGCCCCTAAACAAAAACAAACTATTACAGGTACTGAATTACTTAAACTACAGCTACCAGAGCCTGTATGGGTTGTCCCTGGGTTTGTCTGTGAAGGTGTGAGTCTTTTAGTTGGTAAACCTAAAATGGGCAAATCGTGGTTATGTTTAGATTATGCTACATCAGCCAGTTTCGGTGGTTATTCCATGGGGTGCGTAAAGGTTCCACGGGTGGATGTTCTCTATATTTCATTAGAAGACAACGATAGAAGGTTACAGTCCCGATTAAAGAAGGTTTTAGCTGAAGAAGGAACGGAAGATTTACCAAACCTTCATTTTGCTACAAATTGGCCTAAAGGAGACGATGGAGTTAAGGCGATTCGGGAACATATTACCGAAAACCCAGAATGTAAGTTAATAATTATTGACACGCTATCAAAATTCAGAGCACAAACAAAAACCTCCGGCAATGTCTATCAGGACGATTATGCAACGATTGAACCTATAAAAAAACTCGCCGATGAATTGAAAGTTGCGGTTATTCTGGTTCATCACACCAGAAAAGCCGTTTCTGACGATGTATTCGACGAAGTATCCGGTTCGACTGGATTGACTGGATCGGTTGATACCACAATGTTATTAAAACGAGAACGCGGACAAATGGACGCTGCCCTCTACATAACCGGGCGAGATGTGGAAGAAGCCGAAAAGGCATTAATGTTTAATTCCGAACGGTGTAAATGGCAACTACTCGGTGATGTGGTTGAATACCAAACCGATAAGGCCGGAGTTGATATTTTAAACATATTAAAAGCCAGTCAAAACCCTGTCTCCGTCAGTGAATTAGTAAAACAGACAGGTAAAACCGACAGCTATGTTAATAAATTACTAAGCCAATTATTCAAAGAGAAACTTATTACACGGGTTTCCAAAGGGTTGTACACCTATACAAAAAAAGACCAAGGCCGCGTTAAGGCAGGTGAACAGCAATGTTTGACGATTCAATAATTCGCCAGGCTAGAAATGTCAATCTCCCCGAATTTCTAATGTCCAGAGGTGAACCTATAAAACAAATGGGCCGGGATGGGCGTTACGGCCCCCGGTACCGTCATGAAGTCCACACTTCCTTAATATTTCAAAATAGCCAATACATATGGAACAGTCACCAAGGTAAAGAGCGACGAGGGAACGCCGTGGATTTTGTACAGTTGTGGTATGGTTGGGATTTCAAAACAGCAATATCAGAACTAACGGGCGAAACATACACACCAACAAACCCAACAATTCCTCAACCAAAACAAAAACCTAACCCCGTAGAAACATTTAACCCACCCAATGAGGGTAAAAACATAAATAGAGTAATCGCATATCTATCTAAAACCCGAAAAATCCAATACGAAACTATAAAAAAATGCCTCTCTAGTAAAATTTTGAGCGTGGATGAAAACAACAACGCCGTATTTAAAATACTAGATGAAAACAAAATCATAGTAGGCGCGGAGGTTGTCGGAACGCTGACAGATAAACGGTTTAAACAGATAGCAGCTAACACTAAACCCGGTTACGGATTTACCCTAAAAACCGGAAAAACCCAAGATAAGGCGTGTTTTTTCGAGTCTCCTATAGATTTACTGAGTTATTATGATTTATTCCAAAATCAATTGACCTCTCATTACCTGGTTAGTACCGCGGGGCTTAAAGAGTCAATTGTAACCGCCACAATAGACCGTTACGACCTCGATTTTCATAATGTATGGATATGTACTGACGCCGATCAGGCGGGCCGAGATTTCGCCGAAAGAATGTCTGGAACCTATGGTTTTAATGTGCATCTTCCATCAGATGGATTTAAAGATTGGAACGACATACTCAAAAAACAAAAAGCGGCTTCCGGATTTTAAACCAGGAGGCCGCTTTTTTATTAAAACAATAGACCCGATTACAGGCTTTTTCTTTTTAAATCTCGATAAAAATTTTCATGAACCCCTAAAGCTAATAAGCAAATAGTATTGTCAAAAATTTTATACGCTAGTAAAAACTGTTGCCCCACAACCGAAAATTTTAAAACCCTCACCCCTACTAAATCACCAAGCTTCTCTTCACCTATAAGCGGATTATTAATAATAGTTTCAATAGCAGAATTTACTTCGCTAAATTGATTATCATACAATCGCTTATAAGCTCGCTTAAACTCACCCTTTTGAGTGATATTCATTTACTGCGAAACTCAAACGGCTCAGCCGGTTGCCCTTCCGAAGCCAAAATTGATTTTATAAATTCAATCGGTAAATCGGGATTTTCAAGAGCTATTTTCCCGAGTTTTGCCCAATATTGAATTTGAAGTGGTGGGGTTCTTGATTCGGCGTTTGCCGTGTTCTCGGCTTGGCGATACAATTCATCATCGATTCGAATTGCTATACTCATATTATCACCGTCCTTCATTACAATTGTAGCATATTGCAATTATAATTACAAATAAATACACGTACTCTACATTAAATGTTGATGGTTCTTTTTTGTTATTTTCCACAAGAATCCTTTACCTTACTAAAACCTTGCCCTAAACAGGTAAGGTTGGTAAGGTTTTTTTTTGACACCCCACGAACCCGCGCCATTAATGGGTTTGTGGCCTAAAAAAACCTTACCTGGGCTAGGTAAGGTTAGGTAAGGTTTAGGTAAGGTTTTTATGGACAAGCCCCATAAACCCGCGCCATTACTGGGTTTATGGCCTTACTAAAACCTTACCTAAAAACTTCAAACCTTACCTAAAAACTTCGAACCTTACCTAAAAACTTCGAACCTTACCGACCTTACCAACCTTACTAATCTTACTAATCTTACTAACCTTACCTGTTTTTTTATATATTTTTTTACTAATAGAGACTGGGATAACGGCGGGCAAGGAAAAAAAATATAGCATAACCCAGTTAAATCAAGGGTTTTTAAACTTTTCTTTTGCTTGCAAGCAACAAAAAAACAAAATTTAAGTAAGGTAGGTAAAATTATCTGAATAATCAGTTAACGAAGTTTAGTGCTCCGTGCTTCGGTTAATGGTGCCATCCTGTGGGGCTTGGGTGCTCGCTCACGGGGTGGTCAAAGTGGCCAGTGTATTCTCTATGCCGTTTTTGTTGGGTGGTCTCCTGTGGCCTCTACCCGCGTCCATGGCAACAGGGTGACGGTGGTCATCCTCCGGATTTCGCAGCCTACGCCGGGAGGTTTGGTTTTGGGTTAGTGCTGATAGTTGGGTTTAGGTTGGTTTGGGGACCGCCGGAGGTACGCCGGGTTTTGTTTTTGGTTAGTGCCGAGGGTTGGGGTTCGGGTTGGGGTTTAGACCGCCGGAAGTACGCCGGGGCCGATGGGCCCGGTTTTGATTGTGCCTTTTATTTTGTTTTCCTCAAATCGTGAAAGGTGGGGGTGTTCTTTTTATACAGGGAACGGGGGCGGGCTTTGAGGCCCGCTGGTTAGGTTGGATTATCCCTCCGGAGCCGTTGGCTCCGGAGGGGTCGTGGCGGCCTTCGGCTTCGCCCCTCCCTTTGCGACGAATTGGATTGCCTAATCAAATAAAGTTTAAAACAAATCTAGTAAAAACGGGACTTTAGTCCTATTTGAAAAGGCTTGCTTTTTCAAAAATATAGTAGTATAATGAAATTAATAAATGAAGTTGAAATTAATTTTGGAGGCGATTTTAATGTTTAAGAAATTCACTAATGAAACACTGATATTTAATGGTCCTGTATTGCTTGATCAGAGCGGTCAACTATTGGCAATTCGTGAAAAGGATCGATTTGTTATTAGTTTGGGACAAAATCAGGAAGTACCCGAAGAAGTCGAGGAATTTTTGGTAAAATTCCATCCTGGCAAAATCGGTAATCATTTCCCGGTTGACTTTTTTAGTAGGGATTTTTTCCAGCCACGAGAAATAATAAATCAGAGTTAATAGCAGGAGGTGTATTTATGGCTCGTGGTGGAGCGCGGGAGGGTGCTGGGAAAAAAACTATAGACCCAACCAGGAAAAAAGTAACTTTTTTCATTAATCCTGAAGAAAAAGAATTATTGAAAGCTGAGTTGGCAAAAATTAGATTTTATAAGAATCATAAAGAAGAACAAAGGAGGGGTGTATATGAGACTACAGATGATTGAGAGAGCGCGTAAACTTACCGAAAAACGGTTTCCTGTTTTTGAAATTCTCTCCCAGGAATGGTTTGTGAATTGTGAGCGTGATTGGTTGCAGGAGGTGTTTTAATTAATGATAATTCCAGACATGTCCAATATCGCTGGCACGGTGGGGTTGAATGTTGGAACAATTAAAATGTTGTATGCTGAAATTTCATCTAAAATCCCGTCTGAATTGGTTCATATAGTGGAAATGGTTATCATTGTTCAATTATTGGTTGAGGGGTTTAAACGAGTAATAATGATGGCGGTTGGAGTAAGCATTTTACTAGCTGTTGTCGGTTCGTCTACTCCTGTTAGTAGTTGTTTATTTTAGGAGGTTGTTATTATGGATTTGGAAAAATTGTTAGAGCAGGAATTAAAATATCAGGAGAAATTAAAAAAAATTCAAACCGAAAAAACAGAGATTGAAAACAAAATTTCGGTAAAAATTACGGAAACATTAAAAGATAAATATCCCGAAATTTATACCGAAATTCGTAACTCAGTAATTGAGTCAATAAAAAACAAAAAAAAAGGGGTTGTTGAAAATGATTAATGTAAAATCGGAAATAGTTGACGCAGTAAATGAGTGGGATGAAACCATGGTGAAATTTTGGTTCGATAACCCGGCGGATGAGGCGGAATTTTACGATATGGTGGACCACAGCCAAGGCCGCGAAGCTTATGAGTTTTTAATGAAATTCGGTCGCTCTTTCAATAAAACTATATTCGTTTTTTTGAGTAAACGCGAAAAACAACATTATTTGGTTGAGTTTGATTGGGTAGATGAAAAAATGGATGTATTTCATGGATTGTTATTAAATGAGATTGCGTAATTTAGATTTATTTTTTCTTGCAAGCCGGGGTTTTCTCCTCCGGGAGTTGCCCAGCTTCGCTTGGCTATTATGACCTAGTTTCTGGCCCTGCTTCGCGGGCTATTATGCATGATTCCCTAACGGTCATCTCAGTTTTTAAAATAGCACCTGTTGGCTTACAGCCTGTTTTGTGTAACAAGTAAGCTTTTAACCGTTGAATTATATGGGTTGAAGTATGGTACTACTATAATATTGTTTTTCGCGTGTTGTAGTGTTATAATAAAAACATAAAAGGGGTGTGAAATTATGGCAGCATTTCCAAAAAAGACAAATGACGCTCCTAAAAAAATTCAGACAAAACTTCTTTTATCGGAGGAGGCAAAAGAACAATTAACACTTTTAAGTCGTAAGTTAGTTTTGAGTCAAAGCGAAGTAGTTGAGTTATTAATTCGTAAAACTTATACGGCACAGATTGAATTAACAAATGTTCAATATTTAGAAAGCCGTGAGGAAATTTTACGAAAAATAATTACAGATTTACATACTATGAGAGGTGAAGTTGATGAATTAAAAGGCAGGTAATTATTATGATTAGGATTCAAAAGCTAGGTAAAACAAACTATTATGTGGACATGGAAGACCAATACACAAAACCCAAAGATTACGAAGATTACCTAAATAAAAACAATCATATTCCTGCTCAATTTGTTGGTGGTTTTATTGAAAAGTTGCCTTATTCGCGTGACTCATATAACGCATTGATGGCGGGTAAAAGTCCTAAAACATTTAATAATCTTACTGAGAAAGAAACTAAAAACGCAGGTTATGATATTGTTATTGCCCTACCGAAATCTTATTCAATGTTATATTCAGCGGCAGACGAAACAACCCGCGAGAAGTTAAATCAAATTCAGCAGGAAGTTACTAAACAATATTTAGCGGACGCAACAAAATTAATTAGGCCAGCCGGAAGTAGAAACGAATATTCCGATTACGACCCGGATAAAACCAAAACAATAGCCGCCGAGTTCTGGCATATTGAAAACAGAGATTTAGAACCACACTTACACGCTCATATAAATTTATTTAATGCCGCTGAGTTCACAATGGCGAATGGTGAGAAGAAAACATTCGCTATAAATGCCCAGGAGATGTATTATCACCAAAAAGAAATGAACGCCGAATTAAACAATCGTCTATGTGGGCGATTGAACGAAATCGGATTTAAAACAATCGGTACCGCTAATGGTTTTCGAGTTGTCGGTATCACCGCAGAACAAGAAAAAATGTTCTCCGGGCGTAGGAGTGAAATTCTTGATTTTATAGAAGAAAAAAAACAACAGGGTAAGTTTTTTAGTAGTCAGGTTGAGGCTGAAGCGGCAAAACTGAAAGAACAGATCAGGGATGCAAGTAAAAATCAAAAACCGGATATGAACCACCGTCAAATTCTCGAATATCAGCAGAAGCAATTAGCGGAGAGAGGCATTACCTTGGATACGATTATGGAGCATCAGCGGGATTATGAATATAACCCGCCGGAGATTATTGAACAGGCCATAATTAGAGATGCAACAGCATTAGCTGGCATTGTTTCAGAAACCGAATTGCGGCGACAAATATTAGATATTAACAGAGATTTAACACCAGATAAACAAATCCATTTTAATGATTTTTGCCGAAGAAATGAATTAGTAACCATCGATTTAGGTAATGGACATCAAGGGTTCACTACAAACGAAATAATTATTACCGAAATGCAAAATATTGAACAGGCTAAAAAACTAGCGGTAGGCGAATACGGCAGATTGAATCTAGACGAAAACGCCGAAAAAATTAAAAACGAAGCCTTAAAAAATCTTCAATCAAAATTTAAAATGAATGACGGGCAATCCGCTGCCTGTGAACTTATTGCTAAGAATGAACGAATCGCCCTAATTGAAGGGGACGCTGGAACAGGCAAAACAACTACAGCTATTAAATTCACGAACGATTATTATTCAGCCCAGGGCTATGAAGTGGTTGGGCTGGCTACTCAAGGCAAAACTTCTAACGCTCTTCAAGAGGCCGGAATAGAGAACACACAAAACCTTAGTGAGTTTTTTATAAAAGAACCCTCAGGAAGTCGCCGTATTTTGGTTGTCGATGAGGCCGGAATGACCGGGGCGGAGCAATACCGCCAGTTATTACGGTATGCCGAGAATAATCATGACACAAAGCTAGTATTTGTAGGTGACCAAAAACAGCTCTCTAGCGTGGCCTACGGAACATCATTTGAAAACATACGCGAGAACTTAACCGACAGTCACCAGGCCCGATTATGGGAGAATAAAAGGCAATCAACCGAACAACAGCGGGCGATTGCAGAGGCTGCTAGAGACAGAAACCCTACGAAGATGTTAGAACATTTAATAACTGCCGGAGGACTTCACGAAACACAAACACGTGAAGCAGCTATTCAAAAATTAGCCCACGATTATGTAGTTAGCGATAAAACTAAAATTGCATTAGCCCATACAAATAACGATGTTAACGCTATTAATGACGCTATCCGACAGGAGTTAGCGTCACAGGATAAACTCGATATGGGTAAACAGGTTGAGTTTACTGTTGGTACTGGTAAAACCACCGAGAACCGGAGCTTTACGGAGGGTGACCAAATCATATTAACCGGTAAATACAAAAAACAGGGCATTGAAATTATCGATGTAGCTGGTCAGCCCCGTGAGGTCAGAAATAAGTTAACCATAGAAAACGGTACAGAGGCCACCATAAAGAAAATAGAGGGTAATAACATTACCCTCACAACAAAAAACGATAACCAAACATATGTAATTGACACTAAAGAATTTAATAAATTCAATCATGCTTATTGTGTTACAACCCATAAATCACAGGGCGTTACCGTTGACGAATCGTTTGTTTATGCCAACGGTAACGAAAATGCGAATCGTAATTATGTTAATATGTCTCGACATAAAGAAGTAGCAAATCTTTATATCGCCGAAGAAAATAAGGAGAGGTTTATAGAGCGGGCGGCACTTAATGAAGATAAGTTAAATATAACCCAAGATAAAACCTGTCGGGAACGGTACGAATATCTTATTGAACATCGACAAAACCTTCTTCTCGACCCGCACGATACTAAAAACCAAATTGCCGACCTACAGGAGCAAATTAGCCTTACTGGAGATAGTCCTGATATAGAACAACGCCTTGACCAAATGCAACGCCTGGACGGCATCCTAGATGACTTAAACGGCAAACACGGTAAAGTGTTAGAGCAAAAGACTCTTTATGAAAAATGGAAAAAGGAAAAATCGGCCGCGCGTGGCAACTGGAAGCGACCGAAGAAAGTTAAAACTACTGTTTATGAAAAAGAGTCTTTAGAGAAACAACAATCTATTGAAAATCAGATCCAAACGGCGGAAGACATTAAAGCCAAGCTTAAAGCCGATATTCAGAAAATGCGTGAAGAACAATATGTAAAACCTGATAAATCGAAGGAGGATATTATTATGGAATTAAAAGGACAAGGGAATCAAAAACTTGAGGACATCCAGAAACAAATTGCACTTAATGAATTAGAGGAAATCAAACAAGGCCGACATATTATGACCCCGGATGAAGCCAATAAGCGGTATGAGCAAATTGAACAACTCTCAAAAATTCCAGGCAAAGAGGCCGAGGAAACTATTAAAACATTACATACACAAATAGTAGAGGGTACACGCCAAACCCGAAGTCAGGAACCGCCAACCAGAGAGGAAATTTTGGAAGAAATGCAAGCAAAACTTGAACATAAGAAAACTTTTGAAATTCAGCAAGCTCAGGAAAAAGAACGGTCAAGAACACAGGAACCAAGCCGCGGTAGATAACAATAAATATATCAAAAATGTAAATGAAGAGGGGTGTAGACAATGGATTTAAACAAACCAGACCTACAGGAAATCAAAAACGAGATAAACCAGCAACTTAGCCAATATCACGAAATTATGTTACAACAGGCAGCGGAAACCCGAAAAATCTCAGTCAATATGATTCATCAGCAGAAACAACGCATAAGCGCCAATGTTCCAAGATACAACCTAATAATGACGATATGCAGTGTCTACACAATGATTCAGTTAATGACTTTTTTGATATGGCAGTATAACCCGCAAACAGTAAAACAATTGCTCAGTGTTCTATTTTTAGGTAAAACACTGGACGCATTAATATACATCATTCAATAAAAACAAAATAGGGGAGCGATTTTAATGTTGAAAGTAATTTTGCATCACATTCGTACTTTTTATTGCATCACAGGTTTTACATTCTGGGCTAGGCTAATAGGTTATTCTGTACTAATCGGGTTTATATTATCAGTCATTGAATGTGTTGTAGGATTTAGTTTTAATGGGTTTACTGGACGCTGGGTATTAGATGTGTTCGGTTGGTTCGTACTACTGATACTATCCAGGTATGTAATAAGCTTTTTATCAAGGTTTACCTTTTTTAATAACTGGTTTTTCGGTGAGGATTTCGACTATCAGGCCGCCGCTGACGGTTTCACCGATACTGGTAAAACCGTAAATATGGTAGAACAATACAGAGGTAACAATCAGTTTAGTATTTATGTAGGAACATCAAACGACTATTTATATAGAATCGGGGCAGGGCCACGCCTGGGGAATATTCATGTGGCCCTTAACCTAGCCGATAGCTGCACTAATTTTATGATTACTGGTGGTATTGGTTCAGGTAAAACAGTTTCCGCTATTTCCCCAATATTACTCCAACTACTAGACCCAGCGAACTCCAATAATGAACAAACCCCAGCGGGCCTTATATTTGACATTAAAGGCGATTTTAAAGGATGCGTATATGATTTAGCCAGTAGGTTTGGAAGAACCGACATAACGACCATAGGAGCGGCTACGGGGCAGGCAAAAATGAATATCATAGGCGGCTTATCGCCGGACATTGCCGCCGCTTTCCTAAAATCAGGTTTCGAACAAACAGGCGGTTCTAGTAGTGATAGTTTTTGGATTGATAGCAGTACCGATGCAATGAAAGCGGGCTTAACCATACTGCAAAAAGTTGACATGTATACATTAAATTATTTATATCAGTTAATTTTTGATAAAAAAATAGAGGAAACTGTATTGAGTGCTGCCGCTCAATTAGCCAGTGGTGACCTAGAATTAACCGCTGCCCTCGATTATTACACCGGAGTGTATCTCAAAAACGAAGACAGGACATTGCAGAGCATTAAGGCGACGATTGGGACATTACTCTCAACATTCACTAGCCCTCAGATTGTAGATACATTCTGCAACACGAAGGCCGCAGATGCCAATACATTATTCACAGACATCATCGAAAAGGGACGTATATTATTACTCGACTTCCCATTATCTGTAAACGGATACGGGGCAAAAACGATTTATGTATTAATGAAATTACGGTTTATGAATCTCGTTCAAACTAGACCTACTAACCCTAAAATGAATCAGGACAGGCCCGTATACTTCATATGCGACGAGTATCAGAATTGCATTACGAAGTCAGGATTTGTAAGCGATTCCAATTTTTGGGATAAATCCCGTTCGGCGAAATGTATCGGTTTAATTAGTTTTCAAACGGTCAGTTCCATAGTGTCAGCCTTAAACGGAGACAGGGCAACAACAGAAACCATTTTAGCAAATTTCCGACAGAAGATATTCTTCGCAAACGAAGACCCTTCAACAATTGATTACATCCAAAAAATTGCCGGCAAATATGAACAGGTTAGAACCACCACAACAGAGGGCCACAGTAAACAATCTGATAGCTTTTTCAAAAAAACCAACAACACCGGGACCAGTACAACAACTGTACAATCACAAATTGTCGGTGCGGAAGACATACGAGCATTACAACAGGGTGCAGCATTAGGCATACTTCGGGTAAACAATAACAGTTTTATTGATGTTTTATCAATGCAATATACCCCAACAGATGCAAACCACCCAGCCCCGGTAATTCCTCAACTTTAAAAGGAATTTATTATAGACTATATAAAAAAATAGCCCTCACAATAGAGGGCTATTTTTTATTAAATAACCTTGTCCAAAAACTGCGAGATTTAGTGGCCTCCCTCAGT
>Ga0316613_10002308_pt1 | contig 12314 bp, 12 predicted proteins | sample OWC_soil_day10_C_2_FD_207647 | JGI IMG/M metagenome (GOLD analysis project Ga0316613, IMG submission 207647) | Wetland soil microbial communities from Old Woman Creek delta, Ohio, United States - OWC_soil_day10_CT_b | ecosystem: Environmental > Terrestrial > Soil > Wetlands | place: USA: Ohio...
CGTCGTCGGGCGACATGGCTACGGAAAGCCGGCCGAATTCGGACCGAATGCACCGACCACTGCGAAGGCCCTGTTGACGTATCTGCGTGCCGCTCGAAAGCGTGGATTTAGTCTGATCATCGAAGCATTCGCACCGGGAATGAGTGCAATGTCAGCTGTGGTTCGAAAGCGCGATGGGGAAGTGATCGGGGTCGTGACCATCGCTGGACCGCTGATGCGACTGACCGAGGAGCGGATGTTGAGCCTCGGGCCGGCCCTCTTGCGAACGGCGGCGGAAGTGGGCGCCGCCAGTGGCCTGTCGCCTCTCTTCAAGCGCGCCGCTGCCGCGTGAGACACAGAGCCGCCCGCAGCTGAGGAACAGTTCGATGATGCCAAACGTGCTGATCAGCGAGGTCGGCCCGCGCGACGGGCTGCAAAGCGTTGTGCGCACGATGCCGACCGCGGCGAAATTCGCCTGGATCGATGCTCTCCATGCGGCTGGCATCCGGGAGATCGAGGTGGCGTCGTTCGTTCCCGCGAAGTTGTTGCCGCAGATGGCCGATGCGGCCGAGGTCGTTCGACACGCTGTCGCGCTGCGCGGGTGGACCGTGCTGGCGCTGGTGCCGAACCTGAAGGGCGCCGAGGCGGCCATCGCGGCCGGCGTACACAAGATCACGATTCCGGTCTCGGCCAGCGCCGCACATTCGCTCGCGAATGTCCGCAGGACGCGCGAGCAGATGGTCGACGAGGTTCGCGCGATCGTCGAGCTGAGGCGCGACCATGCCCCGCAGGTCGTTGTGGAAGTCGGCATCTCGACCGCATTCGGCTGCACGCTGCAGGGCGAGGTTCCGGAGGACGAGGTTGTGCGCCTGGCGGCACAGCTCGTCGCCGTTGGTGTCGATGAGGTGGGACTGTCGGATACGACCGGCATGGCGAACCCTGCGCAGGTGAAGCGTCTGTTCCAGCGGGTACGCGGCGAGATCGGCGACCGCACCGGCGCCGCCCACATGCACAACACGCGCGGCATTGGGCTCGCCAACTGCCTGGCGTCCTACGACGTCGGAGTCCGTACCTTCGACGCTTCACTCGGCGGACTCGGCGGGTGTCCCTATGCGCCGGGCGCGTCGGGCAACGTCGTCACCGAGGACCTGGTCTTCATGTTCGAGGCCATGGGAGTTGCCACTGGTATCGATCTCGAGAAACTGATCGCCGCGCGCGTGCCGTTGCAGGTGGGTTTGCCGGGTGAACCGATCTACGGCATGACGCCGGACGCAGGACTGCCGAAGGGGTTTGCGCAGCGCGTGAAGGGGGTATCGCATGCCTGAGCACGCGCTGCCGCTCGCCGGCATCCGGGTCGTCGAATTCACGCACATGGTGATGGGCCCGACCTGCGGCATGATCCTGGCCGATCTCGGCGCGGAGGTCATCAAGGTCGAGCCGGTCGGCGGCGACAACACGCGCAAGCTGATCGGCTCCGGTGCCGGCTTCTTCCCGATGTTCAACCGCAACAAGAAGAGCCTCGCGGTCGATACCAAGGATGCCCGCGGCCGTGAGGTCGTGCTCAAGCTGGTCGCGACCGCAGACATCTTCAGCGAGAACTTCAAGGCCGGCACGATGGCGAAGCTCGGGTTCGAGTACGCCTCTCTTTCGAAGGTGAATACTCGCCTGATCTACATCTCACACAAGGGCTTCCTGCCGGGGCCCTACGAGAACCGCACCGCCCTGGATGAGGTCGTGCAGATGATGGGAGGGCTCGCGTACATGACAGGGCCCGAAGGGCGGCCGCTGCGCGCCGGCAGCAGCGTCAACGACATCATGGGCGGCATGTTCGGTGCGATCGGTGCGCTGGCCGCGCTGCACCAGCGCGCGCAGACCGATCACGGGAAAGAGGTCCAGGTGGGGCTCTTCGAAAACAACGTCCTCCTCGTGGCGCAGCACATGATGCAGACCTCGGTCACCGGCAAGCCAGCGGCGCCGATGCCGAGCCGCATCTCCGCGTGGGCAATCTACGACGTGTTCACCGTCAAGGATGGCGGACAGATCTTCCTCGCGGTCGTCTCCGACACGCAGTGGGCGAGCTTTTGTGACGCGTTTGGTTTCGCGGATCTCAAGGCCGATGGCCGGCTTGCAAGCAACAACGACCGCGTGCGGGCCCGCGACTGGATGATGCCGGTGCTGCGCGAGCGCCTTGCCGAGAGACCCGCGCACGAACTCGGTGCGATGTTCGAGAAGAATGGCCTGCCGTATGCGCCGATCACACGGCCGCAGGATCTCTTTGACGATCCGCATCTGAACGCGACTGGGGGGCTGGCGACGGTCAGGATTCCGGCGAGTGCCAGCGGTGCCGGTCGCGAGGTCGAGGCACGCACCCCGCTGCTGCCGTTGGCGCTTGACGGTGCGCGGCCCCCGGCGCGACGTGGACCGCCGGCGCTCGGCGAGGACAGCGTCGAGGTGTTGCGCGGCCTTGGCTATCGTGACGATGAGATCGCTGGACTGCAGGCGGCTGGCGTTATTGCCGACGCGGGCGGCGGTCCGGCGAGCGCCACGGAAGCTGCAAGCGGCTGAGCCCGCACGTCATGCCGTTCACCTCCGAGGAGTTGCAACGAATCGCTGCACGCACGCTGGCGCACTACAACGAGCGTGCGCAGGCCTACTGGGACGGGACTCGTGACCACGATGTAAGCCAGAACATTGCTGCCCTGCTGCAGCATGTCGAGGCAGCGCCGCCGCTTGAGCTGCTCGACTTTGGATGCGGCCCCGGGCGCGACCTCAAGACGTTCAGGTCCCTGGGGCATCACGCGACGGGCCTGGAGGGTTCAGCGCAGTTGGCGGCGCTGGCTCGCGCGCATAGCGGCTGTGAAGTCCTCGAGCAGAACTTCCTCGAACTGAAGTTGCCGAGCAGTCGATTCGACGGCGTGTTCGCCAATGCTTCGCTGTTCCACGTGCCAAGTCAGGTCCTGCCGCAGGTCCTGTGCGCACTGCATCAGGCGCTCAAGCCGAACGGCGTCCTCTTCAGTTCGAACCCGCGGGGGGACGGCCAGGAGGGCTGGAACGGCGATCGCTATGGTGCTTTCCACGAATGGGATTCCTGGCGTGGCTACATGATCGCCGCCGGTTTCGTGGAACTGGATCACTATTTTCGACCCGCAGGATTGCCGCGAGAACAGCAACCGTGGCTGGCCAGTGTGTGGCGAAAGCCAGGGTCATGAGTGGTGCAGGCGGTCGGCAGGCGCAGAGTTCAAGGACGCAGGTTCCAGCCTGACCCTGCAAGTGCTGGACCGAACCCGGGTCAGCGGCGCACGTACTCCACGAAGTCGACTGCGAACGGCCGCTCATCGCTACGCGCAAGGTGATCGCGCGCGACTTCCCGCCATTGCGCCGGGTCGGGGGCCGGGAAGTAGGTGTCTCCATCGAAGTCGTGGTCAATCTCCGTGATCAGCAGGCGATCCGCGCTGGGCAGCGCGAGCCGATAGAGTTCCGCTCCGCCGATGACGAAAGCTTCCGTCGCGCCGACGCATCGTGCGAGCGCCGCGTCGAGACCGGGTGCCACCTCTGCTCCTGGCGCCGCAAGCGCTGAGTTTCGCGAGATGACGATGCTGCGCCGGCCCGGCAGAGGTCGACCGATCGACTCCCAAGTCTTGCGCCCCATGATGATCGGGTGCCCCATTGTCACCCGCTTGAAGTACGCCTGCTCGCCAGGAATCTTCCACGGCATCGCGTTGTCCTTGCCGATCACGCCGTTGCGGGCACGGGCGACGATGAGCGTCAGGCGGGGCTGGGTCATGAGTTGAGTGAGGTCGGCTTGCGGGCGAGCAGCGTGGTGGCGATCGCCCCGACAACGAAGACGGCGGCGATCCAGTCCTGCCAGCCCGGTATCTCGCCGACGATCCAGGTGGCCGAGAGGATACCGACCAGCGGCACCGCCATGATCGAAAACGCACTGGCCGTGGCCGGTAGTTCACGTGCCAGCCCGAACCAGATGATCTGCGAGACGCCGTAATTGATCGCAAAGCTCCAGATCAGCGCCGCCCACATCGGGGCCGAGAAATTCCAGGTCGGAAACGGCTCGCTCACGCCAGCGACAACCCAGAATGCCGCGCTCGACAGCAGCATCATCCACACGGTGATCACCGGTGTCGGCAACGTCAGCCGGCTGCGGCGCATCAGGATCGTGCCCAGCGCCCACGACACGGCCGCCAGCTGCATCCAGAGGATGCCGAGCGGATTGCCCGCCAGAGTAAGAAACTCGTCGCCGAGCAGCAGCAGGATCGCCGCCATGACACAGAGGGCCGCCCAGGCAATGCGCGGCGTCAGTCGCTCGTTGAAGAACACGATCGATAGCAGCACGGTCCAGACCGGCATCGTGAAGCCGAGGATCGCCGCACGTCCGGAAGCCAGCGCGTGCACGCCTAGGATCGAGAAGAAGTGCCAGCCGAAGATGTTCGTGACGGTCAGGCTCGCCATCGCCGGCCACGCGCTGCGCGGCAGCCGCATGTCCTGGCCGCGCGCGGTGTAGAAGACGTAGAGCAGCAGCGAACCGCCCGTCATCGTCACCGCGCGGAAGTAAAGCGGTGTGAGTTCCCGCAGCGAGAACTTCATCAGGGGCCAGTTAAGCCCCCACATCAGCGTGAGCGCCGCCAGCCCGATCAGCGCACCGCGGCGGAGCGCGGGGCCCGTACCCGTTGCCATTATCAGGCCCTAGACCGCAACCGGCGCCTTGATGTGCGGGTGGGGGTCGTAGTCGACGATCTCGAAGTCGTCGAACGTGTAGTCGAAGAGCGAGGCCGGCCTGCGCCTGATCTCGAGTCGCGGATACGGCCGCGGCTCGCGCGACAGCTGCTCGCGCACCTGGTCGAAGTGGTTGCTGTAGATGTGGCAGTCGCCACCTGTCCAGACGAAATCACCGACGTCAAGATTGCACTGCTGCGCCACCATGTGCGTCAGCAGCGAGTAGCTCGCGATGTTGAACGGCACGCCGAGGAAGATGTCGCAGCTGCGCTGGTACAGCTGGCAGGAGAGCTTTCCCTCGGCGACGTAGAACTGGAACAGCAGGTGACACGGCGGCAGCGCCATCTTCGGAATGTCGCTGACGTTCCAGGCCGAAACGAGCAGCCGGCGCGAATCCGGATTCGACTTGATCTCGCGCAGCACCTGGGAGATCTGGTCGATCGAGCCGCCGTCGGGTGTCGGCCACGACCGCCACTGCACGCCATACACCGGTCCTAGTTCGCCGTCTTCACGCGCCCACTCGTCCCAGATCGTGACCTTGTTGTCGCGCAGGTACTTGACGTTGCTCGAGCCCTGCAGGAACCACAGCAGCTCGTGGATGATCGAGCGCAGGTGCAGCTTCTTGGTCGTGACCAGCGGGAAACCCTCGCCAAGATTGAAGCGCATCTGGTAGCCGAACCAGGAGCGGGTGCCGGTGCCGGTTCGGTCGGCCTTGACCACGCCATGTTCGAACACATGGCGCATGAAGTCTTCGTATTGACGCATGGGGGGATTCTATCGGGCCGCGGCCGCGCTTCCCGCGGCGCAGCAATAGAGTGCACCACCAGTGGTCGCTGCGCGCCGCTTGCAGTAGGCTGCGCCACCGCGCCAGACGGGCGAGACAGAGCACACCATGGGGGAAACATGAGCGAGAACCGGCTGATACTGGACTACGTCCTCGACCACGAGGCAAAACTCGGCGATCGCGTCTACATGACGCAGCCGATCGGCAACAACCAGGTCACGGACTACACCTGGGCGCAGGTGGTGGACCAGTCGCGACGCATGGCGGCGCACCTGCAGAGCCTCGGGTATCCGCAGGGCTCACGCATCGCGATCCTGTCGAAGAACTGCGCCCACTTCATCATGGCCGAAGTGGCGATCTGGATGGCCGGCTACACGACGGTTGCCATCTTTCCGACCGAAACCGCAGAGACAATCAATTACGTGCTGACGCACAGCGAGGCGAGCCTCCTGTTCGTCGGCAAGCTCGACACCTGGCCGCATCAGCAGCCGGGCGTTCCCAAGGGCCTGCCCTGCGTCGCGTTTCCACTGGCGCCCAAGACCGACTTCGACACCTGGGACGCCATCGTCGCGCGCACTTCGCCGCTCGCCGGCAAGCCGTCGCGAAAAGCCGATGAGCTGGCGATGCTGATCTACACGTCGGGATCAACCGGAACGCCGAAGGGCGTGATGATCACCTTCGCCGCCTACACGCGGGCTGGCGAAGGGAGTGCGGCGCAGGTGCAACGCCTCGTCGGGGGCCCGGACAACCGCATGCTCTCGTATCTTCCGCTCGCGCACAGTTTCGAGCGGACCTGGGTTGAAGCCATGTCACTGGTCGATGGTCAGACGCACCTGTTCTTCGCCGAGTCGCTCGATACCTTCCTGCAGGATCTGCAGCGCACGCGTCCGACATTGTTCCTGTCCGTGCCGCGCCTCTGGCTCAAGTTCCAGCAGGGTGTGTTCGCGAAGATGCCGCCGGCCAAGCTCGATCGACTGCTCGGCATCCCGATCGTCGGTAAGCTCGTCGCAAAGAAGGTCCGCAAGGGGCTGGGGCTCGACCAGGTGAAGTTCGCCGGCAGCGGCTCGGCGCCAATCCCGCCCGCGTTGATCACGTGGTACCGGCGCATCGGCCTGCCGCTGTATGAAGGCTACGGCATGACCGAGGACAGCTCGTATTCGCATATGTCGGACGAGGAGCACAACGCACCGGGGTACGTGGGCGTGCCGCAGCCCGGGGTCGAAGTCAAGCTGAGTGGCGAGGGCGAAGTGCTGATCAAGTCGCCGGGGCAGTGCAGTGGCTACTACAAGCAGCCGGAGCTGACCGCGGAGTCGTTCACCGAAGATGGCTTCTTCCGCACGGGCGACCTTGGCGACCGCACGCCCGACGGCCTGCTGAAGCTGACCGGGCGCGCGAAGGAGCTCTTCAAGACGGCGAAGGGCAAGTACGTCGCCCCGGCGCCGATCGAGAACCGCATCAACGCCCATCCGATGGTGGAACTGTCGCTGGTGTCGGGGGTCGGCCAGCCGGCCGCCTACGCCATGGTGATCCTGGCGGAGCACCTGCGGCCGCGCTTGCGCGAGGCGGAGCTGCGCACGCAGGTCGAGAAGGAGATGCACCAGTTGCTGCAGGAGATCAACGCCGCGGTGTCTGACCATGAGCAGCTGCACATGATCGTCGTCGCGCAGGATCCCTGGTCGATCGAGAACGGCTTCCTGACGCCGACGATGAAGGTCAGGCGCGGCCGTATCGAGAAGGCCATGGAGCCGCACGTGGAAAGCTGGTACGCCACCAAGCGGCGCGTGCACTGGCACTGAAGAGGGATGGACAACAAGCCGCTGCCGGCGCGCCATGGAGGTGACCGGGTAGCCGAGGTGCTGCACGCGCACGGCGTGCGCTTCATCTTCACGCTGTGCGGCGGGCACATCTCGCCGATCCTGGCGGCTGCCAAGGCGCGCGGTGTGCGCATCGTCGACACTCGGCACGAGGCCACGGCGGTGTTCGCGGCGGACGCCCACGCACGCGTCACCGGTCGCCCGGGAGTCGCGGCAGTCACCGCCGGCCCCGGTCTGACCAACACGATCACGGCCCTGAAGAACGCACAGCTGGCGCAGAGCCCGGTGGTGCTGATCGGCGGCGGAGCGCCGACTGCACTGCAAGGCCGCGGTGCACTGCAGGACATCGATCAGCGCTCACTGATCGCGCCGCACGTCAAGCAGATCGCGCAGGTCAAGCGCGTGCGCGACCTGGGGCCGGCGATGAACGAGGCCCTGAGTGTCGCCGCGGGCGGCGTGCCGGGCCCGGTGTTCGTCGAATGCCCGGTCGACCTGCTGTACGACGAGACGTTGATCCGGCAGTGGTACGCCGATGCCGCGGGCAAGGGCACGGCGCTCGGCGATCGGCTGCTGCGCTGGTACCTGAACCGTCATGCGTCGCGCATGTTCGCGGGTGCGGCTGCGGGTGGCACGCCGGCTGTCACGCATGTCGAGGCACCGCGCGCACCCCAAGCATCGATCGCGCGCGCGGCTGATGCTCTGGCCAGGGCGGAGCGACCGCTGTTCGTTATCGGCAGTCAGGCTCTGCTGATGGCTGATCATGCGCGCGCGATCGCGGAGGCGGTCACCCAGCTCGGCATCCCGGTCTACCTGTCCGGCATGGCGCGCGGCCTGCTGGGCAGCAATCATCAGCTGCAGATGCGCCATGCGCGCCGCAATGCGCTGCGCGAATCGGACTGCGTGCTGCTGGCCGGCGTGCCATGCGACTTCCGCCTGGATTACGGCCGCCATGTGCGCCGCTCGGCCACGCTGATCGCGGCGAATCGCAGTGCGAAGGACGCGCGCATGAATCGCCGACCGACGGTCGCGGCGATCGGCGATGCCGGCCTGACGCTGGAAGCTCTGGCGCAACGGCTCGGCGAGCGCGCACGGCGCCCCGACTGGATTGCGCAGTTGCGTGCGCGCGACGAGACGCGCGAACGCGAGATCGATGCGCAGGCCGTGACGGCCGGCGAGCACGTGAACCCGGTCGCGTTCTTCCGCGCGCTCGACCGGGTGGCCGGACCCAACGCGGTCATGGTCGCCGACGGCGGGGATTTCGTGGCGACGGCGTCTTACATCGTCCGTCCGCGTGGCCCGCTGACCTGGCTGGACCCCGGCGCCTTCGGCACGCTAGGCGTCGGTGCCGGTTTTGCGCTCGGCGCGCAGGTCGCGCGGCCGCAGGACGAGGTCTGGCTGATCTGGGGCGATGGCGCCAGCGGTTACGGGCTCGTGGAGTTCGACACGTTCGTGCGCCACGGTATCCCGGTCATTGCCGTGGTCGGCAACGACGCCAGCTGGGCGCAGATCGCGCGCGAACAGGTCAAGATGCTCAATGACGATGTCGCTACCGTGCTGGCGCGCAGCGACTACCACGCTGTGGTGCAGGGATTCGGCGCTGCTGGCCTGGTCATCAGAAACGTTGGCGAGGTCGAGCCGGTGCTGCAGCAGGCCCGTGAGATCGCGCACAGCGGTAAACCGGTGCTGGTCAACGTCTGGCTCGATCGCACCGACTTCCGCGAAGGATCGATCTCGATGTGACCGGATCCGCCTCGGCCGCTGGACGCGGGAACCGGGCGACGAGGGGTTACGTTCCCCCCGCGAGCGCGATCCGCCTGCGCAATTGCTCGGCGCTGGTCTGGTCACCGGCCTTCTCTGCGAGCGCCAACTGCACCCCGAGCCAGGCCAGCAGCGGCCGTCGCCATCCCTGGGCCGAGGCTGTGTCGACAGCGAGTGCAATAGCCGCAGGGTTGGCGCGACCGCCCTGGAACAGTACCCCTGAGGCGACAAGCCGGGACAGCGGGTCATCAACATTCTTCAGCGCCGCAAGCGCCGCATCGCTGCCAAGGCCGGCCGCAGCGACGTGCCGATACTGTTCCGGCAATAGTGCAATGTCCTGCGGCTGCACGCGGTTGGCGAGGAAGTCGGCATACGCGCGTTCGGAGGCTGTTGCATCAGATCGCAGCTTCTCGAAGCCTTCGCACGGCTGGACATCGAGACTCGCGACCCGCACCGCGCAGCGCGTGAGCTCGGCCAGCGCGACCTGGTCCGCGCGGCCCGTGCTGGCGAGTTCACGGCGGGCGAGATCGAATTCGACATTCGCTATCCGCGTGTCACCCGCCAGATACGCGGCGACTGCGCGATCGAGCGCCCCCTTGGCATTCGTCTGCCAGTCCGGCGCAGAAGGGCCGCTGCTGCAGGCAGCGAGCAGCATCACCACGGATCCAACGCTGCAGCTCGCGAAGCGCATGAAGCCATTCATGGCAGCTTGATCTCCGCCGGCTTCGCAAACGGCCAGCGCCGATTGACCTCGTCCATCATGCCGCTCACCTTGCGCAGGTTGGCATCGATCTCGGCACGCAACGCGGCGAGGTCGGTCGAGGCGGCGCGTGCGTTACCGGCAATCGCCTGTGCGTCCACCAGGATCGCATCGATCTTCTTGAGGCTTTCGCGGGCCTCCAGCAGAGCGGCATTCAGCTGGACGATGGCGGCGCGCGCCTCCGGCATCAGACCTTCGGCGCCGAAGACCTGCTGGTCAGCCTTGGCGGCGAGGCCATCGATGCGCGCCAGCAGGGCATTCGTTCGATCAAGCGTCACGACCAGTTTCTGTGCGTCGGCGTCATTGCCAAACAGCACGCCGAGCGCGCCGCGCGGCCCCTTGATCCTCTCGCTCGCGCTCTGCAGGTTGCCCAGCGTGGCGGCCAGGGCCGAGTCGGTGCTCGTGAGTTGCGTCAGGTTGCGGATGAGATCGCGCGTCTCGGATACCAGGCGAGGGATCTCGGCGGTCGCATCGCCCACCAGAACCCGTCGCTCGGCGCCGGCAGGCAGCGGTGGATCACTCAGGACACCACTGAAGGCGCGCAGGTTGGTGTTGCCGACCAGGCCACGCGTCAGGGTGAACACGCTCGATTCACGCAGCCAGCGCGCGTCCTTGCGCGGTACGTCGATGATGATGCGCGTCGTGCCGTCGGCGGACAGTTCGATGCCACGGACACGGCCGATCGGGAAGCCGGCGAACGTGAGGTCCATGCCGACTGTGACGCCTTCCGCGTCGTCGGACAGCAGCACCAGCCGCTGCGAGGGTTCGAACACGCCGCGCGCATAGAGCAGGTATGCCGCCGAAGCAGCGAACAGCACCACCAGGAGTCCCACCAGCAATGCAGCACGGAATTCAAGTGACTCGGAGGTTCGCGACCCGGGGGTTGGTTCGTTGCTCATGGTGAGGGCCTTAGACGTAATTGCCCACGAGCGAGGCGATTTCTATCAGCAGGATCATGAAGAAGAGCCGCACCAGGCCGCGCAGTTCGGCACTGGTGCGAAGGCGCGGATTGGGCCGATCGTAGAGAACCGAGGCGATCGGAATCAACCCCACAGCGAGGCTGAGGCCCAGCGTCTTCAGCGTGAAGATCAGGGAGAGCGCCGGGCTGAACACGCGACCAAACGTCCGCGTGTAACTCGCAATTCCGCCCGCGGTGAGGCCATGAACCCAGACGTAGGCCAGCGCGGCGGCGACAACGCAGCTCACTGCCGCCAGGAGCAGAACGGAGAACGTAACCGACATGACGCGCGGCAGGATCTCACGTTGCAGCGGCTCGGCGTAATTGGCGGACGTCCCATCGAACACGCCGCGCGCGTTCAGCAACGAAATTTCCGCTGCGTTTGGCAGTGCGCAGCGCAGCGCCACGAACATCGCGGCTGTCAGCGGGATCAGTTCGAGGACCAGCACACGCACGACCATTTCGAGCGCGAAGCGCGACAGTCCGTAGCTCACCGATGTCACGACAACGATGTGGATGATCACCAGGCTGATGATCGACGTCAGCAGGGTGAACCAGAGCAGGATCGGAGCCGTGTCATTGACCAGGTGCCGCGCCAGCGCCGCGAGATTGGGTCCGCGGTAACTCGAAGGGGAGAGCGCGAGGACCAGCAGCTTGGCGCTGAACAGGATGATCCGCCCCCATCCTGCAAACCACTCCAGCGCGGACCGTCCCAGGTCGGACAGCGCACTCCAAGAGGAAACCAGGGACGTCATGGGAGCAATCATAGGGTGCGCGCGAGTGTCGATCACTCGTCCTTACACGTCTGTCATGAAGCGTGACTATGATTATCCAAGGGTGGCTCGCATCTGCGGCTGAGATCCGGACTGCATCACCATGAACAATTCCCCGGCGTGCGCCGGGCGTCGAAGGTGGACCCGACGGAAGGAGTAGCAGATGAATTTCATCATCTGGCTCGTGGTGGGCGGCCTGATCGGGTGGGTTGCCAGCATGATCATGAAGACTGACGCCCAGCAAGGCGTGTTCCTCAACATCATCGTTGGCATCGTCGGCTCGATGTTGGGCGGCTGGCTGATTTCGCCGCTACTGGGCGCAGGAACCGTCAATCAGGGCGATTTCAGCCTCAGCGGCCTGGTCGTGTCGCTGATCGGCGCGGTCATCCTGCTGGCGATCGTCAACCTGTTCCGGCGCGGCAAGGTGCGCTGAGACACAGTTTCGGCCGCGGCAGCGCTGTGCGCTCGCCGGGGTGGGTTACGCCGCGAACTGCAGCGCGGCCAATCGCCCGTACAGGCCGCCGCGAACGATCAGCTCCGCGTGCGTGCCCGCATCGACGATGCGTCCGTGATCGAGCACGAAGATGCGGTCGACCCGCTGTACGGTGGCGAGCCGGTGCGCGATCACGATCGTCGTGCGGCCGCGCATGGCCGTCTCCAGCGCTGACTGCACCGCGCGCTCGCTTTCAGCGTCGAGCGCCGAGGTGGCTTCATCCAGCAACAGAAGCGGCGCGTCTTTCAAGATGGCTCGTGCAATCGC
>Ga0316613_10002309_pt1 | contig 12314 bp, 27 predicted proteins | sample OWC_soil_day10_C_2_FD_207647 | JGI IMG/M metagenome (GOLD analysis project Ga0316613, IMG submission 207647) | Wetland soil microbial communities from Old Woman Creek delta, Ohio, United States - OWC_soil_day10_CT_b | ecosystem: Environmental > Terrestrial > Soil > Wetlands | place: USA: Ohio...
GATCCGTAGCCTAGTCGCCAGTGACGAAGCCGCACGGCTTTCTCGCTCGGACATCGTCAGCAAGCGGTCATAGCGTTTCAAGCCGTCATCATCAGCCAGCCAAGCACGGTCAAAGTTCAGGATTTCGTCAGCAATTACCCGCCCGTTCGCTATATGGCGGCAGTACATCTCAAGTAATGGGGAGTGCGTCGCGGTAAACGCGCTTGCAGGCTGATCGTTTACAACCTCAAACCATACAGCGCGCTCCGCATCGCTGATATGGACGGGGGGATCTAGGCGTTTTTCAGTGGAAATAGGCGCAATTTGGGCAGCAAAGGTCAATTCAGCCGTCGATTTCCTGCCCCGCTTGTTCATTTTTTTCTATCTTTTTTCTACACGTTTATGGTTTCGAGGGCTAACAGTCGGTTTCCTAAGCCCGAGTGCCAGAGATTTACCCCGCCCCTCCCAATCTTGGTGCATTAGATCTGCTCCCCGATGATATGCGCCCCGCTCGGCACTGAGCCTCCAGCGGCTTCCAACCTGTATCCCTTGAGCACAGCACCACATGCGCCGGCATAGTCAACGGTTGGATCACTGTGGTACTCACACATTATCGCTATTGGCTTCATTGCCTCGCACCGGATGGTGTAAGCGATAAGTCTGTCGGTTGGGATGCCCAACGCTTTTGCTAGTTCATATCCTGCATTCATCACCAGATCGCCCTTCCTATGCTATCGAACTTGGTGCGCTCTCGCTGTCCTAAATCCTTACGCGTCTTTGCTTCATGGCATTCATCACATAGCGCCTGCCTGTTACTGTCATCGTATGCGTCCTCATTGCCTTCATTCACTAGTGCAATGATGTGGTCAACCTGCGTTGCTGCTGTTACTCTTCCTTGCTTGGCGCACTCAACACATAATGGATTGGCTTGCAGCACCCGGTTGCGTATTGCCTGTAGCTTGCGACCTCTTATGCGATTGGTCATGCTGGATTGATCTTGAACTTGCAAGCCCTGCCGATCCAATAGCCGAACCGTTCTTCGTGTGGTTCCATCCCTGTTGCGTCACACATAGCAGTAACACCAAGCAGATACCACTTGAACCACCATGCAAAATCAACCTCTAGAACGATGTTGTTATTGGTAGCCATAAATGAAAAAAGCCAGCGATTAGGCTGGCTTGTGTAATTGGTTGTTGGTGCGCGGTTCGTCATCCGCTTGTCATCTATCGTTAAGGCTTGACGATGCCCGATAGCCTAGCCGCACCAACACGTAAATTAACCATCCGATATATTCGGACAGTTGGCTTACGTCTTGATGCTGCTATTCATCTTCGCTATCTGGCCATTCCATCTTGCCGTTTAGCTCGCGTCTCCGCACATCGATCTTCTCTTTCTGCCGCGCCACTCTATCGTTTGCCCTGTCTTGGCGCTCGTCCATAGTCAGTGCAGCCAGATCATCATAGTAGTGATCGTGATCTGGCATATCGCCTCCTGTTTCGGCGGCACAAATGAAAAAGCCCCGCAATTAAGCGAGGCTTCTGGCTATGGCACTCAAACGGCTGGAGACTGACTGCGATATTTACGACCTTCGCTATTACCTACCGGAACGGTCAAGCGGTCGATCAATCACCATGCGGCTGAGCGCATTACGTTTCGTATGGGCGAGTTCTCCCAACGACATGCACATTTTACAGATGAATTCGGTTGCTGTCAATATAAACATGTGTATTTTCACAGTTATTGACCTAGATCAAGCATTTCTGGCGCATCTTCGGAATGACTGCGTTTAATGCCTGTTGATATGTGACGTTGCATCCTGTCTGATCCATGGGCCGCCATACCTTTGCGTTTGCCTGTCTATTGCGCATTTCGATTCCGATTGCCTGCTCATACCTATACGAAGGAAGCGAATCAACACAGAACTGCACGGCATCCATTGTTTCGCGCCTGACATACTCATCCGTTATCTCGCCTGAATCATCCCATTGGCGACTGCCTGCTGATCCTTGGCAGTATGGAGCGATACGTGGAGCACCTAGATTTGGCCTGTATGCTCTAGACCAGTGCCACCACTCTTCAAGCAGCCCATCAGCTATATCGGCTGGAGCTATCAGTGCTTCTGCTTCCTTTGTCTTTAGCATAGACATCTCCTGATTTGATTGGGCGTAATACTTGTAATCCGGTAGCGCATTGCTCTTGTCCATTCCATGACGTATGACATGGAGTGATAGCCATCCTGAGAGGGGTATTGGCGGCTCTGTCACTTTCGCTTTGCCAATTCAATTGCACTATCTGCCATTATTCTTGCAGCCATATCTGCCGCCCCATCCCACGAGTGCCGTCCTCCATTTTCCACTTGAAGAAATGAATGAGCTGCCGTTGCGCAATCCTGTAATGTGCAGAAATCAGGACCAATACCATCAAGCCCAATTTCAAGAAGCATCATGGCAGTGATAATGTTTACGTTGATTTCGCCCATCACATTCCTTCTATCAATTTCGGCTCTGAGTCTATAGTTTCCCATTTACCGGATTTAGTTATTGCTCTGTTTGATGCAATAGAAAGCGCCTTCATCCTTGTATCTGCCTGCCAAACTTCAACAATGCGAGTGGCTGCATTAAGGGCAAGCTTTGCGTTTTCTAACTCAACTTCGTTATTGATAGCAGCGACCATAAGTTGCGACAGAAGACAAATTAACTCCTGAGCGTTGTTCGGAGCGCTTAATATTTTTCTGTCTGAGAATCCAAGTTTTGCCATATAACAAACCCTCAATTTCTTTAATTAATGTAATTAACTGCGATGTTTCTTTATTTAATCCTTGATATTTCTTTTTCTGCATTTCTTTACATCTATAGAACGCAGCCTCTCGAAACGCAATTCGCGCATCAGAATCAAATCCCTTCCCAACATATTCCAACTCGCCATCAGACATAAAAACATGTCCAATTGTCGGAATTATTTCAAACCCCCATGAATGTAACGATCTCGCCCCATACCTACGCGAAACACGCAAAACAAGGTCCAAATAATCATTTGCAGGCATCCTTCTTCCATCTCTAAATATTCTCTTAATAACAGGAATGGCAATATCTCGCGTGTTATGTATTTCCCGTAATCGCATAGGCCCATCAAACACTCGATTAACAAGGCTTCCGTTTAAAGGAGCCACCATTCGCAATAAAACAAACAATGGCCACGATCCATACCCCATCATTCCCCCATCGAGTAACACAGCCATACAATCCACATAACAAGAGCTAGTGCTATAAGCGTCATATAGACTCCGTTATTTGAGAAGCGACTTAATCGCTGCTAAGCCAGCTAGATACATCCACGCAACACATGCAGTCCCTACTGTACGTCGCATCAAGCAAAGGTCTTGAGATATATCAAGCAACAAATTTCCGCATACACTCAGAACTATTGCCAGAAGCGAATAGAGCACAAATAAAGTCCACTTCATCGCACTTCCTCAGTTATCACTACTACCACCTTGCCGCCACGCTCTACTTCCTTGCGCACGATGCGGAAATCGTCAATCTGGCTGTCGTCATCCCAAACTCCCGCGTTAGTCAGGCTGTCAGAAAGTATCTTTTCCAGATTCATGATGTCGCGCCTTCTTCGATCAGGCATATAAGCCGCAACAAACACTGCTACGCGCCCTGTAATCGTTTTTATCTGTGCCTCAGACACAATCTCAGCAACAGCCGTGCGAAAAGCAATACCGGCCTTTTTGATGAACTTGCGCGATCCTCTCTGTCCATAAAGATGATTTATGGTAGGAGGGTATGGAAGCGTAAGCGTTATCAAGATGCCTTCCTCGCATCAAATAGCCACTCATCAAAGTGATTGTGGAAATTGTGAAACTTGTATTCCTTCAGATTGGCAATGCTTATAGCATCAGGATTAACCTCTGTTGTTCTAACTACAGAATCAGACTCGCTTCCAAATGTGTAGTAGATTCTCGTTGCAGTTCCTTCAATCGTCGTCTTTGCAATCCGAACCGGCAAACCATCACAACGCATTTGATAGACATATCTGCGCATGGTCGTTTCAGCAACTCCATATATCTTTGAAAGTTGCAATACCGTGAACGATCCATTTTTCAGGTATTCGATAACCTTTTTCTTGCGCTCTTCTGCTTCTACTTGATTAGGCCACATTTCGCCTCCAACTCAATCCCACGCTCGATGCTGCTGATTGCTTCGCGCAAATCAGTTATCTTGTCCTTGTGACCGCGCTGTCCAGGCTGAAGCAGCTTCTTGATGGCATGGGAAATTGCAGGGTTCGTTACGCTCCAGGCATTGAGCACGTCATACACGTCAATAGTTGTTGATGGCACTTGGCGCTGATATTTCTTTTCATCTGATGTCATTTCTTCCTCTATCAGTTAAATGCACTATTTACGATTCCGCGATTCCCAGCCTCTTCCGCATACACATATACAGCCGCGAAACATGCCTGATGCCAATCAGAGTTAGGCTCCTTTTCTGCTGCGACCTCAAGATCAACCTGATCCACAGCAAGTGCATTGAGTAATTCACGATCAGATAACCCTGCCAACACATCCTCTACTTCCTTTTTTGCGCTCATCTCCAATCCTTCCATTCGCCTCGATTTCCCTTTGCCCATTGATTTCTAGCCTCTGCCATCATCCGATCCGCTTCAGCCTTGCCCCGCTTTGCCGCTACCTTCTCGAGATATTCGCTTGCCTTCTTTCCTAGCTTTAGCAAGTGGCGTATCTCACAGCGGAAGCGGTGTTCATGCATCGCTTGCGGCTAACGCTTCTCTGGCAAACCTGACGCTGACATCTGGCATGACTTCACCCGCTGCAACTCGCTCAAGAATGCGCTTCGCCCATCTCTTCGGATTACCGGACTTTTTCAGAATCCCGCTTGCACCCAACTGGCTGAGCATCTTCGTAGCCTGCTCTTTCGATAATTCGGCTTTACCTGGGGCAGGAAGCGCTATAGTTGGCTTCGGTATTTCTGCCCATTTGCCTTTTTCGATCTCTTCTGTAAGCGCTTTTTCCCATCTGGCTTTAATCCCCGAGTAGGTCAGGCTTTTTAGGTCGGATGCCATCTTTGCTGACGCCCAAAAAATTGCAGGATGCGACCATGTACCGATGTTTCCGCGCTCACGCTCTGCCAATCCTTCTATCGCCTCGTAATACGCAACCGTCGAATCTATTGGAGGCTTGCATAGAGACATGAATTCATTCAGCGTAGGCGGCCAGTCCTTCTTGCGCATTGCCTCGACGCCACGCCTCATCTCTTCATTCGTAAGGCTGAACATCTTCCGCGCCCAATGCATTTTCAGCTTTCGCGGATCAGCCCCAGCCCACTGATCAGAGAACTTTTTGCCATACGTGAACAGCATTTCCTCGAACAGTTTTTCAATCCACTGTTGCGGAATTGCTTCCTCCGGCCAGTCAGTTGATGTCGATAATGTCGCTACGTTGCTCATAAGTTCGGTTTCCGGTTAGCTCATCGAGAAAGTTTTGCCTCTTTTCGTCTCGGCCCAGTTGCTGCGGAGAAGCCCTTGCCTTGGCCTTTTCATTACGAACCCAGTTGCGCCATGTGGCTGGCCAATCAGTCTTCCTACCTTTTTGCCCAGGTTGCGCAATCCAGTAATCACGGAATCGGATTGCAACTTCGGAATGGTTCAGGTCAGGGCGCTCTTGTTGGCAAAATTCGATAAGCTCATCGGATGGAACCCAATCGTCAGGCAACCGCGTAGCGCGTTGCAAAGACTCTGCTTTTGACTTTTCTTTTATCTTTATCTCTTCTCTTCTCTTCTCTTTCTCTAGCTCCGCATCTTGTCCGAGTTGCGTCTGCTCTTTGTCCGCATTTGGAGCGGACACGTTGCGGGAATTGGCTTTGCGTTGTGCTTCAGATGCGCGCCGTTTTGCGGACTGTCCGTTATGCTCTTCAAATTTAATGATGCGTACGCCATCAGGGTGATCTGCAAGCCATCCGATGTCGCACATCGCTTGCCCAAATCCAGCGATGCCAGTTTTTCGGTCTATTTGGCGCAATGTCAGCCCAGGCATTATTCCGTTTTCGGTGTGCTGGTCGGCGGTAGCCCATATCCAGTACAGCCCGCCAATAATCTGCGCTTCCCCACAGTCTGTTATGTCGCATAGCTTGGCAATGCGTGGGTCATCCCACAAATTCCCGCGCATCTTTATCCAGTCACCGGCCATTACGCAGCCCTCGCTTTCTTGTTGACCAATCCAAGCGCCGCGTAAACCTCTTCCAGCAAATCGTGCTGCGCACCGTACTTAGCCTCGAAACGCGCCTTGTACGGATGAATCCCTATGCGTTGCAGCGGGTCAGTGTCGTCGTGCTGGTGATGTACTCCGCACAAAGGAAGCACGAGCATGTGGCAACCTTCTTTCGTGCGCCCTTCGATGTGATGGATGCTTACCCATGTATTCTTGTGGCCGTCTTTCAGGCACGCTATGCACCCGATTTCACGCGCCATGCGGTCATGCAAGGCTTTCTCTTCGACGGTAGGCTTGCGAGTACCTTTCATGCAGCAACCTCGTCATAGACAACAACGCCACGCTCAGCCGCAACGTAGTGCATGAACTCCAAGAATTCGGAGAACTCTTTCTTGCCCATCGTGCTGGTACGCATTCCAAGCATGACCATGCCACCATCAATCCCCATTGCCATTCGAACCTTTTCCTTACGGAATGAAGCCGTCAGAACATCCTTCCATTCGTCGGCGCTCATCTTCACCATCTGGCCGTTTACAGGCCATTGCAATTGATTGCTGAACGCTTCCAAGATCGGCCACAGTGCTGAGTTCTGTTCAAGCGTCCTAGAAGGATCGTCTTTAATAACAATGGCGCTACCAGCAGGAGCATGCATAACGGCATGCAACGCACGATCACGCGAAGGATGCTGGCCAGGCTGAATGACGAATGTCTGCTTCATCTATATCTTCCCCGTCATGTATCCGCCAAAAGAAACAAGCACTACACCTATTAGCCTTCTCCACCACTCAAGGTTCGGGTCAACATCAAATGCAACTTGGCCTAGAAGAAGCGAGACAACAGCACAAACAAATATCGACAGGATTTTCACTTGCAGTCCTTGCATACCCACGCCATGCGACGAGATAACTTGCTTACAGCCACATACGCACCATCAAGATTCCGCTTATGCTCGCCACACTTCGCGCACGTCCTATTGATGATTGTGGAAATGGGCGATTCGCTGATCCGTCGATATTTGGCAAGTTCTCGTGGCGACATGGTTTCTCCAAAATCCGATTCTTTATTGTGTTAAAGTAAAGTTTCCGCCGATCACTCTTCATGACTAGACGAATCATGACCCGCGCCGAGTTCGAAAAATTCCTTAAAGAGTCCCAATACTTCGTTGACGTTATCAACACGCACCGCACAGCTACGGCTCAGGTGGTGGTCGCACTTCTGTCTCCATTGATAAAAAATGGCGACATTCCCATCGAGTCCTTTATGGGAATCCTGAAGGAGATTGAGAGAGGCACGGGCCATCCTTCGCTCGATGGCGAGAGAAGGCATGCCGTCAGCGTCATTCGAGAGGCGTTGCAAAGCTTCTCGTAGCTTGCGATCCTCTGGCGTCTGATTCTCATCAATCTTGTTATGTGACATGCTTGACGCTCCTTAAATCTGTGTTGCGCTTCGTTCGGTAATCTGGATTCGTGGGGGACTTTATGAGTCCGCTTACGAGTAAAAAATTTTTACTTGCCGTAAACCTTGAATGACAATGCAAGCCATTCGTGCATGGTCTTGCACACATCGTTGCGAAGCTTCATAAGACGCTTTTTCTCTTCCGCATCGATCTCACCGTCTCGTGTAGCGTCGAAATATTCCTTTGACATTGCACCGATGTCGGCATGCAGCTTCATGAACTTTTCGCTGATGTCCTCGTTCTCTACCGAATTGATGTCAGGCAACTTGACGAACACGCCCCCAGAAAGGTTTGCAATTGCCTCGGCAAAGCATGTTGTCTTGGACATTTCCTGCATCTTGAGCCCGTACTTGACGCCGATGTTCATCCCATCATCTGCATATATCCTGTTGTGCAACCCCTTAATAGGAAGGCCAAGCGCAAGGCTGAACGAGTCAACTCCACCGTCTCTTGCATCGACCATTTCCAGAAGTGCTTTTTTCAGGCTCATAAAGCTTGTCCTTTTTTTATGATTGCTGATGATGTCAATCTGCAATACAGTTGCTACACATTCAATAAAGAAGGAGTTCCAACGTGCTACATTTCAGTTTCCACACATCAATTCACAACGGAGGAACTCCATATGACTACATCAAGCAAATCAATCGATTTCAATCTTTCTATCGAGAACCAAATCGCGGTTGTTACACGAAATGCGACATTCCCGAGCGGAGATACAATCTCGTTTACCGTGAGACTTCAAAAACCAAGCGAATCAACGTTGAAGGAGATTCACTATTTGTCGATTCAGACTGCAATCGATCAGCTTCAATCTTTTTTAGAGCAGAAATAAGATCAGTAGGGGGCGTGCCTGGGAATTGCCCTAAATCCCAGCATGCCTTCACATCTCTAACCCATTCCTTCGCCTTCTCAAGCGCGTCAATAAGATCAGGATCGATGCAGGACGGGTATTTCTGTTCGTTATTTGGTTTTGTCATGTCTGATCTTTCTGTTGGTTGCTACATGGTTAATTACGAACACGAGGCTTTGATGAATCTGAAGAAATATTTCTTTTTTTTGCTATCGGAGGAACGCCAAATATGTCAGGGCGCAACTGAGCGCGAGTTACCTCATGGTTCGTGGCAAGCTCAACCGACAAACAATGTTTTGGAGGAACCCCTGTCTTCCGCCACTTTTGGACAACCTGATAGCTGACGCCAACCTCTTCCGAAAACTTCAGAAGCGTTGGATACATTGCTATTGCTTTATCTAATGGTGTTGGCTTCATAACTTCAATGATACCACTTTTAGTAGTAAACACAACTATTAATTGCATTGATGTGGCGTTTTTTTGTATTTATCTTGTTGGCATGTCAATACACGACCGAATAAAAACCAGAAGGCTTGAGCTTGGGATGAGCATGGACGCACTCGCTAAGAGCGTAGGCGTCAAAAGCTGGCAAGCAGTGCAAAGGTGGGAACAAAAAGTTGGCGGGTCAGCCCCAAAACGCGAGCGCCTACAAAGAGTTGCTGATGTGCTTGGCGTTACTCAAGAATGGCTTCTGACTGGGAATGCAATAGCAAATGCCGACATCACAATCCCATCGGCAGAATCAAAACAAGGATCAGTTTCAATTCGACAATATAAGGATGTTGGCGGAGCTATGGGACATGGGGTTGTTTTAAGGGATCAGCCGGGCGAAATTACACATATGGAGGTGTCGCCAGAATGGGTTGCAAAAAACATCAAGCACCATACTGGCGTACAAAATCTTTGCATAGTTACTGGATTTGGTAACTCAATGCAGCCACTTTATAACCCTGGTGACCCACTAATAGTTGATACCGGAGTAAAGACAGTAGAGTTTGACGGAACTTACTTCTTTAGGGTTGGTGATGAAGGGTTTATTAAACTACTTCAACGAATACCAGGAGAAGGAATAAGGGTCATTTCAAAGAATAGAGATTTTGAAACTTGGACAATAAAACCGGATATGGAGTTCGAGATATTTGGGCAAGTTCTTAAAGCTTGGTGCGGAACTGATGTTTAAGGCGACCCGGCACGCCAATTTGCCATTATAAGGAAATAATAATGAAAAGAGTTCTTGTTGTAATTTCATCTGCCGCCGCTCTGTCTGGCTGCGCGTCAATCGTTAACGGCTCAAACCAAGTTGTTTCAATTGAGGCTCGCAACAAAACGGAACAGGTGTCAGGAGCAGTATGCAAACTCGACAATGGTAAAGGAACTTATTACGTTACAACTCCAGGCACCGTTACCGTACATAGGGCATATGACGACATGAACGTGAAATGTGAAAAGTCTGGTCAACAGCCTGGGATGGCAACAGTCAAATCAAGCACAAAGGCAATGGCGTTTGGAAACATTATATTTGGCGGGTTTATAGGTGGAGCAGTTGATGCTAGCACCGGCGCGGCATATGACTACCCTTCATTGATCAGTGTCATTATGGGAGAAACTACTACTATAGCGCCTCCACAGCAAAACCAAAATCAAACAGAGCAACCAGTCGCACAGAACTCACAATCAGGCAAATAACTCAGCAAGCCGTATAAAGCACTGGGAGTCACGCTGGGCGCAGGGCGTGCCGTGGCGAAGTGAGTATTGATGAATTGATGGGAAGGCATAAAAAGAATACAAATCAGAATACAACATATAAGTCGAAATAAAACATGGACCATAAAAGCCTAACTGACTCGATTATTGATAGACTTTTGCTCGAACCTAAATTAATTAAAACAAGACGTGCAAAAGACACTATTAAGGCAAAGCATATGGAGAGAAATTACGATGTATCAAGCGCTGACGGGTCTAATTCTTATACGTTAATATTCAGGCAAAGCACCGTAATTCCAGAAAATTTTAGTTGTGGCCTTATCTGGCATGCGAACCCATCTAATAGAGTTATTTTGACGCGCTATAACGGCCCAGGCCACCCGCATAGCAATCCTATTGAGGATGAGCAATTTGAGCTTTCATGCCACATTCATAGAGCAACAGAACGGTATGTTAGTATAGGTAGGAAAGCTGAGCACTATGCCGTAAAGACAGATAAGTACAAAAACGCAAATGATGCGTTAATATGCTTAATGAGAGATTGCAATATTGCCGGCTTCAATATTTCTGAAGAGAACGAAAAATCACAGACTAGTTTATTTTAATGAGCGCCGGTGTCGAAAATTTAGAACATGAGCTTTGCAGAGCGCTCTGCGCGAAAGTAACGCTCCATGAACGCGAAGATGGAAACATTTTTGTGGCGACTCCTTTTGTTTTTCCTGATGGCGACTCCTTTTCAATATACCTAAAAAGACTTTCATCAGGAGGCTTCCGGATCAGCGACATGGGATCAACCATGATGCAACTTAGCTATGAGCAAGACATAGATAAGTTTAAAGAAGGAACAAGAAATAGAGTATTTAACCAAATTCTATCCGAGATGGGAATTAATGATGAGGATGGCGAATTGTTTATTGAAATTCCAGCCCATCATTTAGCGAGCAGTATTTTCCAGTTTGGGCAGGCCATTACACGAGTGCATGACCTCACATTCTTAAACCGCGTTCAGGTTGAAAGCACGTTCTACGACGATTTAAAAGAAACTCTTTCTTCTATAGTAGGGGAAGACCGCCTAAAAACAGACTACACAGCCCCCGATATACCTAATGCAGAAGACTATCGCGCAGATTACGCTGTTCTGGGCGCTCGAAAACCTCTATTGATATGGGGCGTACCAAGTCAGGCAAAAGCAAGGCTAGCAACTATCGTCATGCAACATTTGCAGCAAAACAAGTTCCAGTTTCGCAGTATGGTTGTGTATGCTGATATGACAGCAATACCGCGGGCCGACGTATCAAGACTTACAACCGCAGCAAACGATCAAATTCCTTCTTTAGAAGAACGCGAAGCTTTGCAAAATAAGATACTTGATGCAATAGCGGCTTAACTTTTACCATGCCCCCAACCCCACCCTTAGCGGTGGGTTTTTATTTCCCCCACCATAAGCTGCTGTCGGCATTACCGACGCCTATCCCAACCCGCCGAGCGCGGGATTTTTTCGTCTGTTGCTTCCGACACAAAAAAATTTACCACTTACCACTACTTTTTGTTGCATTGCTACTTTTTGTTGTGTATTATTACTACATCGCATCACACAACGCCAGCATCGAGGCAAAAGATGCAAAGCCTGTCCGGTGGCTGTAACCGGAAAATAACGGAGGATGAGATGGGGCTAAAGCAAAACGATCGTGAGCACTTGGTCGATATGGTTCAGCGCGGGGAAATGACTGCCGACCAAGCAAATGTTGCCAAGGTGAAAATGATGCGCGTGCAGCTTGTTACTTCCCGCATCCCATCCAATGTACGCAAGGCGCTAAACGAAGCAGTGAAGCGCGGAGAGCTTGGGCACATTAAAAAAGATGGACGCAAGCCGGAAGCGTACTACCACCCGACTTTTGACTACCTTGCGAAATCCGAGCGTCGGAATCATGAACTAAACACGCTTAAGGCATTGGCTGGAGTGTTTGCGCGGCCACTGATGAATAACGGAGATTGAGATGGCAACGAAAAAATACGAGCTGCTCAAAGATGACACGAAAGAATATTGCGGACGCACTCTGTACCGCATCAAGGCATTAGTTGCAATTGGATTATCAGTC
>Ga0316613_10002314_pt1 | contig 12296 bp, 10 predicted proteins | sample OWC_soil_day10_C_2_FD_207647 | JGI IMG/M metagenome (GOLD analysis project Ga0316613, IMG submission 207647) | Wetland soil microbial communities from Old Woman Creek delta, Ohio, United States - OWC_soil_day10_CT_b | ecosystem: Environmental > Terrestrial > Soil > Wetlands | place: USA: Ohio...
AACAGGAATGTCTTTTTCCCTCTTTGCCGAGCGTTGTCAATTGTTTCGTGATTATAAGATACCCGTATTTGCGTTTATTCCTTCCCAGAGTTGTCCGCGTGGTCCTATCTTTGCTGGTTTACCAACAATAGAAAAACATCGATGGATTTCTTCCCAACTGGCCACCAAAGAATTGCTGGCTTCTCAGTTAGTGGAAGGAGTGTTATTTGGTGATCCGCTGGTATTGGAAGATGAACTGGCTTCGGTGGCTGCTCTTGATCCTAGCTATATTGAACTGCAGGTAAAAGTAGAAGCAGACGCTTCTACTGCTGAGAGAGAAATATTATTTGCGCCCCATACCAATCGTACTGACCCTGGGGAATGGGTCATCCGCTCGCAAGAAGCTCGGAAGATCTGCCAGACTGTTATTAAGGCCCGTACAACCATGCCGCGTCCGACTGGGGCTGTAACCATCGACAACCAGGATTACCTTCGATATATGGGTGAAATGCAAGTGGTATTATCTCCTTTGCCAGCTGATCCTCGGGTCAACCTAGTAGCTCATGTCATCCCAGAAGAACTTTTTCTGCTCAATTATATCAGGCCTGGTGGGACTTTCCGCCTAAAGGAGTTTATCAAATATGAATCTTGAGAAACTATTAACAGAAGCTCGTAATCCTAGCACAATAAATATTGATCACCAATCTAGTTTGGAAATTGTGGAATTGATTAATCAAGAAGATCATAGAATCGCCACAGCCATTCAAAAGATTTTACCTGATATTGCCAGAACCGTTGATTATATTGTTGCAGCTATACAGTCTGGCGGACGTCTCTTTTACCTTGGTGCTGGGACTAGTGGCCGTATAGGAATCCTGGATGCTTCTGAGTGTCCGCCTACTTACGGTACCCATCCTGAGCTGGTACAGGGACTCATCGCCGGAGGTGAACAGGCCATCTTACGTGCTGTAGAAGGAGCCGAGGATTCGGACACCTTAGCAACTGAAGATTTACAGGGCAAAAAGCTAAATTCGTCGGATATTGTTATCGGCATTGCTGCCAGTGGCCGAACTCCTTATGTAATTGGCGGCTTGCGTTACGCAAGGTCAATTGGGTGTCAGACTGTATCTCTAACCTGCACTCCTGATTCAGAGATGGATAGAGTTGCTGATCTTAATCTAACAGTATTGACAGGACCAGAGGTCATTATGGGGTCTACGCGTATGAAAGCTGGTACGGCCCAGAAAATGGTGCTCAACATGTTGACAACAGCCACCATGATAGGCCTCGGTAAAGTCTACAGTAATCTCATGGTAGATGTGCAGGCTACTAATCTAAAACTAAAGGAACGTGCAAAACGAATTGTTACCATTGCTACTGGCGTTAGCCATAGCCAAGCTGAAGAGACTTTAAACGCTGCCAACGGCTCATCAAAGTTAGCTATTATCATGATATTGGCAGGCGTTTCAGTAGAGGAAGCATCTCAATTGCTACAACGTGGTCATGGCTTTGTGGCAAAGGCGCTGAAGCTATAGCACTGTAAAATGAAGTATTTGTATCAGAAAGAGGTATTCATATGTTCAATAAAATTTCTACATGGTTTTCAAGTAAAAAATCATCAGACCAAGCCACTAATGGTAAGGAAATAGCTGTCTACGCTCCCCTAGACGGGCGAGTGATTTCACTTGAAGAAGTTTCCGACCCTGCCTTTTCCCAGAAAATGCTTGGTGATGGGATGGCTATTGAGCCCGTTTCTAGAAAAGTATTAGCTCCTTTTGATGGTAAGGTAGCTGCTATATTTCCCACTAAACATGCTATTGGTCTTCGTTCTTTAGCAGGCCTGGAGTGTCTCATTCATGTCGGTATCGATACTGTAACTCTGGGAGGCCTGGGATTCCACCTATTGGTCAAAGAAGGCCAGACGGTCAAGCAAGGAACTCCACTCATCGATCTAGATTTATCTGTGCTCCGCTCGTCAGGCATAGAGCTTGTTACTCCTGTTGTTATCACTAACAGCGAATGCTGGCAAATCAAAGAACGATGGGAGCAGCAAGCTATTTCTGCTGGGAATGAGATTCTCTTCATCGCCCAGCCTGTGGGCAAAAATATTTTCTAATCAGCTAAAAGATCTACACGCTCATCTTGTATCAAATAGTAATTGTGGGCCCAGAGTAACCTATTATGTTAGCCTCTGGCCAATAGGAGGGATAGCACTGAAACAGTTTATTCGTCATGCTACCATCGTTTTTCCTGATCGAGTTGTCACCAATTGTGATATGTTGATTGAGAATGGCCTCATCTGTGCTGTTGGTTGCAATCTTCCCGATGATAGCGACTCTAATAGTTGCTGCTTTTCTGAAGATATTCTTATTCCCGGCCTTATTGACACCCATGTGCATGGCGCTGGTGGCTATGATATCATGGATGGCACTGCCGAAAGTTTAGCCGCCCTTAGCCAGGCTCTACTACGGGAAGGAACTACCGCTTTTCTTGGTACAACCTTGTCTAGTTCTGTCGACCGATTACTAACTATTCTCGAAACGATTCATACTGGGCGAACAGATGTAATCCATAGTAACCAGGCACAACTTTTAGGAGTTCATTTAGAAGGACCTTTCTTAACAACTGAATATAAAGGTGCCCATGTTGGTGAATACATCCCGCCGTCTATTCCAGGAAGAGATCTCGCTATATTGACTCGCTTAGTGAATGCCTATCCTAGCCTCATTCGGATTCTCACTTTTGCCATTGATCGTATAGATACTACAGATTTGATAGCCTTTTGTCAAAGTCATGGTATCATTCCGGCGGCTGGTCATACTGCCGCAGACTATACTGCCATGTCTCGTGCAGCTGTAGCTGGTGTCCACCGAATAACCCATGCCTTTAATGCCATGCCAGGTATTCATCATAGGCAGCCTGGTCCCGTGACTGAAGGATTACTCAATGCCGATATTGAGCTAGAAATCATAGCCGATGGCATTCATATTCATCCAGCTATTCTAGAAATGGTCTTTCGTCTTAAACCCCAGGACAAAATTACCCTTGTGTCTGATGGTACACGCTCAGTTGGTATGCCCGACGGAGAATATGAACTGGGCGGGCAGATCACGACTGTAAAAAATGGTATAGCCCGTTTGTCTGATGGTACTATTGCTGGTAGTGCCTATTCATTATTGCAGGGTATTCGGACAATGGTTCAGGTATTGAATCGCCCATTACACGAAGCCGTTCGCTTCGCGTCCCTCAATCCTGCCCGATCTCTAGGAGTGGCAGATCGACTAGGTAGCTTGGAATCTGGAAAAGACGCCACTTTTGTGCGGTTAAGTTCTAACCTAACTGTAAAACAGGTATGGCTTCAGGGGAAAATAGTAGTAGAAGGTTAGGTTGAATAGGCCAAGATTCATCGCTTAAAAACTAAGGGATTACATATTTTTTAACAATTGCAAGATGAATCTTGCAGTGAGAAAAGTTCTTTCAGAATAAGTTGGGATCTTTGTTGTGATACAGAGATTCCGGCTTTTACTAAAGGTAAATGTTTCTAGAGGTGATATTGTGGATTTACAAAAGCCTTTTTGCATGCGATGTATTTACCTGTATACAACTTGGGATAAGCACTTTCCTTATGGCTGTAAATTAATGGGGTTTAAAAGTGCTAGATTACCATGTGAGGCTGTTAGACAATCGTCGGGGCAGGAATGTTTAGCATATGCTGAAAAACCTGGTAGATGATAAAAATGAACTGATGAGTCAAAACTAAACATTGATTTATATTTGGTTCTGGTGCAAAAAAATAAAGCTATGATAGATGAATAGCTTTTATATGTTGTCATATGTATGTCGCATCTTTTTGAGATATTATTAATTACTAGATCGACATAGTAGTGGTTGCTGATTTTACTCCCAAGTTCCACAATTATGTGGATCTTTTATCTAGATCCCTGTATGTGAGTCGGCTGTATGCGATTTCCTTCAGATGAAAAAGAAGCTATTAAAATGGTATGTTACGCTATCGAGAATAAACAAACATGAAAATTTCGAAAAATATCTCGATGAGTATTGATTCTGGGCTTTAGTTGAATGGTATTGTACATTTGATGTGATGAAAGGTCTTAAGGAATGAGTATAAATGAAGTAGTAAAGATTTCTGTTCGCAATCTTGTTGAATTTGTCCTTCGTTCAGGAGATTTGACAAGTGGTTTTAGTAGTAGTTCCCGGGCGTTAGAAGGTAGCAAAATTCATCGTCAGATTCAAAAAGCCCAGGGAAGTGAATATCAGGCAGAGGTGCATCTGGTACACCAAATAGAGCAAAAAGGTTGTTTACTGGAAATTAGCGGACGGGCTGATGGTATTATCGTCGATCGGGATAGACCGGAGAAAGTAATAGTTGATGAAATCAAGTCTACCACCAAGCAACTGGAGTTTATTGAAGAACGGGATAATCCCTTATTTTGGGCTCAGGCAAAATGCTATGCCTATATATATGCACAGCAACACGATTTGAAAAGGATAGAAATTCAGCTTACTTATTGTCAGTTTACCACAGGGGAAATCAAATATTTCCGTCGAGAATCTAGCTACACGGAACTGGCTGATTTCTTTGGCGACTTGATTAAACGCTATTTTGACTGGGCAGAACAATTGCGGGACTGGGGTAAGCTACGGAACGATTCTGCAAGTCACTTAGAATTTCCTTTTTCGTCTTATCGTACAGGACAGCGACAACTAGCTGTCGCCGTTTATAAGACAATTAGCGCTAGACGCAAGTTATATGCCCAAGCACCAACTGGTACAGGGAAAACTATTGCGACTATATTTCCAGCAGTTAAGGCTATGGGAATGGGACTTGCTGATAAGATATTTTTCCTAACCGCCAAAACAGTGACACGAGGCCTCGCCGAAGAAGCCTTCGATAAATTGCGGCTAGGTGGACTGCGGTTTAAGACCGTTACATTGACCGCTAAGGAGAAGATATGCTTTAAACCAGAGGCAGCCTGTACAGCAGAGGAATGTGAGTATGCAAGGGGATATTATGATCGGGTGAATGCTGCTCTTGTTGATATGTGGGGGACGGATGCTTTTACTCGTGAGATGATTGAAGAGTATGCTAGTAGACACAATATTTGTCCTTTTGAATTATCACTAGATTTATCCTTATGGGTTGATGGTATTATTTGCGATTATAATTATGTCTTTGATCCACGGGTCTATTTAAAACGGTTTTTTAATGAAAACGGCGGAGAATATTGTTTTTTAATTGATGAAGCCCATAATCTTGTTGATCGGGCGCGGGACATGTTCTCGGCGGAATTGGCGAAGAAACCTTTTCTGGAATTAAAGCGGATATTGAAAAATCCTTTGCCGAAAGTCGCAAAAGCCGCTGGGGGAGTCAATTCCTCGTTATTAGGGATTGGAAAGTTGTGTGGGAGATTTGGTCAGGACGTTGATAAGGATTATGTGGTAAATAAGGAACCCCCTCAAGAAATTTTTCCTGTGCTGCGTAAATTCCTAGGACTGGCGGAAGAATGGCTGATGCTCAATGAACAGGGGAATTTCAAGGATGCTCTATTGGAGGCTTATTTTGCAGTATATGCTTTTATGCGTGTGGCTGAGTCCTATGATGAACGCTATGTAACATATGTGGAGAAAATGGGAAATGATGTGAAGGTCAAGCTGTTTTGTGTTGATCCATCCTATTTGCTTGGCCAGGCTGTAGAGCGGGGGCGGTCAACCATTTTTTTCTCAGCCACATTGACACCTCTTGACTATTTTAGTCAAATACTAGGTGGTGAGTCTGAAGACGGGAAAATAGCAGTTGAATCACCATTCCTTCGTGAAAACTTATGTTTGTTAGTGGCTGAGAACATAAGCACTACATATAAAGCCCGGGACCAAACCTATGATGCTGTTGTGGATTGCATTGGGTTGGCAATTGGCGAAAGGGTTGGAAATTATTTGGTGTTTTTGCCATCTTATCAGTATATGGGGGAAGTATATAGTCGATTTTGTAGTCAGTATCCAAGGGTAAAAGTCATTTCTCAGACCAGTGGTATGAAGGAAGAGGAACGTATTGCTTTCTTGAATGCCTTTGTTCCAGAGGGAGAAGATACACTTGTAGGTTTTGCCGTAATGGGCGGTATTTTTGGTGAAGGCATTGATTTGACAGGGGAGCGATTGGTAGGGGCGGTAGTTGTTGGTGTGGGATTACCCCAGGTTTGCCTAGAGCGGGATATTATTCGGAATTTTTTCAATGAACATAACGGGCAAGGTTTTGAGTATGCCTATATGTACCCTGGCATGAACAAGGTTTTGCAAGCTGCAGGGCGGGTTATTCGTATGGAGAGTGACAAGGGTGTGGTATTGTTGATCGATGAGCGATTTAGGGATGCTCGGTATAAAAGGTTATTTCCACAAGAATGGTGTGGAGCCGTCAGTGTAAGAGATGGTAGGGGAATTACTAAGGCAATTCAGTTGTTTTGGAATAATGATGAAAAGGGGAGAGGGATGTGATGTTTTGAAACTACTGAGAAAAAAATTGGTGAATTAAGATTGCATATAATTAGAAAAGAACAGGTTGAAAATTTCAATGTGTCCTTTTTGAAAATAATTTCTATTAAAAAAGTTTAGGATTAATATACTAATGAGGATAGGATATCTTTAACTTTGTAAATTTTTAGCAGTTGAACCAAAATAAGATTTATATAATATATAATATAAATTTATTATTAGTGCGCCAATATAGATTCTCTGAATTAAAGATTACTCGTCGTTAGAAGAAAGAGTGTTGGAGTGCAGTGGTACTTTTGTCCTATGTTTTAGGTCGAAAGTCTTGACTGTTTATAGAAAAAGTTGTAATATTATGGGTATAATTGAATTATTTTAGCAAACTTGTCGAAAGATAAGGACGCAAAGCTATGGGTCTAAGGATATAATATCTATGATTGCCAGGTTGCCATTTATAGGATTTTCTAGAATGAGCACCAGGCAAATCGCCTGGTTTTTCTGTTGCAATGGAAATGTATCATTAATCAATAATGATAAAGGTAGTATTATAAAGGAGTAATGCTTATGGCTTTTTGGGAATGGCAAGAAACATATTCAATCAATATAAATAAATTTGATGTTCATCATCAAAAATTGTTCACATTAATCAATAATTTATATGCCAGTGTGTTTCAATGCAAAGACACATGTCAAAAACAAGTATTGATCAGAAAAACTCTTGCAGAACTAGTAGACTATACATATTATCATTTTGCACAGGAAGAGGAATTTTTGCTCACTTATGAATATCCAGATTATATGCCTCATAAAGAAGAACATGAACAATTCAAAAAGCACCTTACGCAATTGATGGAGCAGTATGAAGACGACACATTTGTCTGGTCACTCCCTGTGTTAATCTTTTTAAAAGATTGGATTAGTTTACATGTTCTAAACACTGACAAACAATATGGGTCGTATCTTAATGAAAAAAACGTGAAGTAATAGCCAAAAACTCCTGCAATAATTCTTATAGTGTCTCCACTTGTCAAAATGAGGAATTGAATTTTTTGAGATAGATCATCATTTGATTCTACAGATGCTATGCTGTGGCTTCATTGGAATAAGAATAGAACAAACTAGGGGCGCATCATCAAGTCCTTGATGGTCTATTTCATAGTTGCAATGTATCACATCTTCCTGGGGGGATCGCTGTATGCCCTAGTTTTAAATGCGGGAAGCTGTTTACTTTTAATTATCTTCAGCAGAGAATTTATTGCAGAGACGATTTGGTTAGGGAAGGAATTTTTTATGGTAGAAGAAACAATAGTTCATGTAGCAAGACAACCCATTTTTGATCGCAACCAAAATGTTTTTGGCTACGAACTACTGTTTCGCAGCAAAAAGGGCAATGCTTACGATAGTGTGGATGGAGATCAGGCAACTATTAGTGTAATTGTTAATAGTTTTTTGCTAATCGGTATGCAAACAATGACATATGGCAAAAAAGCATTTATTAACTTTACGGCAAATTCATTGAAAAATAGTATTCCATTCATGTTGCCTAAAGAAATGATTGCTGTGGAGATTTTGGAGGATGTTAAACCTGACGAGAAGATCATCGCTGCTTGTAAAAAGCTGAAGCAAGAGGGATATTTATTAGTGTTGGATGATTTTATATTTAGGCCAGAATATGGGGCACTCATCGAATTGGCTGATATCATTAAGGTGGATTTTCGTACTACGCGTTTCGAAGAAAGACAAAGGCTTTTGCAATATTTGCAGAATTATTCTGTAAAATTATTGGCTGAAAAAGTGGAAACACAAGAGGAGTTTCAGGATGCGCTGCGTATGGGATATTCTTATTTTCAAGGATATTTTTTTTGTAAGCCAGTAGTGGTGTCTCGTAGAGACCTTCTTGGATATAAAAAAAATTACATTAGTATTTTGGCAGCAATCAATCAGCCCCATTTAGAGTTTGGGCAAATGGAGGCTATTATAAAAAGAGATGTATCATTGTCCTATAAACTCTTAAAATTTATCAACTCGTCTTTTTTTGGATTACAAAATAAAATTAACTCTCTGCGGCAAGCTTTGACCCTTTTGGGGCAAAAAGATCTGATGAAATGGGTATCCTTAATGGTGTTAAAAAGCGTTGCCGAAAATAAACCAGGAGAATTGATCCTGAAGTCGCTCATCCGGGCACGCTTTGCGGAAAGTCTGGCCTCAGGCAAAATGCCGAGACGGCAAGTAGCTGATGCGTTTCTTATGGGCATGTTTTCTCATATTGATGTTTTACTTGACAGGCCGTTGCAAGAGATACTGGATGGAATTTCTCTGGGTGAAGAGATTAAGGACGCGCTTCTTGGGAAGAGATATAATCAGTTTACTGTATTATATAAGCTGATCCAGGCTTATGAAAGAGGGGAATGGGACATTTCTTCTTATTATGCAAATGAAATGGGGCTGGATGAGCAGATTGTTTTGCAATCATATAGGAAATCGTTGACAGAGGCTTATGACTTGCTTATGATTAATTGAAATCGTAATGATTGTAAACTTAAAATTTGTACTCCGATATGAAAAAATGGACATTTTTCAGGCAAACCTCATCAGAAGAGAGGGACTTAAAGCCATGGGTCTACAACTTTTGTTTATGATTATCGGATTGCATGTATGGATATGATTGCCACCATCGCTCACAAATTACTAGAGGGAGCCTTGGTTAAAAATTATGTAGGAGATGGATGTGGAGGACATGTAGGATATATGTCCTTTTTTATTGTGAGATTTAAGTCCCAGCAGATCCTATTAAAGTCCTGGAAAAACTTGACGGATGAATAAATAGTATAATATAATATGATAAAATAGTACATAAATAGACAAAGTTTAATATTGTTAGCAAACCTATTGAAAAATAGGGACGCAAAGCTATGGGTCTACAGTCGCTGGGCGACCAAGACTGCCAGGCCGCCATGCTAGTTCACACTGCCATGTTTTAGGTCAGGCTGCTCCTGACCTTTTTTTGCGTTTTTTCGATGGTTTCAATTCAGCTCATTGGGATAAAGTTTAGTCAGGGGACTTTCCAGTCAAAGCATTTCGTGTAGAATTATCTTTAGATTAGAAAAAGGAGCTTAGACGAGGTAAAGGAGAGCCGTGTTTAATAATTAATTAAAGATAACATGATTGCAAGTTGATTATACTTGCCTATGAAAGGATGAAAATATGAAAGTACTTATTGTTGATGATGCCGTCTTTATCAGGTTAACGCTCAAAGCAATGTTGGAAAAAAACGGTTACCAAGTAATAGGCGAAGCTGCAAATGGTTCAGAAGCAATCCTAAAATATAATCAACTTAAACCAGATCTCGTTACAATGGATATAACGATGCCTCAAATGGATGGCATAGCGGCTTTAAAGGCAATAAAAAAGATGGATCCTAGTGGGAAAGTGGTTATGATATCGGCTATGGGGCAGGAATCTACTGTAAAAGAAGCAATTATTGCTGGTGCAAATGGATTTATCGTAAAGCCATTTGTTGAAGATCAAGTTATTCGCGGGCTTAGCAAGTTCAAATAGCGATAGGGTTATTGGAAAGGAATTATGCAGTACAGTACTTCCAGTATTTGCAGTACTTATGTGAGGAGGATTGAAATTGGCCAATAATGATAGCAAAGCTTCAATGCTTGACCTCTTTGTATTTGAAACCAATCAGATGCTGGAACAACTCGAGCGCCTTATATTAGATAGTGAAAAGTCCGGGGGATTGGAAGTAGCTATCAATGAAGTATTTAGAATTATGCATACACTAAAGGGTTCAGCAGCTATGATGATGTTTAATGACATTTGTTCTCTAGCCCATTCTTTAGAAGATGTCTTTTACTATCTTCGCGAGGCCAAGCCCCCAAGAGTAGATTATTCGGAATTGGTGGATCTCGTTTTAAATGCCGTAGACTTTATCAAAAGCGAAGTGATGAAAATAGAAAATGGCGGAAATCCGAATGGTGATTGTGCGGATATCAGTGAGAGAAGCAAGGAATTTCTGTCTGCTTTAAAAGCAAATGACCTTAGTTTGACTGATACTTCCCAAAGGCCAGTTAGTAGTGAGCTAAAGCCAAAATATTCTATCGGTGTAGCCAATATATCTGAGGATGAGGGGAAAAGCAGGTACGAAGCCACAATCTATTTTGACGAAGACTGTGGAATGGAAAATATAAGGGCCTTTACCATAGTTCATGAGCTTAGCGACCTTGCTGAAGACATTGTGTATTCACCAAAGGACATTTTAGAAAATGATACTACATCTGATATTATCAAAAATGAAGGTTTCCAGATAGCATTCGCTACTCAAAATTCTCTGGAAATGGTACAAAAATTTTTCTGTAAAACAATGTTCCTAAAAGAATTCAAATTAAATGCAGTAGCTGATGCAAACAGCAAAAAACCGAAGCAAAAGAAAACAATTGTTCTAGATGATCCAATTACAAATGAGGCGATGAATTCTATTGTCAAGGAAGTGGAGCAACAGACAGAAGGCACGCAGAGTTTTATTAGTGTAAATGTGTCGAAAATGGATATGCTCATGGATTTAGTTGGGGAGCTTGTCATTGCTGAGGCTATGGTAACACAGAATCCAGAATTGCACGGACTGAGACTTGATAAGTTTTATAAGTCGGCACGGCAGTTAAGAAAGATTACTGGTGAGCTTCAAGATACTGTCATGTCCATCCGGATGGTTCCTTTATCAGCAACCTTTCACAAGATGAATCGTATCGTCAGAGATATGGTGAGAAAACTCGATAAAAAGGCAGAATTGGAGATTATAGGGGAACAAACAGAGGTAGATAAAAATATCATCGAGAGTATATCAGACCCTCTTATGCATTTAATTCGTAATGCAGTGGATCATGGCATTGAACCTGCTCGAGAACGAATTGCCCAAGGAAAGTCAGAAGTCGGCAAAATTCGCTTGGAGGCCAAAAGTGCTGGTGGTGATGTCTTGATTATGATACAAGACGACGGCGGAGGTCTGAAAAAAGAAAAGATTCTGAGAAAAGCGTTGGAACGTGGTCTGATTGAAAAGGGCGATATTTCCTTAACTGATAGTCAGATTTATTCCTTCATTTTGCAACCTGGTTTTTCCACCAATGATATTGTGACAGAGTTCTCTGGCCGGGGAGTCGGTATGGACGTGGTGGCCAGGAATATTGAAAAAGTTGGTGGAAGGATTAGTGTTGATAGTATCGCTGGTGAAGGAACAACAATGTCTATACGGATTCCGCTTACCCTTGCAATCATTGACGGGATGAATGTGAAGGTTGGAGGGGCCAATTATACTATACCTATTATCGCGATAAAAGAGTCCTTTCGCTTGAAAGACCAAAACCTGATAAAAGACACGGACAATAATGAAATGATCATGATACGGGGGGAATGCCACCCTGTTTTACGTCTCTATGAAAGGTTTCAGGTCCAGACAGCAGTAACAGATTTAAGGGAAGGAATAATGGTTATGGTAGAGGCTGATGGAAAAGGCATTTGTTTATTTGCTGACGCCTTATTAGGGCAGCAGCAGGTCGTGGTTAAAGCTCTGCCTACATATATCAAAAAGACCAAGGGGATAGCAGGATGCACTTTGCTCGGGAATGGCGGTGTAAGTTTGATACTAGATGTAGCTGGCCTGAATTCTTAATGTGGCTTTATATAGAGAGAGAGGACTGTAACATCTAAACTGTAGGTTTGCAATAAAGAGATAAGTAAAATACAGAAAGGAGATATTCCATGTCTGAGATTGCTGCAAGTGGGTTAGAAGATGGAGAAGATACGCAAAAGGA
>Ga0316613_10002315_pt1 | contig 12296 bp, 11 predicted proteins | sample OWC_soil_day10_C_2_FD_207647 | JGI IMG/M metagenome (GOLD analysis project Ga0316613, IMG submission 207647) | Wetland soil microbial communities from Old Woman Creek delta, Ohio, United States - OWC_soil_day10_CT_b | ecosystem: Environmental > Terrestrial > Soil > Wetlands | place: USA: Ohio...
TAAAGCGATTATTCAAGATTCAAATGGTGCAGTAAGAGCAGCGATTGCTAATACACCTGGTGCAATTGGTTACGTTGATGCTCCATATGCAGATCAAACAGTGAAAACACTTGATTTTGATGGTGTAAAGTATAGTCCAGAAGCAATCATCAATGGTAAATACACAGTATGGTCATATGGCCACATGTACACGAAAGGTGAAGCAACTGGCGCAACCAAAGCATTTCTCGATTATGTGATGAGCCCAGAATTCCAAAACGCTTATGTTGAAAAAGCTGGTTTCATTCCTGTAACAAAAATGTCTAAATAATTGATAGATGTTCCCTCCTATCTTAGTAGAAAGGCCCGCCTAGGCGGGCTTTTCTACTAAGATACTAAATGATTAATGATAAGCAAGGAGTAATAAAGTAATGAATACCATTGACCATAATCATAAACTAACTTTAGCCTATGATAAATATGTGCGATATTTGTTTATTGCCAGTGCCGTTTTTATGACCGTGATTATTTTTTCTATTATATTTTTTATTGGAAAGCAAGGCTTGATGACCTTTACAGAGGTAAGTCCTATAGAATTTTTTTTTACAAGCAAATGGGATCCGATGGGGCATCATTATGGGGCGCTTAGTTTTATTATTGGCTCAATCGTTGTTACTTTAATGTCCATTCTGATCGGAGCACCACTTGGCCTTGCTGGGGCAGTATTTATGGCTAAAATTGCGCCTAAATGGGTTCGGGAAATTATGCGTCCAGCGACAGATTTATATGTAGCGGTACCTTCTGTAGTTTATGGATATGTAGGATTAACACTATTGGTGCCATTTTTGCGTGAGTTTTTTCATGTTGGTACAGGGTTTGGCTTGCTGGCAGCCGCAATTATTTTGGGCGTTATGATCTTGCCAACTATTATCAGCATTTGTGAAGATGCGGTACGTTCCGTGCCGAGTACGCTAGAAGAAGCAAGTTTAGCGCTTGGTGCGACGCGGTGGCAGACACTTTGGCATGTTGTAATTCCTGCGGCAATGCCTGGGATACTTACAGCGGTTATTCTGGCAATGGCTAGAGCAATTGGTGAAACGATGGCAGTGCAGATGCTCATTGGGAATACGCCAATGATTGCAACTTCGCTATTTTCGCCAACTTCGGCCCTAACGAGTAATATCGTCGTGGAAATGGGAAATACACCGTTTGGTTCAGCTTGGGGCAATTCATTATTTTTAATGGCATTGGTTCTATTATTGATCTCTTTGGGGATGATCCTTTTGATTAGACGAATTGGCGCAAGGAGGATAGCATAATGAATGCAAAAAGCATAAATCAACTGGCTACTGCCTGTATGTGGGTAGCAGGAGTGCTTATTTTAGGCATTTTAATGGCATTTTTAGGCTATATTTTATATAAAGGGCTTCCGGTGATTTCTTTTGATTTTATTTTTGGTAAATCCCGTGAATTGGAAGCTGGTGGTGGTGTTGGGGCACAACTGTTCAATTCTTTCTATATTTTATTTTTATCAATGGCAGTTTCTATTCCCTTGGCAATTGGGGCAGGAGTCTATCTTGCTGAATATGCAAAAGAGAACAAGTTAACCTATATCATTCGTTTAAGCACGGAAAGCTTAGCGACAGTACCATCTATTGTTTTAGGGCTATTTGGCATGATCGTTTTTGTTAATTTTTTTAGAGCTGGTTTCAGCATTATTGGTGGAGCGCTCACCTTGATGCTACTTAATTTGCCAGTTCTGGTTCGAGTGACAGAAGAATCCATTCGTACAGTACCCAAATATTATAGTGAGGCCAGCCTAGCACTTGGTGCAACGAAGTTACAAACGATTTGGAAAGTTGTTTTACCAAATGCAATGCCAGGAATCATCACTGGGATTACGTTGACGGCAGGGCGGGCCCTAGGGGAGACGGCGATCTTAATTTTTACAGCAGGGACAACGGTATCAAGGCATTTGGGTGATACCAATGTGCTTGCAGCAGGCGAAACATTGGCTGTGCATATGTGGTATTTGATGTCAACAGGACTTGTTCCCGATCGTGTTGCGATTGCCGATGGCATCGGGGCATTGCTGATTATTATGATTTTGATCTTCAATTTGGTCTTTGCTATTCCTGGAAGGATCATTCAAAAACGTACGGGAACCATGCATTAATAAATTCTCAATTAAGGACTTATAAATCAATAAATAAGTCCTTAATTTTTTTTTATTTGCTGAAAAGATAGTGGAGGAAATGATGAAAATAGATAGGATAACACATCTGATGATTGACAAATTTCAACAATATCAATTGAGATTCAAGAATAAAGGTAAGCTTTCCTTTGGTGGACTCAATAAAAAAGGGTTGTTAAACTGGTTCTCATTGCTTAGAACCAAGGCTGCTATTTTTACAGCAGGTATCTGTTTCATGACAGCTTTAATCATTGGGTATTATTTAATAAATCAAGAAATTGAAGATTTAACACAGCTGGCAATCAACAATAATAATCAAATTGCTGAACGAATTAGTGATGATATTAGTAAATATTTTGAGAGTGAAAAGAATTTTTTAGTGGTAACAAGTGCAAATCGTCAAGTGAGAAGTATGGATCAAAAAATGATGCAAGAGTATTTGACGAATGTACAAGTGTATCGTAAAAATAATAGTATTGGCATTACGGATGACAAAGGGCATGAAATACTAAGAACGGATGGCCGGAGAGTAACAGATGTTTCTACTCAGTCTTATTTTCAACAGGCGATGCAGGGAAATGTCGGTTTTTCCAAACCTATTAAACAGGCTGGAAGTAGTCAATTATCTATTGTAGGTGCAACACCAATTTATGGAGCTGGTCAAAAAATTCAGGGAATATTAACCACTGATATTTATATTGAAGATATGAATCATTTGATTGAACAAGTATTAGCTAAAAATCCTAGCTCTAGTATTGTTGTTGTCGACCAAAATAGTATACCGGTTTTTTATCAACGTAATCAGCAGGCGGTACAAAATCAAGAAGCTGTTAATGAACCATTTTTAATTGAAGCCGTAGAAAAGCAAACTGGTCATACAATTCATACGATACGTGGTGAAGAATATCTTGTATCCTATCGCCCAATCACCAATACTGGATTTATTGTAGTTACTACATATCCTAAAAAATTAGCGGTGCAATCATTAGTGATTATGTTGAAAAAATGTCTAACGGCACTCTTGATTATTGTTTGCCTTGTAATGTGTATTGCCGTTTATTGTACAAGAAAGGCTTTGTCTCCATTTGATCAATTGGTGTATGGGGTGAATCAAGTTGCGAAAGGACATTTATCTTATCGGCTAACGCATGTTACTAGAGATGAGTTTGGCACTGTCGCGCAAGGGTTTAATTTGATGAGTGAAAATTTGCAAAGAATCGTAATATCTGTAAAGCAATTAACGGATTCAGTTTTAGCTGAAATTAATCATATGAATGAAGAATGTTCTAATTCTCATCAAGGTAGTATTGCTGTTGAACTCGCAACCAAGAGCATGCTCGATAAGTTAAAAGAGCAAGGACAAGAAACTGCCGCAACAAAAGCGACGATTGATGAATTAGTTGAAATTACGCAGAGTATAGCAGTGGGAATTGAAAATACAGCTATAGCTACTAATCAATGTGCAGGTATTGTAGAAGATGGTAAAGGTACGCTCATAAAAACAATTGATACAATGATAGATTTGGAAAAACAGGTGTTTGATTCAGTTGATACTGTTGGTGAGTTAAGTCAGAATATGAAATCAATCAATGATATTTCTGAAGCAATACAGTCAATTTCCCAGCAAACAAATTTATTAGCTTTAAATGCTGCAATTGAAGCTGCGCGAGCTGGTACAGCTGGAAGAGGCTTTGCTGTTGTTGCAGAAGAGGTTAGAAAATTAGCAAATGAATCAGCACTTTCAACAAAAAACATTACAAATATTACGCAAAAAATCATATTGGATACCAAGAAAGTATTAACTGTGATGCAAGATAGTGAGACAAAGGTTAAATATGGTGTCAAAATGATTAAAGAAAGTGATATTGCTTTTTCAAAAATTGGGGAGCATATAAAAGTCGTCAATGGTCAAGCGGATGGTATTGCTAGAAAAACAAAGAAACAGGTTGCATTATTTAATCAGGTATTGAGTGAAGTGGATCATATTGATACATTAGCAAGAGACAACATTGAAAGTGCTAGTATTATTGAAAGAAATGGACAGGAACAATTGATGAGCACACTTGAAATTAAAAAAGCAAACCAAATATTGACGGATTTATCATATGAATTAGAAGAAGTAATTACTAAATTTACTGTTTAGTAAAGCATAATTTTTACACGCTCTTATCATACTAATTTGTAGAAAGGAGTGTGTTTTTTGTGCGTAAGATAATTTGTTTTATGATGATTGGAATGTTCGTGATGGTTTTTAGTGGTTGTGATCTAAATCAATCCCCAATTAAGGATCAACAGGAAAATAAAAGTAATGATAATACGCAGTTAATAGAACCGACCTTGAGTGTGTATATGCACGATACTGGAGAAACAAAGCAGATGAAGTTAGAGGAATATTTAGCAGGTGTAGTTGCTGGAGAAATGAAAAATGATTGGCAAGTTGAAGCCTTAGCGGCGCAGGCAATTATCGCCAGAACATTTACATTGCAGGCTTTTGAAAAAGGTCAGTTGACGAAAGAAGGTACGAATGCTTCAACCGATATCAAAGAATTTCAAGCCTATAATGCAAGTGCGATTAACGACAACGTTAGGAATGCTGTACAAATGACACGAGGAAAAGTAGTTACGTATCAATCAACTCCAATTATGGGATGGTTCCATGCTTCTGCCGGTGGACAAACCGCAATGGCAAAAGAAGGATTGGATTATAAAGAGGAAGATCCTCCCTTTATTCAATCGGTACCCTCACCAGATGATATGGCACCAGCCGATGTACAAAGTTGGACGGCAACCTTTCCAGCCAGCGATGTCATAAAAAAATTAGAGGAACTTGGCAAAAGTGTTACTACGATTAGCAGTGTAACCATTGGTAAAAAGGGCGTATCAGGACGAGCAACAACGATCGTGTTCAATGGTGATGTTGAGGTTTCAGCGCCAAAGCTAAGATTGGCAATTGGTAGCACGGTATTAAAATCAATGCTTCTTGATAGTGTAGAACTAAGTGGCAATGATATCATTTTTAAAGGGAAAGGCTATGGTCATGGTGTTGGCATGTCTCAATGGGGTGCACAAAAAATGGCAACAGATGGTAAGAAAGCCGATGAGATCGTAACCTATTATTTTAAAGATGTTAAAGTTGAAAAGCGTTGGGAATAAGAACAGTAAAAATAAATGCGTTGCAAAATTTATTTTGCACGCATTTATTTTTTGATGCGCATAATCGTTCTATTTTGTATTTATTTGAATATAATGAAACAAAAGCAGTATGGGAGTGAGACTGTGATGGTGAATGATAAAACTCCAACCTGGCGACATCAAATTACATTGGTGGATAGAGAGGAGCTTACGGTTGAAGGTGTGAATAGTTTAGGGAGTTATGATGAAAAAGAAGTGGTAATGGAAACTTCGCAAGGGACAATGACTGTACATGGAGAGGGGCTTAATGTAAAGCAGCTTAACCTAGAGGCTAGTAATATTGTAATCGAGGGCAATATCAAAGGAATTCAGTATGAAGAAGGTCACAAGGAAAGGCGAGGTTTGCTTGACCGCTTATTAAAATAATCTGTGTTCGTAGGGAGGTGGGAAAATGGAAGTCAATGCACAATTGATCAGTTTTCTCACAACCTTATTCATCGGTATCCTATTAGGATTTATTTTCGATTTTTACCGTGTTTCGCGTGCTATATTTCAGCCTCGGCTATGGGTAACGTATTTGTTTGATGGTTTATATTGGCTTATTGCAATTATCATTACTTTTGTGTGCTTACTTATGAGTAATTGGGCAGAACTTCGTTTTTATATTTTTATGGGGATTATTTTGGGGGCGATTTTATATTATAAGCTCTGTAGTCGCTATACGATTTTTTTTAGCATGAGCGTTATTAAATGGTGTATTTTTATTATAAGGTACGTCAAAACCATTTTCGTTAGATGGATTTTGCAGCCAATTGGTTATTTGCTAGGTATTTTTAAGACTCCATTTCGTTATGTAAAGAAATATTTAAAAAAAGCTAAGGGAAAATCTTCGAATATAGATGACTTAAGACCCAAATTGTAAAATATGATTGCAATTGCAAAAATATGATTATATTATTATAAAGTAAGTGTATTGAGAATATTATTATAATTTATATATTAAGAATTGTGTATACATAATTATGTAGGAGGGGGCAGCATGAAATGTAAACGCAAGGTTAGTTGGTTTCGTTTAATTCTAGTTATAATGATTGCGTATTTTGGTTATGTTGGTTTTAACCAACAGATGCATTTAAATGCGATTGATCATGAGCAAGAGATTGCTGACTCTAGATTATCGAAGGCTAAGCGAATTCATGATGAATTAGTGTTAGAAAAGGATAAATTAAATCAAAATGATTATATTGAAAAAATCGCCCGAGAAGAACTTGGTTTAGTAAAACCTGGTGAACTACCATATATATCCTCAAATAAAAGTTGATTTGCAAGTGAATTTCTTGACACCTTTTACAGTCCGAGAGTATAATGACTTAGTATGGTTCATAATGTAATGTTAATTTATGAGGAGGAAATCTGATTAGTATGTCCATTGAAGTTGGCAGTGTGGTAGAAGGCGTTGTAACCGGAATTACTAATTTTGGTGCATTTGTTGAATTACCAGGAGGAAAAGTAGGTCTTATTCATATTTCAGAAGTTGCAGATGTGTATGTCCGTGACGTAAAAGATTTTCTAAAAGAACAAGATAAAGTTAAAGTAAAGGTGCTAACAGTTGATGAACGCGGTAAAATCGGTTTATCGATCAAACAGTTGCAAGAACAAAAACCTGCTGCTGCACCAGTCAGTGCATCTAGTGCTGCACCTAGTTATAGACCAGCACCAAGAAGAGCACCAGCCAATGATTTTAGACGACCAAATCGCGTTAATGCCCCTTCATTCGAAGATAAGTTGTCAAAATTTTTAAAAGACAGCGATGAACGTCTAACTGATTTAAAGAAAAACACAGATTCTAAACGTGGCGGCCGCGGTGGCGCGCGTAGAGCTGAATAGTTGTCTTGTTATTTTAAGCACTCCTTAGCATAGGAGTGCTTTTTTGTTTGCGGTTTTCATTGCTTGTATGTCCGATATTGTAGTATTAGTCACTCGTTTGTCAGTTTTTTTTATGAGTATGTTGCCTAATTCAGACAATATAATATTGCCATAATATGTAAAATAAATTATAGGTTAAAAACTGATAATTTAAATGATAGTAGGAGTGGTATCATGCAAAAAATGACGGTAATGGCATTACCTAATCATGTCATGGATGTGGTAGAAAGAACACAGGCGAAACAAGTAAAATCAAAAGGTATGTGGCAAACAGGCAAAGTAAATATAAAGAATCTTATTTCCTATAGGGATGATTTATTTCTATATGGATTGGCTTTTTTATTAGCACGGTTGACTTTATTGGGAGACTTAGCGCCCTTTGGTTTAGGTTTTTTTGCAGCAACGGCACAATTGATGAAAGTACGGGTCGGTATAATCGCATTTTCTGCTATTTTGGGAGTTCTATCCACAGAGCGATATGATGAAGCTGTTATTTATTTATTTTCTATAGCTGTTTACTTTAAGCTGCAACCAAAGTTGACAAAACTGGATAGAAAAATGTTTGCAGTGCCGGTTAGCATGTTTTTTTCCATTTTAGCGAGTGGTTTTGTACTGAACTATATAGAAGACCGAGCTTTATATGATAATCTGGTTGTGTTTTTTAATGCAACCTTATGTATGATAGCAACACATATTTTTACTTACGGGATTCCCTTATTAACGAGTAAAACAAAAATTGCCGCCGCCTATGAAAAGCCAACCAATGAAGCAATGATTTGTCTTATTGTCATTTTTGCATTTGCAATTGCTGGGGTTGGTAAAATCACTGTCATGGGCTATGATATTCAAAACATTTTAAGCTGTATGTTAGTGATGATGTTTGCCTTGGCTGGAGGTGCAGGTCTCGGCGCAGCAGTGGGGGTTGTTGTCGGTACTGTGATTGGTCTTAGTAGTAGTCATGCTTTGACAATGATTGCTTTATATGCAGTGAGTGGCACATTATCAGGCGTATTTAAGTGTCTTGGTAAATTTGCAGTCATTTTAGGTTTTATATTAGGGAGTACCTTAATTCATTTATCTTTTACAAAATTAACCATTTTAATGGGATCAATTACTGAATCAGTGATAGCAGCGGCTTTATTGTTATTTTTACCGATAACAAAAATTATGAATTTACAAAACAAGCTATCTTTAGGTGAAATCGTGCCAGATACAATGCAGGTGTTAGCAGAAAGTAGTTATAAATTACAGAATATTGCTGACATGTTTTATGAATTAGCAGGTTTATTGGGAATTAGCCAAAATAAAATGCAAGAACAAATACGCCAAGGAGATTTAAACAGTTTATTGAGTGCTGTTGGTGTAAAACTATGTGAAAATTGTGCAAACCGTTCTAATTGTTGGCAAGAACATTATTACCAGACCTATCAGAATCTCATTACAATTTTTCAACATTTAGAAAAGAAAAAATTAAAGTTAGCAGATTTACCAGAAGACTTTAGAAATACTTGTTTGCATGCGGAAAAAATGGTAGAAGTCATTCAGACAGTTGTAGAAAAAAATAATATTAGTGCTTATTGGCAGAACCAAGTAGGTTCACAAAAGCAAATGATCATTGAACAAATGAAGGCGACAGGAAATATTGTTGCGAATTTGGCGTGTGAATTAAATAAAGTACCTAACCAAGATAATAAAATTGCAAATATCCTTAGACATAAAGCTTTAAATGTAGGATGTACAATTGAAAATATAAAAGTAATTGGGAAGGACAAGCCTCGACAAATTGAGTTTGAAAAACAGGCGTGTGGTAAAATTGGTGAATGTGCAACGACCATTATGCCATTGGTATCCAGCACATTACAAGAACGGTTGACGTTACTAAGAAAATGTGGAAACCGTGATATTGATAAAAAATGTAAACTGTGTATGAAAGTAGCCAACCGATTTAAAGTGAGAACGGCAGTAGCGAATATCGCTAAGGATGGTAATCAGGTTTGTGGTGATAGTGTAAAAATTACCCCGCTTAATCATGGCAAGGTAAATTTATTGTTAAGTGATGGTATGGGCAGCGGCGATAGTGCTGAGCGGGAAAGTAAAATGACAGTGGATTGTTTAAGTAAACTACTGCAAATAGATTTTGATGTTGATATCGCAGTAAAAACTGTAAATTCACTTTTACTATTACAGGCACCAGGGGAAAAATTTGCAACGATGGATATGACGATTATTGATCAATATACCGGGGAGGTAGAATTTTTAAAAATTGCTTCGGCACCTAGTTATATAAAACGAATACGGGAAGTGAAAGTAATTCAAACGTCGGCATTGCCGATTGGTATTTTAAATCAAATCGAAATTGAACCAGTGAAGGTACAAGTGGATGTGAATGATCTGATTATCATGGTCAGTGACGGAATCGCGGACACCAAGGAGATTAAATTTCGAAGTGATGATAAAGAAGGCTGGTTGCTTAATTTTATTCGTCGAACAAATGAAAATAATGAACAGCGACTTGCAGAAGCCATTTTAAAAGAAGCGATTCGTATGTCTGGAGGTTTAGCTAAGGATGACATGACCGTTATAGTCGCGAGGATTAGCGAAGCGAGTTTCATTTAAATAAAAAATGTTTATCATTCGATTGCGATGATAAACATTTTTTATTGCTAGTATAGTTTATCTTGATACTCTTTAGTGATTTTTGGAATTGTATCGTATTGATTGGGGAAATGATAAAATATTGCAAAATTAATTTTACTGATAATTTTTGTCATAGGCTACATTTGTGATATAATGACATTCGTGTCGATATAAAATTTAGTGAGGATATATCATGTTAGAGAAAGTCAAATGCTATTGTGAGCGAAATGGTTTGATTAAGACAGGTGATACTATTCTAATTGCTTGTTCAGGTGGACCTGATTCGTTAGCCTTGGTAGATATTTTACTGAAATTACAAAAGGCGTATCAACTAAAACTAGCGGTTGCGCATTTTGATCATATGTTTCGGGGGCAAGAGTCAAAGGCTGATGCCGAATTTGTTGCGGCGTTTTGCCAGAAAAAGAATATCGCTTACTATCAAAAAACGTTTGATGTGCCTGCCTATATCAAAAAGACTGGTTTGTCACCAGAAGAAGCGGCACGAGTTGTACGGTATGATTTTCTACGGGGAGTAGCACAAAAGTTGGGTGATGCAAAAATTGCTACAGGACATCATCAAGATGATCAAGCCGAAACCGTACTAATTCATTTATTTCGTGGTGCAGGTAGCAGTGGAATTGGTGGAATTCGACCTATAAGTCATGGTATAATAAGACCGTTATTGTCTGTAACACGCCAAGAAATTGAAGAATATTGCGAAAATAGTCATTTATCACCACGTATTGATAGCACAAATGCCCAAACAGATTATTTAAGAAATCGTATTCGATTGCAGCTATTACCCGAATTGATAGAAAAATTTAATCCAGCAATGAAAACGGCACTTTGTAAAAGTGCGGAAATCATTGCGGCTGAGCATGATTTTATTCGTCAAAGTGTAGAATGTATTTGGGCAGAGGTTGTTTTTCAAGAGGGCGAATCCATTGTTTTTCAAAGAGAGAAGTTTAACCAGTTGCATATTTCACAAAAACGTGAGCTATTTCGAATGGCAATTGAAAAAAAACAAGGGAATCTTAGAGGAATAAGTTTTACTCATGTAGAAAAAATGATAGTGTTGTCAGAAAAAGGTTTTGTTGGTACGCAAATTGCTTTACCAAGAAATTTAGTTTTTAAGTGTAATTATGAGCAAATGGTGCTTGCGAGTTTACAAGCTGACATAAAAAAACTTGATGCATTGTATGCGGTGTTAGCACTTCAAGGTGATACGTATATTCCTGCATTAAAGATGGCAGTGCAAGTAGAAGTGACACATTCTTTCATGAAACCTGACAATCAAAACAGTGCAGTTTTTGATTTTGATCAATTGACGCCACCATTGTTTATTAGATATCGCCAAGCTGGTGATCGGTTTCAACCGAGTGGTATGGCGGGCAGTAAAAAATTAAAAGATTTCTTTATTGATTACAAACTGGAACGAGAAAAGCGTGATACTGTGCCACTACTTTGTGATCAGCAGGGGATACTTTGGGTGATTGGGTATCGTCAAAGTGAGTACGGGAGAGCCTCGGAAAGGACAAAAAAGTGTTTGCGAGTTTCAATAAGGGAAGATGAAAAGGCAGAAGGAGTATAGTTTGTAATGATTAACGACGTAGAAAAAATTTTTTTTAGTGAAGAAGAAATAGCCAAATGTGTGAAAGAATTAGGTGAAAAAATCACCGAGGACTACGCAGGAAAAGAAATTACTTTAGTATGTATTTTAAAAGGGTCGATGATTTTTACGGCTGATTTAGCACGTCAAATCAAAATACCAGCAGCGATTGATTTTATGGTAGCATCTAGCTATGGGACGGGTACATCTACGAGTGGTAATGTACGTATTTTAAAAGATTTAGATCATAGCATTGAAGGCAAACATGTCATCGTTATAGAAGATATTATTGATTCAGGGGTTACTTTAAATTATTTGCTCAAAAACTTATCTGACCGTAATCCAGAAAGCTTAAAATTATGTACGCTTCTTAGTAAACCTGAGCGGCGTAAGGTGGAAGTTTCTGTGGATTATATCGGTAAAATCGTACCAGACTATTTCCTAGTTGGTTATGGCTTAGATTATGCAGAAAAGTATCGCAATTTACCCTTCATCGGTATTTTAAAACCTTCAGTTTATGAGTAATGAGATTTATCGTTAATGTTAGCATAAAATCGTAAGTTAACAGTTATAATGTTAATGATAAAAAGTGTTAATATTTAAGTGATATCATGTTAGTTTCATTGTTAAATGTAATTTTTGATGATATAATAGTTTCCTATGGAGACTTATATTTACTATGTGTTCCACGGAGAGGGAGGGCGACTGATTGAACAAGTTTTTACGAAATGTAGGCTTCTACTTATTGATTATATTGATAGCAATTTCTGTTATTGATTATTTTTCAACGAGAAGCAATACAAAGCAAGAGATAAATTA
>Ga0316613_10002318_pt1 | contig 12284 bp, 15 predicted proteins | sample OWC_soil_day10_C_2_FD_207647 | JGI IMG/M metagenome (GOLD analysis project Ga0316613, IMG submission 207647) | Wetland soil microbial communities from Old Woman Creek delta, Ohio, United States - OWC_soil_day10_CT_b | ecosystem: Environmental > Terrestrial > Soil > Wetlands | place: USA: Ohio...
TCGTCAGGAGATCACTGTAACCCTCACTTCCGAACCTTCCCGGTTCAGGTCCTGCCGGCCAAGATAGTTGTCGTCAACCGGCCAGGCTAATTGTCGCCGGCCACTTGCCCAGAAATCAGTAAAATTAACCCCGGACTCTAAAGCCTACTGCTACTGAAAACGGGGGGACGTCGCCAGCATCAGCGCGTCAAATACGCCTGCCCGTGTTGCGATCAAGGCATCAAGCTGACCCCGGTGCCGGCCCGGATCATCCCCAAGGGACTGCTCACCGAGGCGGCGTTGGCCTGGGTGGCCACCTCCAAATACCAGGATTCGCTGCCGCTCTACCGGCAGGCGGCCTTGATAGGACGTTTCGGTGGCGATCTGTCACGCAACACACTGGCCGGCAGCATGGTCAAGGTCGGTGAAGCAGTACAGCCGATCGTCAATCTGCTGCGCGATCACTTGCTCGATTCCGAATTGGTGTTTGGCGACGAAACGGTGATTCAGGTGCTCAAGGAGCCCGGTCGAGCGGCACAGACCAAGAGTTATCTGTGGGCGCAGATGAACGGCAGCGGGCCACCGGTGCGCTTGTTCGGCTATGCCCCGGGCCGTGGCGGAACCCACGCCGAGCAGCTCTATGCCGGAATCCGCGAAGGCGCGGTATTGATGTCCGATGGCTACGAGGTCTACAACGGCATCGCGCGATCGCATCACCTGGTTCATCTCGGGTGTTGGGCCCATGCACGGCGTTACTTTGTCGAAGCGGAGGCGGTCCTACCGAAGTCGGCCCGCACGCCGGATCAACTGACGACGCAATTTATTGCGGCGATCGCCCGGCTGTATGCCGTGGAGACGAAGGCCAAGGGCAAAACGGTGGCCGAACGCGCCCAGTTGCGCGACGCATCGAGCCGGCCCATCCTCGCCGAGATTCAGCATCTGCTGATAACGCACCGGCACAGCGTGACGCCAGGCAGTCTGTTGGGCAAATCGCTGCATTATCTTGAAGCGCAGTGGCCGAAGCTGATCCGATATGTCGAACACGGCGCCTGGCCCATCGACAATAATCTGTGCGAGAATGCGATCCGACCCTTCGTCGTGGGCCGACGCAATTGGCTCTTCGCCGATACGGCAGCCGGGGCCAACGCCAGTGCGAACCTGTACTCGCTGATCGAGACCTGCAAGGCCAACGGGGTGGATCCGTATCGCTATTTAGTCGCTTTGTTCCAAGCCTTGCCTCTGGCAAAAACGGCGGACGATTACGAGCGACTCTTGCCGTGGCAACTAGCCCGGGGAGCTTGAGTTTCTCCTCCTCCCGTTCCCTTACTTCATTTCGCTTGCCTGTGGGGTGACGCGGTTTATAGAGCGCTTACTTCGGATCAGCTACCTGCCGCTCGGATAGCTCGAATTTTCGGGGCTGCTATGGTCGGAGTTGGTCGTCAGCCGCCTACTACGAAAAAGAGCTGGAAATCGCGCCGGAAACCCCTCGGCAGCGCATCTCTCTTGAAAATCGACAACCTCAGTTGAAAAATACGCGTCAGCCTTGACGCCTTTGTAGCCATTGAACGAGGCCAAAAAAACCATAAATTGGCAACGCGTTCAATTTATCGAGTTTCCACACAGTCTGGGCCGGGAGTACGCTTACGACATGTTGCCACAAAGCTGACTTTGGCGGAAACTGCCAGCGCGGTGAACGGCAGCTCATCGGAACCGACGGGAACTCACCCTCCCGGCCACAAGCGGTCGGTCACCATTTCCACCTTGCGGTTACTCAGAGGTCGGCTCCATTCTGAAACGTGCCGTCCAGCCAACACGAACAACTCGGCCAGAACCTTCTCTTCGACTGCCACTGCTGTTGGCGATATCTCAAATTGGCGGTAAACGGGGGGGGAGAGAAGACTGCTGTGCAAACCTCTCAAACTCATCAAGTGGTACCGGACGACTATAAAAATATCCTTGGTAGGTCTGACAACCCACATTGGCCAAAAAATCTCGTTGCGCAGCCGTTTCCACCCCTTCGGCAATTACCGCTAACCCCAGGCTCTGGGCAAGCGCCACGATTGTCCTGGCAATAGCCGCATCGTTCGGGTCTGTAAGCACGTCGCGGACAAAAGACTGGTCAATCTTCAACTGATCCAGTGGCAAGCGTTTCAGATAGGAAAGCGACGAATAACCTGTGCCAAAGTCATCCAGCGAGAAGCAAATGCCCTTAGCTTTTAGCGCAAACATTTTCTCGACGATTCCTTCAACATTCTGTGCCAGCAGACTTTCGGTCAATTCCAGCTTCAATCGCTCCGGGTTTGCTCCTGTAGTCTCGAGGAGCGTCATCAATTGATTGACGAAGTCGGGGTGGCTGAACTGGTGCACGCTGACATTAACGGCAAGCGTCAGATGCGCCATCGCTGGTTGGATAGCCCATATCGCTAATTGCTTGCAGGTGGCGTCCAGCACCCAGTGACCTAGCGGCAGAATCAAACCGGTTTCTTCGGCCAATGGAATAAAGTTGGCGGGCGAAACAATCCCGCGCCGTGGGTGTTGCCAGCGCACGAGGACTTCAGCTCCTAACAACTGACTTTCTCCCGCGACTTGAGCCTGATAGTGGAGCAAAAATTGATTCTCAAGCAGAGCCTGGCGTAGATCTCCTTCTAGCGCCACTCGCTCGTTTACCGCGATTTCCATAGCCGGGTCAAAGAATCGGAATGTATTGCGGCCCGAGGTCTTGGCTTTATACATACTGAGGCCAGCCTGCTTCATCAGGTCATCAATCGCAATCGATGTTCCCTTGAACAAACTTGCGCCAATGCTAGCCGTACTGTGGTGCATAACGCCATCGAGTTCATACGGCTGACCAAGTGTGGCGAGAATTTTTTCAGCAATCTCTTCGGTAAGCTTGGCGGCAACACTCGCATCAGAACTCAGACTAGCGAGAACTACCACGAACTCATCGCCCTCCAAGCGCGCTATCGTATCCACTTCACGCACACAGATCTTCAGACGCTGCACGACACGTTTGAGAAGCAAGTCACCGACATCGCGGCCGCGTGTATCGTTGAGCGATCTCAGATTATCCAGGTCAATGAACAGCAAGGCACAATAGCGGTCACTACGGCCACTTGTCTTCCCCCACTGTCTTAACCGATCCATCAGGAGCGCCCGGTTGGGCAGGCCGGTCAACTGGTCAAAGAAGGCCAACTCCTCAATCCTTTCCTCAGCCTTTTTTCGCTCGGAAATATCGTAGTGCTTACCGATGTAGTTGGTGACCGTACCATCATCAGTAAAGACGGTTGAAATAATGAGCCATCTGGGATGTACTTTCCCACTCTTGCTCCGATTCCAGACCTCTCCTTGCCACCCTCTTGTGCGGTGGAGAGTGTCCATCATCTCGCGATAGAATGCTTCGGGGTGGCGACCTGACTGGAGAAATTTCGGTGTCTGCCCGACCACTTCGTCGACCGTGTAGCCAGTATCCCTTGTAAAGGCCTTATTGACCTTCAGTATCAAACCCTTGGCGTCGGTAAGCATCGTGCTTTCCTGCGACTCAAAGGCAATCGCAGCAATACGAAGCTCGGCATCCACTCGCAAGCGTTCTGTAATATCAACGGTGAGCCCGATGACCTCGATGCCGTTTCCATTCACGGCGGGAATAGCCGAGACCAACAAATCGACCCAAAGCAGGCGGCCTTGTTTGGTTAAATAACGTTTGTTCATCCGAAAGACGTCTTGTTCGCCGTCCTGGATTTTTTTCAGATATGCGTTTTCGACTACGAGATCATCTAGGTGAGTGAACATCTTAATGTTCGCTCCAATGAGTTCCTGCTGCGTAAAGCCAAGCAGTTGAGCCAGACTCTCATTGACTTCAAGAAGAGTCCCGGAAAGACTTGCAATGGCGATTCCAAAATTTGCGCGATCAAAGACCTTGCGAAAACGAGCTTCGCTGACATCAAGAACAGCGCCGGCCTGCTTCACTAGGGTAACGTCTCGTACCATGGCAATAAAATCCCTCGGGTTCGGCTCATGGAGACGCGATTCTATGGAGGTGGATATGTCCTTCTCGCCAAATCGAAATGTCTCCGAAGGAGTCACACCTGCACGATTTGCCATAAACGTTTCACTCCAACACGATACGTAACCACAGCAATTCTTCACGATTCCGTGGAATCACAATCGATAAGCTGAGACGATCGTGTTCATTTCACGCGCCAACTGGTCCAGATTGCGTGCCGATTCTGCACTGCTTTGTGCGGCTGCACTGCTCTCTTCAGCCATTTGGGCAATACTTTCGACACTGCCGGCGATGGTATTGCTCGCTTGACTTTGTTCCCTGATCGCCGAAGTGATTTCCTCAACCATCACGACCGCTTGACTGCTTCCTTTGCCGATTTTTTTAATCGCCTCGTTGGCATCTCCGGCTCGTTGTACGCCAGTGTCCACTAGAGCCACCGCTTGTGTCATGCATTCGACAGCTTCTTTCGAGACTCTTCCGATCGCGTCGATCATCGTCGCGATTTCTTTGGTCGACGTCGCTGTGCGTTCCGCTAATTTCCGGACCTCGTCAGCAACCACCGCAAATCCCCGTCCCTGTTCTCCTGCTCGTGCGGCTTCAATGGCTGCGTTCAACGCAAGAAGATTGGTTTGATCGGCCACTTCCTTGATAACAGAGACTATTGATGAAATCTGAACACTGTTGGCTTCCAGCTCCCGAATACGACTGGAAGACTGATTGACTGAAACAGCGATCCTGTTGATGTCTTCAACGGTCTGGGCAATCACACTCTGACCTTCTGATGCATATTTTCCTGACTCAACAGACCGTGTATGGGCTTCGCCTGATCGATCACTGACATGAGTAATGCTGACGGTCATTTCTTCAACGCTGGCAGCCATGCTTGATGCAGAATCACTCTGGTGAGCAGAAGCAATCGCGACTTGATCTGACGCCATAGTCAACTGGGCGGCCGCTTCAGAGACCTTGTTGGTGTTGCTTGCAATGGTAGTTAAGCTAGAACGGAGCTTATCCAGCAGACTGTTCAGTGCAGATGAGACTTTCGAAATCTCATCGTTGCCAAGCACCTCAGCATGTACCGTAAAGTCGAGATCACATTCAATTCGTACGACTGCATTTTGTATTGCAGATAGAGAACGATTAATTCCTCGAATGATAAGGAAACTGACGGCGCCTATGACCGCAGCAGCCGTCAGAATGATGGCAATTGAGAAGAAGATGCCGCGTCGAGCAGTTGCATCGGCCTGTTCGGCGCGAGCATCTGCATCCTTGTCATTCAGCGATATGTGTTCTTCAATGAGGCGAACAAGCCTTGCCCTGCTCTCCGACATCTCGGCTCGGTAGGCCAAAGCTCCTACCTTGTCTAGCGCCCGTGACTTTTCGAGGAGAGTTGGCACCAAGTTTATGTAGTCAGCTACGGCCGCCTTTTCTGCTTGAAGTAATTCCTTGCCTCGCGGTGAGCGCACAAGGTCTTCGTAATTTGCTAGTGACTGAACCATTCCAGCTTTAGCAGCATCTATATCCTTCTCAAACGCGAGCATCTGTTCCGTTTGGGTACTCGAGATATGGCTAAGCAGACTAATTGCAATGACCTGCTGGTTTGATTTGAGTTGATAGATCGTCTGAATGCTCGGAATAGTGCTTTTATTTGAGTATTGAAGCGTCTTGCTCAGATTGTCTGTTACAGCGAGTCCAATTCCTCCGACCACAACCAATGCAGCGACGGCGCTAAACGCCATGACTTTTAACTTATTCGAAATACTCATTATCGCTACCTCTGTGTGGCAACCGTTACGCGGCCGAGTCAATGGAAAGCAGAACGGTTTCGCAAGAAAGCACTAGAAAAAGCCAGCCCCATGACAAGAACAGCACGAAAATCCCCCAGAACGATAGCAAGAAACGAAAAGACGATTTGCCCGAAAACGTGCACAGCTTCGCAGAGGTTTCCACAATAATCGGTTCGATTTAACGAACGATTATGACTCTCGTCCTTGCCCTGCGATATTCATGACCATCGCGCATGTGCTCTGCCAGAACAGGCTTCTACGCCTTCTGCCAGAAGAAGACCGTTCGCGCTTAGCTAAAGGAATGAGACTGATCAAGATGAGTAAGGGCGAACATCTATACGGGGCAGGAGATCAGCTGGAGACCATTTTTTTTCCTATTTCTGCCACCGTGTCAGTCCTCTACGAACTTGAAGATGGTGTGTCGGCCGAAGTCGCAGTAGTCGGCAACGAAGGGTTTGCCGGCATCTCCCGCTTTTTGAGTTGCGGAACCACTCTGAGCCGAGCCACCGTCAATCGTGAAGGCTTGGCTCTCGTTCTGGGAGGCGCTATGTTGACGAAAGAACTCCGGCACAAAGGGCCTTTGCTACAGGTCCTGATGCGGTATATACAAGCGTTGATTATGGAAATGGCTCAATCACTTGTGTGTATTCGCCATCATTCTTTGGAACAACAGTTCTGCCGCTGGTTGTTGGGACGATTCGATCGTCTGCCTTCTGGCAATCACGATCTGGTGATGTCTCAAGAGATGATCGCAAACACGCTGGGTACGCGCCGCAATGCGATCTCCGAAGTTGCAGTCAATTTGCAAAAGGCCGGCTTGATCAACTACAGACGCGGCAAGATATCACTGATTAACCGACCAGAAATAGAAACGCGGTCATGCAAATGTTATGTCATCGTCAAAGAGCAGTTTGATCGTCTGCTCATCAAATCGGCGGGGTCTTAGGGGAGGCGGCAGGTCGTAGGGTTCGAGGCTACCCCGACAAGGCTTGGCCATCCCATCAGCTGGGTCAGCAAGACCATTGGTAGCCCTGTGCTGGCCTGTTGGGCTATCTGGTGCCGACTTGAGGGTTTGCGATGGGTTGCTTCCCTGTCCACCCGATTGATCCCCTTGGTTGGGAATTCGCCCCCCCCGCCGCCTGCCACGATCCGATGGCAAGGTCTTCCTTATCATTCACTGATCGCTTGCGCGACACGCCATTCCTCTCCGTATGGCTCTACCGCGCAGACTCCCAGACGGAAATAAGCGATCTCGCCGGAACCAGAGTTGCGCTTCGAATTTGAATCCGCACCATCTTCAGCCTTTGACGACAGCCTATTCCGGTACGGCTAACCCCGTTGGCTTATCCCAGTATGGTTCAGTGCCGATATACTCCAAAAGGAAGTCAATAAAGACCCTGACTTTGCTTGGGAGGTGACGTGTCGGCAAGTACATGGCGTAAATGTGGCGGTCTACCGTGATGTACTCAGAGAGCACAGCTTGCAGTCTTCCATGCTGGATATCCTTACCAATAATGAAAGTCGGTAGCAGGCTGATACCCAATCCACCGAGTACCGCCTGCGAGAGCGCCTCGTCGTCGTCAACATGGAGCGGGCCAGTAACCGGAACCGACACATCACCTTCTGGCCCGGCGAACCGCCAGTGCCCTTGGTCGCCTGAACGTGTGTAGTCGAGGCAATTATGCGTGACCAAATCTGCAGGACTTTGCGGGATACCGTGTAACTTGAAGTACTCAGGGGTAGCGCAAAGCTTTCGACGGACCGGGGCCAGTTTTCGGGCGACCCAGTTTGGCGGCGGTTCATTGGTCACGCGGATAGCCAAGTCATAACCCTCTTCCGCGAGATTGACCCAGCGATCGGTGATCGTTAGATCGATAGTCAATTCCGGGTAGGTTGGAAGGAATATTGCAAGCGCCGGGGCTACATGCAGAGTCCCAAATGCCACTGAGGCGCTGACGCGAAGCAGACCACGTGGTTCAGCATTTAGACTGGCCACCAATTTTTCTGCTTGTTCGGCCTCTTCAATCATCCGGCTACAGTGATCGGCAAAAGATGAGCCTATTTCGGTCAGGCTTAGGTGGCGAGTGGTGCGGTTGAGTAGTCGTGCTCCCAGTCGTCTCTCCAGTTTCGTAATAGCTTTGCTAACCATTGAGCGAGAAGTCGCCAAGCGCCTTGCCGCCTCTGCAAAACTTCCCGCCTCGACGACACGCGCGAATATTGCCATCAGGTTCATATCAAGCATGGGTTGCTCCGACCATGATTCGTTTGATAATCAATTGTAGCTCCGCGGGATACATTCTGTTTCTAGCTTGACGGCTTATGAGACTGCTCAAAATTCGTTAACATCGTTGCATCAGAAATCAATCTATCCATATCCATGCCCTTAAAATACGACGCACCAATGAATACGGAACAGTTGATCATAACCCGAAATGATTACGTTCGCCTACGCGCCCTGAGCGAGGGGCATGAACTATCCGCTGAGTTGGACAGAGCGATTGTTGTCCCATCGGAACGTATGACAAAGGATGTCGTCGCAATGCATTCCCGTGTGCTATACGTCGATGAAAACTCTGGCATACGACGTGAGATTGAGTTGGTCTATCCCGATGAAGCCAACCCAGCGGCAGGCCAGATTTCGGTACTGGCGCCGGTGGGCAGCGCTCTGCTGGGGCTCACTGTCGGTCGTTCAATTGACTGGGCATACCCTGACGGGAACATCCATCGTTTACGGATTGAGCGCGTGCTGTCCCAGCACAATCCACCCCATTGATGCCCTTTCGCCGAATGAGCGATGCGCAACATGGGCGCGCCCACAAAAGGAGTACGGATTTGACCACGGCTAGAATCTCAAAGGAGTCACTAATGAGCAAGCTTCACCAGGAGTCGTGTCTTGATCTGCGCCAGTTGGCGGCGCTCCACGGCACCGACGTCGCCAACGAAGCGCTTTTGAGGGCAATTGCTGACCTTAGGCGGCGAGGAAAAATTACGCGTATTGGCGGACGAGGACCACGCGCGTTGTTTGTGCCTGCCACGTTTGAGCACTGAATTTGCGTTGGGCAGCAACTGATAGGCAGCATGGAGTGGATAGATAACCTTTGTTGCATCGCGCAGCCAATTGCTTTAACCGCCCGTATTTGATCTTCTGCAGGAGACTGTCCGCCTCCCGTTTCTCGCGGATCATGCCTATTTCCGCGGTTCTTATCGAAGTGAAGATTCGGGTCTTTATGAAGGAGCTTGTGATGGTATCGATCTTTCGCCGAAAACCAGCGTCCTGCGTTTCGACGCTCGACAAAAGGCGCTTGGAGCTATTGATTGAACGCCACTTTGGTGGTCAGCAGGCACTGACTTCGCCAGCAGAGAAATTACTGCTCCGGCTGAATTCAGCGGAGTTGGTTGTGCCGCCTGAAGATGTGCCGCGCGATCTGGTAACAATGAACTCGACGGTCAGTCTTGTCGATCCGATAGCCTGCGAGCAGTGGGAAGTAACCGTAGTGTATCCGGAAGATCATGAGCCGGAGAAAAGTCACTGGTCAGTATTAAGCCCGGTAGGCTCGGCGTTATTCGGGCTTCGCATATACGAGCCCGCCGACGTCAAGCGTGGCGATCGGCTGACGGAGGGCTGGGTGGTTGCCGACATACCATTTCAGCCTGAAATGCGCGGTTGGATGAGTCTGTGATCGTGTCGCCCCCGTGGCACCCCCAAAAGGGGATGCGGGAAAAAGCAACTGACTGCAATTACGCAATCGCAATACAACACGAGTCCACCCAATGGCACCTCTCATCTGCAACGCTACGTTCCAATGAAGAGGATGCCTACGAAGCCAATGTGAGAAAAATACTGTATCTCCCTCTTGGTCACCCCCAATGAATATCGCCCGCATCTACCTTCGTGTCAGCACCAACGAACACGATCTCACCCGACAAGCCGAAATCGAGCACAGCGCCCGGGCGGCCGGCTATTACGTTGCTGGTATCTATCGTGAGAAAGCATCAGGCGCTCTCGCCGACCGGCCCGAGTTGCTGCGGATGATTGCCGATCTGCGACCGGGCGAGGTGGTAGTCGCGGAGAAAATCGACCGTATTATCCGACTTCCGCTGGCCGAGGCCGAACAGCTTGTGAACTCGATCCAGGCCAAAGGTGCCCGGCTGGCCGTGCCGGGGATAGTTGATCTCTCCGAGCTGGCCTTTGAGGTCCAAGGCGTCGCCAAAACTGTGTTGGAGTCGGTGCAAGAATTACTACTCAGGCTGGTCTTGCAAATGGCGAGAGGCAATTACGAAACCCGCCGCGACCAGGATGGCCAAGGCGTGCAACTTGCAAAGGCTTCCGGCAAACACGCCCGGCGGAAGCCCGATAACACGACGCACCAACCAGCGCATTGTGGCGCTACGTCGGACCGGCCATACGATCCAGAAAACAGCTGAGCTGGCCGGATGCAGCGCAAGCCACGTTAAGCGAATTTTGGACAAGCAAAGCGAGTCGTAACGGTCTCCGCCACCCCATTACAGGAGTATCTTGCTCCATTGCTGACTGGCACGATCAAGTAGGTACCCGATCAACAGTCGGTTGGTGACATCGATATCGGGCATGAAAGTAGACATGTGTCGATCAAAAATATCACATGTCTTACAAGTTATGCGACAAGTGCAACCGAGCCTATGTCAACGCCGATGTGTTCCTTAAGAGCAGACCATCCTTTCGGCGTGACCTGAACAGCACGTGATGATGGAGAGCGTCGCAGCCATCCGGTTGTGCACATCAGACTCATGAACTGCACCCCCAACGGGCCAGCAAGATGGTGCTCGCGCTCGGTCCAATCGAGGCATTGCCGAGCCAAACCTCGCCGGCTCGGCTTGAGCTTCGTCATATCCATCCCCATGCTGCCAAACCATTCGATGCCAGCCGGCGTCACGTTGAAGCGCTTGTCAGCCGTTGCGATGAGAAAACCTCGCGCTTGCAAGCCATGCGTAATGGCCACACCAACTCGTCCGGCCAGATGATCGTAACAACAGCGTGCAAACCGGATGTTTTCGGCTTCTCGGCTGATTAGTCTTCTACGTATGGCCTCCGTCGAGCTAATACAGGCGAGATTTTCGAGTGCGAGCGCCACATCGGAGCCCGCCAGCCGATAGTAGCGGTGTCGTCCCTGCGTTTCGACCATGAGCAGGCCCCCAGTAAGGAGCTTGCCTAAATGCGAGCTTGCCGTCTGTGCGGTTACGCCGGCGATATAGGCCAACTCGCCAGCAGGTCGCGCACGTCCGTCGACTAAGCTCATGAGCATGGCCGCGCGTGCCGGGTCGGCGATCAGGAAAGCGGCGGAAGCGATATTGGGTTGCGGACTCATGCGTCGTTCTTCAACAGGATCTAAACACGATAGCACCAAATTTGCTCCCATACTTCGATGTGCGCCGAAACATCAGGTATCAAGATCACGCTAGACTCCTCGTCAGCCAACTCATGATGGGAACCTGCGATGAACGAAAACACCGATGTCGAAATCCGCCATATCTATGATCGGTGGCACGAAACAATCCTGAGCCGCGATCTCGATGGCTTGATGGCACTATATGCAGAGGGTGCCGTTCTTGAAACCCCTTTGATCCTCGCGACCCTGAAAAACAAAACCGAGGGAATCCTGAAGGGAAAAGCTGAAATCAGGTCATTCTTTGAGGCCGGACTTCGCAAGCCCCCCAACAATCTTGGCCGTTGGTATCGAACAGGAACGTTTTTCTCCAATGGCAGACAACTAACCTGGGAGTATCCACGCGTAACACCGCAAGGCGATCAGGTTGACCTTGTCGAGATAATGGACATCGCAAACGGATTCATTACCCACCATCGGGTCTACTGGGGATGGGTTGGTTTTAAGGCGCTCACTGCCGCCCTAAACGAGGGCGATTCGTAAATGCGCTGCCTCATGGAACGCAGTCGTGCCATCCAATGCCGTGTCCTCACGGCCACCAGCCTCAGCTATGTCTTTGTCACTTTCGATACCTTGGCAGTTAACGTGGCGTTGGAGCGTTTCTCCGTCACATTTGGAGCGCCAATGAGGCTGCGGTCGCTCCATGGCAAAAACTGGATTTTCGATTATGGGCACACAGCCCAAGGTTTTTCGCCATCAAAATTTGGGCCAAGCTATACCCCTGACTGCGAAAATCCCATCAACCTCGCTGGCGGCACGTTCAGCATATCAGCCATTTTACAGATGTTCACCAACGCAATATTGCGCTGAACGTCAGCAATGCGACGAGTCGTTGGGAACTGTGTGCTCACTGCTTGCAGGACCATTCCTTTGGAATGGTTTCTTCTGTTGCCTATTATGTTGTTTCGGTTTTCTCAAAATTTCCCCTCATAGAAGCAAAGCAATTCCGGCCCGCGTCAGCCGCGTGCTGCGTGACGTGCGAACGAATAGCTGCTCGCTCAGGTCTTCTTCTAGCTCCTTGATGGCATGCGACAGCGGCGATTGCTCCATATGCGGCCGCTCGGCTGCGCGGGCGAAGTGGAGTTCTTCGAA
>Ga0316613_10002319_pt1 | contig 12281 bp, 16 predicted proteins | sample OWC_soil_day10_C_2_FD_207647 | JGI IMG/M metagenome (GOLD analysis project Ga0316613, IMG submission 207647) | Wetland soil microbial communities from Old Woman Creek delta, Ohio, United States - OWC_soil_day10_CT_b | ecosystem: Environmental > Terrestrial > Soil > Wetlands | place: USA: Ohio...
TACATCCCTACATCGTGTGCGTCTGCTTGTCGCCGCCCAGCGCGCCGGCGAGGTAGGACTCGATCTTCTTCTGCGTCATCCCGCGATCCTGCTCGCTGAACTGCACGCCGATGCCGGCCGTCCGCTTGCCCTGCGCGCCCTTCGGGGTCACCCAGATGACCCGTCCGGCGACGGGCAGTTTCTCTTCCTCGCCCATCAGGTTGAGCAGCATGAACACCTCGTCGCCGAGGCGATAGTTGCTGTTCGTCGGGATGAAAAGGCCGCCGTTGCGCACGAACGGCATGTAGGCGAGGTACAGGGCGCTCTTGTCCTTGATGGTGAGCGTCAGCAGGCCGGGTTTAGTCGCTGGGGAACGCATCTTCAACCTTCGATCTCCGGTCGCACGGCAATCCCGCCGGCGAAGGCCTCCGCGAAGCCGACCAGCAGGTCCTCGAACAGCAGCAGGGTGTTGAGGGACCGCTCCTGCAGTGACCGGGCTTCCCGCACACGGTCGAGCAACTCGAAAGCGGCTCTGATGTTCAACCCGGCGGGCGCCGATGGCAAGGAATTATCGCGATTATTGTTAACCGCGTCACTGCCCGTCGCCGCCTCGCGAACCTGCGCCGACACCCAGTTCTCGAGCCACGCGAGACGGTCGGCGGGCCTGTCCTTGCTCCAGGTGTCAGCCAGCGCCAGCGGGTCGAACGCCGTCGGGCGCCGCGGCGGGATCGCGGCCGCCATGTCGCGTGTGAGCTCCCCCGCTCCGCTTGCGGCCAGGTCCAGCGCCTGCAGCGGCGCTCCCGCCGCCATCGCCAGCAACCCGGACCAGTCGTCACGTGCCTCCTGCTCCTCGAGCCAGGCGAGCGCTTCCCGGGTCGTCGGCTGGGAGACACGGATCCGCTGGCAGCGACTCACGACGGTGCGTGCGAGGCGGTCGAGCCGCGAGGCCACGAGGATCAGCAGGGTATCCTCAGGTGGCTCCTCAAGAGTCTTCAGTAATGCATTGTTTGCATTTATATTCATTCTGTCTGCGGGCTCGACCAAGCCCACCTTGGCACGTCCGCGGTAGCTGGTCATGGCCAGCGTGGCGCACAGGTCCCGGACCTGGTCGACCTTGATGTAGCTGGCCTTTTCTTCGATCGAAACCCCATGAAAGTCGGGGTGATTGCCGGCGAGGAACAGTACGCAGCTGGCACAGCGCCCGCAGGGCTGATCCAGGGCCGTCTCACACAGCAGCAGCTGCGCCGTCCACAGCGCGAGCGCCGACTGGCCGCCGCCGAGCGGCCCGTGCACGAGGATCGCGTGTGGCAGCCGGCCCTCGCACCTGGCGGCCGACACCTGGCGACGTGGAGCCTCGAGCCAGGGAACGCCCGCCCACCGCAGACGGTCGCCCGGCAGCCGGGCCTCGGCGGCGTCCTGGGCCGGACTGGCGCGCGCCACGGCTAGCCCCGCGCCTCGAGCAGCGGATCGATGAGGCCGCGTACCACCTGCGCGACCTCCTCCACCGAGCCCGACGCCTCGGCCCGGCGAACGCGCCCCGGCTCGCGGGCCAGGATGGCGAGATAGCCGGCGCGCACCCGTTCGAAGAACGCGGCCTGCTCGGACTCGAACCGGTCGGTCTGGGCGCCGCGGGCGCGGCTGCGCGCCATGGCCTGCGGGACGGGCAGGTCGAACAGGATCGTCAGGTCGGGTCGCCTGCCGCGCTGCGCAATGCGCTCGAGCACGCGGATGTGCTCGAGCGGGACGCCGCGGCCGCCGCCCTGGTAGGCCTCAGTCGCATCGGTGAAACGGTCGCAGAGCACCCAGGCGCCGCGGGCGAGCGCCGGCTCGACGAGGTTCCCGAGATGCGTGGCGCGCGCCGCGAACATCAGGAGCAGCTCGGTGACGGCGTCGACGGCCTCGTCCTGGGGCTGCAGCACGAGCTCACGGATGGACTCGGCCAGCGGTGTGCCGCCCGGCTCCCGGGTCACGACCAGCTCGACGCCGCGCGCGCGCAGGTAGTCGGCGGCGAGACGGAGCTGCGTGGACTTGCCGACGCCCTCGATCCCCTCGAACGTGATGAAGCGACCCGTCATGCTCACCGTACCGGCTGCCGCTGCGTGCTCCGCAGCGTCGCAATGTACCGCGCGACGTTGCCGTTGTGTTCGGCAAGCGTCCGGGCGAACAGGTGGCGTCCGTCGCCGCGGCCGGTGGCGACGAAGTAGAGCGCCTCGGTGTCGGCAGGGGCCGCGGCCGCGCGCAGCGCCTCGCGGCCGGGCAGCGCGATCGGCGTCGGCGGCAGCCCCGCACGGGTGTAGGTGTTGTATGGCGTGTCGCGGTCCAGGTCCGCGCGGCGCAGGTTGCCGTCGAAGGTGTCGCCGAGGCCGTAGATGACGGTCGGATCGGTCTGCAGCCGCATGCCGAGCCGCAGCCGGTTGGCGAACACTCCGGCGATGAGGGGACGCTCGTCCGGCGCGCCAGTCTCCTTCTCGATGATGGAGGCGAGGATCAGCGCCTCATAGGGAGAATCGAACGGCAGGTCGTCGAGCCGCGCCTCCCAGGCCGCGGCCAGTTCCCGCTCGAGCCTTGCGTGTGCCTGGCGCAGCAAGTCGACGTCGCGGGTCCCGCGCGGGAAGCGGTACGTGTCCGGGAACAGCATGCCTTCGACCGATCGTTCGCCGAGTCCGAGCGTCTCGCGCAGGGCCGGGTCGCCGGGGCCGCGCAGCACCGGCCGGATCGCAGGGTGCTGCTGGATGGCCGACAGGGCCTCACGGAAGGTCCAGCCTTCCGGAATGGTCAGCGCGTGCAGGAGGACACGGCCCGAGACGATCTGCTCGAGCAGCGATCGCGGTGTCGCACCGGGGGCGACCTCGAACTCGCCCGCACGGATCTGCCCGGCAACGCCCTGGCGACGGGCCAGCCGTACCCAGCTGCCGGGATGCTCGAGGAGACCCTGGTCGGCCAGGCGTACGGCCACCGTGCGCAGCGCGCTGCCCGGCTCCACCGTGACCACGCGCGGCACCTCGAGCCCGGCGATCGGCTGGTCGTTGCGGTGGTCGTCGAGCCAGCGCAGGCCGAGCCAGGACAGCGCCAGGACGGTGGCCGCGACGGTGACCGCCAGCGCAACGAGTTTCAGCGTGTCTCGAGCCATGCCATACCGGGACTGCCGCCGATGGTGAGGATCCGGACCCACGCGCGCCGTGCCCCGGCGCGGAGCCGTTCAACGCAGGGCGCGAAGGACCAGCGTCCCGTTGGTGCCGCCGAAGCCGAAGGAGTTCGACACGGCCACCTCGATCGGCATCGGCCGGGCCGTGTGCGGCACGAAGTCGAGGTCGCAGCCCTCGTCGGGATTGTCGAGGTTGATGGTCGGCGGCGCCACCTGGTCGCGGATCGCCAGCATGCAGAAGATGGCCTCCGCGACGCCGGCCGCGCCCAGCAGGTGGCCGGTCATGGACTTGGTGGAACTGACGGCGAGCCGGCGCGCATGGTCGCCGAAGGCGCGCTTGATCGCGTTGGTCTCGGCGAGGTCGCCCAGCACCGTCGAGGTCGCGTGCGCATTGATGTACTGCACCTCCTCCGGGTTGCAGCCGGCGTCGCGCAGGGCGTTCTGCATGGACCGGCGCGCGCCGTCGCCGTCCTCGGGCGGTGCGGTGATGTGGTGCGCGTCGCCGCTCATGCCGAAGCCGACGACCTCCGCGTAGATGTTGGCGCCGCGGGCGCGGGCATGCTCGTACTCTTCCAGCACCACCGCCCCGGCCCCGTCAGCCATCACGAAACCATCGCGGTCGCGATCCCACGGCCGGCTCGCCTGATGGGGGGCGTCGTTGCGGGTGGAGACCGCCTTCGCCTGGCAGAAGGCGCCGACCGCCAGCGGCGTCTGGGCCATCTCCGCCCCGCCGGTCACCATGACGTCGGCGTCGCCGTACTGGATGGTGCGCATGCCGATGCCGATCGCGTGGGTCGAGGTCGTGCACGCCGTGACCACCGCGAGGTTCGGCCCATGGATGTTGTACTGGATGGACAGGTGCCCCGAGATCATGTTGATGATGCTCGAGGGGATGAACAACGGCGAGATCTTGCGGTGCGAGTGCCCTTCGAGGTACCTGGCGGTGTTTTCCTCGATGGTGGCCAGGCCGCCGATGCCGGCGCCGAAGACCAGTCCCGTCCGCTCGCGGTTGCCCTCGTCGAACTCGAGACCCGAATCCCGTATGGCCTGGATGCCTGCCGCGACGCCGTACTGCATGAACGGGTCCATGCGCTTGGCGTCCTTCGGCGCCAGGTACTGCGCGGCGTCGAAGTCGCGCAGGCCGCCGATGAAGTGAACGGGAAAGCTGCTCGCGTCGAACTTCGTGATCGGGCCGATGCCGCTCTGGCCCGCGAGGATGGCGTCCCAGGCAGAAGGCACCGTGCAGCCGACCGGAGACAGCAGGCCGAGACCCGTGACGACGACGCGACGCTTGCTCAATGCCCTACCTCAGCCGGCCCGCTCCCCGGGTGACGGACGTGCGACGGGCCCCGGCCAACCCTGGCCGGGGCCCGTCGGCGATTCGAATCAGGACTTGGACTGGTGCTCGACGATGTAGTCGATTGCCTGCTGAACCGTGGTGATCTTCTCGGCATCCTCGTCGGGGATCTCCGTTTCGAACTCCTCCTCGAGCGCCATCACCAGCTCGACGGTGTCCAGCGAGTCGGCCCCCAGATCGTCCACGAAAGAGGCGTCGTTCGTGACTTCCTCTTCCTTCACGCCGAGCTGCTCGGCGACGATCTTCTTCACCCGTTCTTCTACTGTGCTCATCTTGGATGGTGTCCTGTGATTTTCTGGGGTCCCGGCGCGGCCCGGAGCCGCAACAGGGGGCGCCATTCTAAGTAAAGCGGCCAGCCACCGCTACATGCCCAGCCACCCGGGGCGGCAGATTGTTTAAAAATTAGGCACTTAGGCGGCAAACTGCAGGCTCAGGGCATGTGCATGCCGCCATTGACGTTGAGCGTCTCACCCGTGATCCAGCCGGCCCTGTCGGAAGCCAGGAACCCGACGGCTGCGGCGACGTCCTCCGGGGTGCCCAGCCGCCCGAGCGGGATCTGCGCGGCCAGCGCCTGGCGCTGCTCCTCGGCGAGCGCCCGGGTCATGTCGGTGTCGATGAACCCGGGCGCCACGACGTTGGCGGTGATGCCGCGTGAGCCGACCTCCCGCGCCAGCGACCGGGTGAACCCGATGATCCCGGCCTTCGCCGCGCTGTAGTTCGCCTGGCCGGCATTCCCGATGAGACCGACGACCGAGGCGATGTTGATGATCCGCCCCCTCCGCGCCTTCATCATGCCGCGCAGGACGCCCTTGCACAGCCGGAAGACCCCGGCCAGGTTCGTGTTCATCACCGCGTCCCACTCGTCCTGTTTCATGCGCAGCAGCAGGTTGTCACGGGTGATGCCCGCATTGTTGACCAGGATTCCGATCGTTCCCTCACGCGCCTCGACGTTGCGCAACGCGTCCTCGCACTGGGCGGGGTCGGACACGTTGAGCACGATGCCTCTGCCGGGCGAAGGCTGGGTGGACAGCCACGCATCGATCGAGGCCGCGCCCTCCTGGCTGGTCGCGGTCCCGACCACCGTGGCGCCCATGCCGGCCAGCTCGAGTGCGATGGCGCGACCGATGCCGCGGGACGCGCCCGTGACCAGCGCCACCTGCCCCGCAAGGCTGCCTTGCTGCGTCATACGTCACCTCCTGAGAGTCCGGCGAGCGCCTGGTCGAGAGACTCGGCGCTGTCGAGCGTGAAGACCGCCAGTCCGCGCCCGCCCTCGGCGCGCCGCACCAGTCCGGCGAGGACTTTCCCGGGACCGGCCTCGACCACGTGCGTCGTGCCGGCGGCGATCATGTTCCCGACGATCGAGGACCAGCGGACCGGGTTGAACAACTGCCGGTAGAGCCCGTCCCGGACGGCCGCCGGCGAGTCATGCCAGCCTGCATCGAAGGCGTGGACCGGAACTTCCGGCGCGCGAATCTCCACCTGCGCCAGTCTCTCGCGGAAACGGCCGGCGGCCTCGCGCATCAGCGGGCTGTGCGAAGGGACCGAGACCGGCAGCGGGACCACACGCTTCGCGCCGCGCGACTGGCACGCTTGCGCGGCGCGCCCGACGGCCGCCGCGTGACCGGCGATGACCACTTGCCCGGGCGAGTTGTAGTTGACGGCGACGACCACCTCACCCTGCGCCGCCTCGGCACAGGCCGCCTCGACCTGCTCGTCCGCCAGGCCCAGCACGGCAGCCATCGCGCCGGCGCCCTGCGGAACCGCCTGCTGCATCACCCGGCCGCGGAACTGCACCAGCGCCACGGCGTCGGAGAAGCCGATCGAGCCGGCACAGACCAGCGCAGTGATCTCGCCGAGGCTGTGTCCGGCCATCACCGCTGGATCGCCGCCGCCCCGCGCCTGCCACGCGCGCCAGGCCGCCACGCCGGCCGACAGCAGCGCCGGCTGCGTGCGCTCGGTCTCGTTCAGTGCGGACTCGGGGCCCGACTGGCAGAGTTGCCAGAGGTCGTAGCCCAGGATCGCGCCCGCCTCGGCAAACGTCTCCCGCACCACCGGCGCGGCGGCCGCGAGCGAGGCGAGCATCCCGACGGACTGCGAACCCTGCCCGGGAAAAACGAAGGCTGCCTTCACGAGCGCTTCTCCCACTGGAAACCGGCGACGATTATAGGGGTTATCACCGACCCGACCGACGGATCCTAGACCTGCCGGAACCCGGGGTGCCTCGGGGTGGTCTGGTATCATGACCGTTCATTCAGCCCTGCCGCCGACGGCAGGCCATGGAGTTTTGAATGGCCACACTCTCCCGCTCCCAGCGCGGCTTCACCCTGATCGAGATCATGGTCGTCATGGTCATCATCGCCATCCTTGCCGCCCTGATCGGGCCACAGATCCTCGGCCGCGTCGACGAGGCGCGCGTGACCAAGGCACAGGCCGACATCCGCACGCTCGGCACCTCGCTCGACCTGTACCGGATGGACAATTTCCAGTACCCGACGACCGACCAGGGCCTCAAGGCGCTGGTCACCAAGCCCGACGATCCTTCGGCCAAGAACTGGAAGCCGGGGGGCTACGTGCAGAAGCTCAGCAAGGATCCCTGGGGCAACGACTACCAGTACGTGTTCCCGGGCACGCGCGGCGGGGCCTACGACCTGTATTCCTTCGGCGCGGACGGCCAGCTGGGCGGCGAGGACACCGACGCCGACATCGGCAACTGGAACGTGGAGTGAGCCACGGACGGGCGTGACGTGCCGGGTCCGCTCAAAACCGTGGCGGTCCGTTCGCACGGCTTTTCACTGATCGAGATCCTCGTCGTCGTGGTCATCCTGGGGCTGATGGCGGCGGTGATGACCGTGGCCGTCGGCGCGCTCGGCGGCGACAGCGAGATCGAGGACGAGGGCTCGCGCCTCGTGGATGTGTTCGCGGTCGCGATCGAGCAGGCAGAACTCGAGGGCCGGGACTACGGACTCAGGCTCGACCCGGCCGGATACGAAGTCATGGTCTTCGACGGGCGCCGGGGGTGGATCAACGCGGGCGGCGAACGCTGGTTCGAACGTCACGATTTCCCCTCCGGCATCGCCGTTTCCCTCGAATCAGAGGGGCGCCGGGTACTGCTGCGTGAGCCCGGGATGCCGGAGACGCGCCTTCCCCAGGTCGTCACCTTCGCGAGCGGCGACGTGACGCCGTACCGGCTCACCCTGACGCGGACCGGCAGCGGATCGACCCTGCGCATCGACGGCACATTCGACGGTACGGTCGAGGTTTCGCGCGATGACAAGGGCTGATCACCGGCAGGCCGGCTTCACGCTGATCGAGGTGGTCGTCGCCGTCGCGATCGTGGCGCTCGGCATGATGGCCGTGTTCCGCGTCGTGCACGACACGATCAACAACACGGCTCACCTGCGTGACCGCAGCTTCGCCACCTGGATCGCCGACAACCAGCTGGCGGAGGTCAGGCTCGGAACGGAACTGCCGTCCGTGGACGAGACCGAGGGCGAGGTCGAATTCGCCAACCAGTCCTGGCGCTGGCAGGTCACCGTCTCGCAGACCCCCGTCAGCGACCTGCGCCGCATCGACGTGCGGGTCGGGCGCGCGACCGACGAGGAAGGCGCCTTCCTCGCCGAGGTGAGCGGTTTTGCCGGCGCGGTCGTGATGGACACGCCGCCATCCGGCACGCTCTGGACCGGCAGCGAGGGCCCGCCGGGTGACGGCAACGGTGACGGCGACGAGGACGGGGACGGAGACGGACAGGCGCCGCCGCGGAACCAGCGCCCGGGCACGCCGGGAAACCAGACCGGCGGGGAGCCGCCATGATGCGGCGACTGCGGGGATTCACGCTGATCGAGGTGCTGGTCGCCACCGTGATCCTGGCGATCCTGTCGATCATGGCGCATCGGGGCGTGGCCGAGACCCGCCTCGCAGTGGAACGCACGCGCGGGCACATGGAGCGCGTCCGTGAGGTGCAGCGGGCGGTCACGCTGATGACGGCCGACTTCCGGCAGCTGGCGCCGCGCCCGGTCCGCGCGCTGGTCGGCGACGGCTACCGCCCGGCGCTCGAGCGCGATCCCAACGCCATCAACCTGGTCGAGATGTCGCGCGACGGCTGGCCGAACACCATCGGTGCCCCGCGCGGCACGGTGCAGCGGGTGCTCTACCTGGTCGAGGAAGACAAGCTCATCCGGCGGCACTGGCAGGTCACGGACGCGACGCTCGCCAACGAACCCGTCTCGCGTGAGCTGCTGAGCGGCGTCGAGCAGGTGCGGATCCGTTACATGAACGGCGGGCGTGAGTGGCAGGAGCAGTGGCCGCCGCTCGGCATGCCCGCACCGATCGCCCTGCGCGCGCGACCCCTCGCCGTCGAGTTCGTCATCGTGCTGGCCGACTATGGCGAGATCCGCCGCGTCATCGAGGTGCCGGGATGAGGCAGCGTGGCGTCGCCCTGATCACGGCGGTCGTTCTCGTCGCCATCGCGACCGTGCTGGCGGCGCGCGTGGGCACGGACGCAGCGATCGACCTGCACCGCACGGCCGGCATCGCCGCCCTCAACCAGGGCTGGCAGGTCGCGCTGGGAGCGGAGGCCTGGGCTGCGCAGATCCTCAACGAGGACATCCGGGACACGCAGGTGGACGACCTGTCGGAGAACTGGGCCCGGCCGGTGCCGCCCCTGCCGATCGACGGCGGCAGCATCGAGGGTACGGTCGAGGACATGCAGGGCCGCTTCAACCTGAACAACCTGCTCAAGGCGGACGGCAGCGCCGACGAGGTCAACATTGCGCGTTTCCGGCGCCTGCTGCGGCTGGCGGACGTCGACGAACGCTGGGCTGGCGCGCTGGCCGACTGGCTCGATGCGGACACCGTGGACACGTTTCCGGACGGTGCCGAGGACGGCGTCTACATCGGCCAGTCGCCTCCCTACCGGACCGCCAACGGACCGATCACCACGACGACCGAGCTGCTGGCCCTGCCCGGCTTCACGCTCGAGGACTATGCCCGCGTCCGGCCCCACGTGGCCGCGCTGCCGGCGGGAAGCCGCATCAATGTCTGCACCGCGACACCGCTCGTGCTTGCGGCCCTCGTCGAGGGCGCGACGGACTTCGGCGACGCCGAGGCCCTGGCCCGCAATCGCCAGGAGGGATGCTTTCCGCGGCTCGAGGACCTGCGGGCGACGCTCGACCAGGAGCAATTCACTGCGTTGCAGACCGCGGTTTCCGAAAATACCAACTGGTTTCGCCTGGTCGCAATCGTCAGTATTGGCACCTCGCAGCTCACCCTGTACAGTCTGCTCGAACGCAACAATGCCGGCGGTGTCCGTGCGGTCGTGCGTTCCATTGGAACCGAGTGATCCATGACGCAGATTCTCGTTCTGCGGCTCAGTGAGCCGGCCTCCTGGGTGGTCGTCGACGCCAGTGGCGCGCGGCTCGGCCCGGTCGCGACCGGCAGCCTCGCGGATGCCGCCCCCCTCGCCGCCGAACGCCGGGTCATCGCGCTGGCGCCGGGTGCCGACATCGCGCTTGCACAACCCGAGCTCCCGGTCCGAAGCGGCTCGCGCCTCGCGCAGGTGGTCCCCTTCGCACTCGAGGAACACCTCGCGGGTGACGTCGAGTCCTTCCACTTCGCGCTGGGCAAGTCGGGAGACGACGGCCGGACACCCGTGGCCGCGGTCGAGAAATCCCGCCTCGAGTCCTGGCTGAAGCGCCTCGATGAAGCCGGCCTCGTCGCGGAGGCCTTGTTTGCGGAAACGCAGTGCCTGCCTGCCAACCCTGGCAAGATCGTCGCCGTCGTGGATGGCGGACAGTTGCTGGTCCAGGAGCCGGGCCGGATGCCGGTCGCGCTGGATGCCGAGCCACTCACCGAGGCCTTTGCGCTTGCCGGGCTCGAGGGCGAGGACAGGCACGTGCAGATGTACGTGTCCCAGGAGGACTGGGACAAGTGCGAGGAAATGATCGAGGCGCTGCGCGAGGTCGCCGGCACGCTGGACGTGCAGCTTCTCCCCGACGGGCCGCTGCCGCTGTTTGCGAGCGTGGCCGTTGCCAGTCCTCCTCTGTCGCTGCTCTCCGGTGCCTATGCGCCGAAGACCGGCTGGCAGGCACAGTGGCGGAGGTGGCGCGTCGCAGCCGGCCTCGCGGCGGCGCTGCTCGTGGTGCACGTCGGGACGCAGGTGTTCGACCTGGTCACGCTCGGTCTGGAGGAAAAGCGACTGGACGCGTCGATGTCCGAGACGTTCCAGGTGGCCATGCCGGGCGTCGAGCAGACCGCCGACCCGCGCCAGCAGATGCAGCAGCGCCTGGGAGGCTCCGGGGGACTCGATGCCGCCGGCCTGCTGGGGCGCCTCGACGGCTTGTCGCAGGCGTTCACGGCCGTGCCCGGTGCGCGGATAGAGTCCATGTCGTGGCGTGACCAGCGACTCGACATGCGCCTCTCGGCTCCCTCCGGCGATGCGCTCTCGGAGCTGTCGCGGGCGGCCGGCCAGCAGGGCCTGAACTTCGACGTCCAGTCCACCATGCCGCGCGAGGGACGCGTCGATGGCGTGGTGTCGATCGCGGCGGGGTCGTCATGAAGCTCGTCAACTGGTACCGATCGCTCACGGAGCGTGACCGCAGGACGGTGCTCTACGGTGGCATCGTCGCGGCCATCCTGCTGCTGGTCGGCGGGTTGTGGACGCTCGGGGCAGCGACGGACGCTACCCGGGAGCGCGTGGCCACCAAGCGCTCGGACCTGGCGTGGATGCAGGCCGTGGCACCGCGACTGCGGTCGATGCCGGCCGTCAACCCGGACGAGCCGCTGCCCCTGCTGGTAGATCGCACGGCGCGTGATGCAGGGCTGTCGGGTGTGGTCAAGTCGACGGATCCGTCGGATCGCGGGGGCCTGCGTGTGCGACTGGAGGGCGCCCCCTTCGACGCCACGGTCATCTGGCTGGCCCGGCTGCAGCAAGAGCGGGGCCTGGTCGTCGAGTTCGCCACCTTCGAAGGCACCGGGACCGAAGGCCTGGTCAACGCGCTGCTGATCTTCCGGGGCGCCTGAGCACGATGCGCCGGCCCAGCGTCCTCATCGCCGCAGGCACGGCGGCGTTCCTGGTGTTTCTCGTCGCCTTCCTGCCGGCATCCCTGCTGCTGCGATTCCTGCCACCGGGCGTGTCACTGGAGCAGGTCAGCGGGACGGTCTGGTGGGGCCGGGCCGAGTCCGTGGCCGTCAACGTGAAGTCGGCCGGCGGGTTCCGCAACGTCGGCGCGGTACGCTGGCACAACCGGCCGTGGCGGCTGCCCTTGCTGGACGTCGACTATGCGGTCGAATTGCGTCCCGCGGACGGCCTGGTGGAACTCGACGTCACCGTTGGCCGAGGCGGAACGGTCACCCTCGGGAGCGTGACCGGGAACTTTCCGCTGCAGGCCGTCGATGGCCTGTTTGCGCCCGCCGGCTGGAAGGGGACCGTCGAACTCGACGTCGAACGGCTCACCCTCGTCTCCGGTTTTCCACGCAGCGCCGCCGGCGTGATGCGTGTGCAGGACCTTACCGCGCCGGGCACTCGCGGGGTGAACATCGGTGGTTTCGAGCTGACCCTGGGCGAAGGTGCCGTGGGCAGCGACGTCATCACCGGGCGACTGCGCGACCTGGGCGGCGGCGCGATGCAGGTGCGCGGGACCCTCGAGCTCAAGCCGGACCGCAGCTACCTGCTGAGCGGCGAGGTGGCGCCCGGGCCGGAGGCGACCGCGGCGATCAGCCGGACCCTCTCCTTCCTCGGGCCGCCCGATTCACTGGGACGCCGGCCATTCGCCATCGAGGGCACGCTGTAGGCCCGTGGCCGGC
>Ga0316613_10002320_pt1 | contig 12276 bp, 4 predicted proteins | sample OWC_soil_day10_C_2_FD_207647 | JGI IMG/M metagenome (GOLD analysis project Ga0316613, IMG submission 207647) | Wetland soil microbial communities from Old Woman Creek delta, Ohio, United States - OWC_soil_day10_CT_b | ecosystem: Environmental > Terrestrial > Soil > Wetlands | place: USA: Ohio...
ATGACGCTGTTGATCCCCGGAGCGGGACCTCCGCCGACGAGGATTGCAAGATGCTGGTGTGGGTCCATAGGCAGAAACTCACCCGCAGCTTAACGGTCAAGGCGCGGCAGCGGATGGAATCGGAGGTTACAAGTGTGGTAGTCCCTCTCTCAAGCACCGGCCCGCGGCCGCACACATCGGGGCTGCAATCCACGAATCGGCAACCCCCGTGCCAGACAAGAAGCGCGACGGTCCCACGGCTTGCCAAGAGCCACGGAACGGCCCAGCCTATCCTCCTTCGCAGCACCCGACACTCGCAAGGAGGAAACTTCAATGGGCAATCAAAACGAACTCGAGGCAACGGTTCGAGCGCTGGTCCAGAAAGGCAAGGGAATACTGGCGGCCGATGAAAGCGGCCCGACGATCGCCAAGCGCTTCAAGGCGATCGGCGTCGAGTCAACGGAGGAGAACCGGCGCGCCTATCGCCTGGTACTGCTTGCAGCGCCCGGGATCGATGATTACATCAGCGGTGTCATCCTCTATGAAGAAACGCTCGGACAGCGGGCGGACGATGGAACGCCGCTCGCGCAGCTCGCTGTGCGCCAGGGCGTCGTGCCGGGGATCAAGGTCGACGCCGGCAAGATTCCGCTGGCGCTCGCGCCCGGCGATGAAATCACCCAGGGCCTGGACGGGCTCGCAAAGCGCCTCGACGGCTACAAACAGCTCGGCGCTCGCTTCGCCAAGTGGCGGGCCGTCTATAACATCTCGGACACGCTGCCGAGTCGGCTTGCAGTCGAGGCCAATGCAGAAGCCCTTGCCCGTTACGCCGCGATCTGCCAGGAACAGGGTGTTGTGCCGATCGTTGAGCCTGAGGTCCTGATGGACGGTGCTCACAGCATCGACCGCTGTGCCGAGGTCACCGAGGAAGTCCTGCATGAAGTGTTTCACGCGCTACACCGGAACAACGTGGTGCTTGAACACACCCTGTTGAAGCCCAGCATGGTGGTGCCCGGAAAGGAGCACGGACAACAGGCAACACCCGCCGAGGTGGCCGCCATCACAGTCCGGATTCTGAGGCGCACTGTGCCGGCTGCCGTGCCCGGCCTGTTCTTCCTGTCCGGCGGGCAGACGCCGGCACAGGCCACTGCCAATCTTGATGCAATGAACCGACTCGGCGCGCAACCGTGGCAGTTGAGCTTCTCCTATGGACGGGCGCTGCAGGACCCTGCCTTGAAGGCGTGGAGGGGACTGGCTGCGAACGCGCAGGCAACGCAGCAGGCACTGCTTAAACGCGCCCGGCTGAACGGAGCCGCACGCGAAGGGCAGTACGTTGCATCGCTGGAAGACTCGATCGCCTGAGGCGAGTGCCAGTTCCTACTGGCGCATCCCCGGCTCGCCGCCCGGCCCCAGCGTCACGCGCACGTCGTGAACGCCGTCGTCGTCGAGGAGCGGAACGGCCAGCGCAGGAAGTTGCTTCCCATCGAGTTCCACCCGCAGGACGCCACGCGCGACACCCTGCGGGTTCTCGATCACGATGTCGTACGTGGCGCTTGGCGCCCGGTAGCGAATCTTGAAGCTGCGCCACTGCTCCGGAATGCAGGGATCGACCAGGATCTCGCGGCCGCGCAGCTTGAATCCAAGGATGAACTCGATCCCGGCGCGATACATCCATCCGGCAGCGCCGCTGTACCAGCTCCAGCCTCCTCGCCCGGTGTGCGGCGGCTCGCTGTAGACGTCGGCGGCGATGACGTACGGTTCCGACTTGTAACGGTGGATTCCGGCGCGGGTCGAGCCGTGGTTGATCGGATTCAACATCTCGAACAGTTCCGCGGCGCGCTCGCCGTCGCCTTGAAGCGCGTGGGCGATCACGCACCAGACGGCCGCCTGGGTGTACTGCGCCCCGTTCTCACGAACCCCTGGCAGATAACCCTTGATATATCCAGGCTCTTGCGGCGATCGGTCAAATGGTGGCGCGAACAGCAGCACCATGCTGTCGCCGGGCTTGACCAGGTGTTCGCCGACCGATTCCATCGCCCGCCGGGCACGCGCGGGATCACCCGCGCCAGAGATCAGTGCCCAGCTTTGCGCCAGCGAATCGATGCGGCATTCGGCGTTACCCGAGGCACCCAACGGTGACCCGTCGTCAAAGTAGGCCCGGCGATACCAGGCGCCGTCCCATGCTTCGCGCTCGACCGCAGCCTGAAGACTGTCCGCATGCGCAGACCATGCGCGCGCGCGCTCGAACTCGCCGCGCTGCGCAGCCACCGGCGCGAGATCGCGCAACGTCGCACACAGGAACCAGGCGAGCCAGATGCTTTCGCCTCGGCCTTCGGCGCCGACGCGGTTCATGCCATCGTTCCAGTCTCCGCCCCCCATCAACGGCAGGCCATGTTGTCCGACCGCCATGCTGATGTCGAGCGCACGCGCGCAATGCTCGTACACGGTGACCTTTTCCTCCGACACGGTGGGCTCGAAGTACATCGCCTCGCGCTCCAGTGGCAGGACTTCCCCCTCGACGAACGGCACCTGTTCGTCCAGCACGCTCAAGTCGCCGGTGACGGTCAGATAGTGGTTCACGCAGTAGGGCAGCCACACTCGATCATCGGAGAAGTGCGTTCGCACGCCACGCCCGGAAGGCGGATGCCACCAGTGCTGGACATCGCCTTCACGGAACTGATGCGCTGAGGCGCTGACGATCTGCCTGCGGGTCAGATCAGGACGCGCGATCGTCAGCGCCATGACATCCTGCAACTGGTCGCGGAAGCCATACGCGCCACCGGCCTGATAAAACGCACTGCGGGCGTAAATGCGGCAGACGATCGTCTGGTACAGCAGCCAGTGATTCAGGATGACATTCATCTGCGGATCCGGCGTCTCGACCTGCACCCGGTCCAGCACGTCACGCCATTGCCGCTTCACTTTGACGAGCTCGGCATCGGCGGACACCACTGACCGATAGCGCCGGATCAACTCGCGCGCAGCCTCAACGCCGGCCACCTGGCCGAGTACGAAAACGAGATCGATTTCGCTGTCGGGCGCAAGCTCCACTTCTCGCTGCAGGGCGACGCAGGGATCCAGCCCCGCACCTGACCGGCCCGAAAGCGGCGCATCCGCTGCGAGGGCGCCAGGCGCGGCAGGATGGCCGTTGCGGCCGAGAAACTCCTGTCGGTCGCAGGTCAGGCTGTCGGCCGGGGAATCCCACGCAACGAATGCGATCCGGCTGCCGAACTCGCGATTCCACGGATTCATCGCCAACACGGCATTCGTCTCGGCATCGGTCTCGGTGACGACGAACGGTGCGTTCGCGGAGCGCGAAAATCCCAGCACCCACTCGACGTAGGCGGTAATCGAGAGTCGGCGCGTGTGGTGCGAGCGATTGACGAGGCGCAGCCGGGATATCTTGACCGGGTCCTCGGCGGCGACGAACTGGACCAGCTCGCTCTCAATCCCGTTCGATCGATGCAGGAAGCTGGCGTAGCCGTGTCCGAAGCGGGTGACATAGCTGGCTTCCTCGACACGGATGGGCAGCGCGGTCGGCGTCCACACGACGCCGGACTCGCGATCAAGCAGGTAGAACGCCTCACCCGCTGGATCGGATACCGGATCGTTCGACCAGGGGGTCAACTGGTTCTCCCGACTGTTACCGGCCCATGTGTAGCCCGCGCCGGACTCGGATGCCTGGAAGCCGAACCCGTCGTTGGCGACGATGTTGATCCATGGCAGCGGCGTGCGCTGTCCTCGATTCAGCACGACGGCGTACTCGCGCCCGCCATCGGTGAATCCCCCCAGGCCGTTTGGAAACTGCAAAGGCGGTGGCTCGAGAACGGCCGAGGTGCCGGGTGTCACGCGCGGGCGTGGCGGCACTGGCGTCACCTGATCTCGCGGACGCAGGGCGAGATGCGTCGACAGGTTGCCCTGTCGACAGCCAATGACAACGCGGGCCGCCGTCATCAGCAGCACCCGATCGGCTTCGCCGAGAAGATCGGCACGGAGGATGTAAATCGCCCCCCGACCTGCCGCATCTTCGGCGCCCTTGCGCGCATTGCTTTCTTGAGCGCGCGTCTCGAGCTCCTGCTGCAGGCCTTCCGCGTACGAGGTGGACTGTTCGTTGAGGATGACGAGGTCGATCCCGAGCCGCTTCACGTGGAGATACTCATGGGCGGTCAGCAGCTGCCGGATCACACCGATATCAGCGCCGTCCTCGATGCGCGCAAGCAGGATCGGACGGTCTCCGGATATGCCGAACTTCCAGAGGTCGGACACCGGCAGACGATTGCCCTGCAGAAGATCACGCGGACCCCGCAGCAGCGGATTCGAGTAGAGAATCCGGCTGGCCAGCTGCTGGAAGACCTGGGCCTCACCCGCCGTGATGCCGAGGTAATGCAACTTGACCTGGGCATGTGTCCACGCCAGGCTCGATGCGCGGTCGAACGCGCCCGGGTCGTGATACTTGTCAGCCAAGTTGAGGATCGCTTCGCGGCTGTTCGCCACCATCGTTGCAAACGAGGCGTGCACCGTCGCCCCCGGAGCGATGGTCAGGTGGATGCGCAGACTGGCAATCGGATCCAGCACGGCCCCGACGGTGTTCGACAGGCGCCGTCCTTCCATCAATGCCAGCGGCGCCTGAACCGTGCGCCCCCGTCCGAGGAACTTGACGCGGTCGGTCTCGAATTCAATTCCGGAGCCGCCCTCGTTCTTGCTGTCATAGGCGACTACGTGTGCCGCCCAACGGGCCTCCTCGTGAACCGATCGCGGCCGGCGTGTCGCGAGCAGCGCGTTGACGTGAGGCACGTATTCGGTCTGCACGAAGAGGTTGGAAAACGCCGGGTGCGCCTCGTCGGATGCCGGTGTTGCGAGCACGATCTCGGCGTACGAGGTGATTTCGATCTGGCGCGGCCTCGACCCGGTGTTCTTCAATGCCAGGCGCCGGATCTCGACGTCGTCATCGGCCGCCACCATGATCTCCAGTGACGATTCGATGCCGGCGTCGGCGCGCATGATGCGCACGCGGTCCTCCGAGAACTCGGCCTCGTAATGAACCGGTTCGGTGCCTACCGGCTGATACCCCGCTGACCACAGGTATCCGCTGGCCGCATCACGCAGGTAGAGATAACTGCCCCAGCAGTCGCGGGTTGCGTCCTCGCGCCAACGCGTCACGGCAAGGTCCCGCCAGCGGCTGTAGCCGGCTCCCGCCGCCGTGACCATCACGCTGTAGCGTCCGTTCGAAAGCAGTTGTGTCGACGGCGGTACGGAGTGGGGTGAATTGACACGACGATCGAGCGGTCCCGCCAATGAACTGGCGACTGCGGGTGTGGCCCGATCAGAGCGCGGCAGGGCGAGCGTGACGTCGCGCTGGGCGGTCTCGTGCAGCAAGAGCTCGGTCGCCTGAACCATCGGTATGCGATGGAAGCGGTGACGCATCTCGCCGTTGAGAATCACGTTCGCCAGCGCGACCAGCGTCATTCCCTGGTGATGCGCCATGTACGCCCGCACGATCGCGACCTCCTTCGACTTCGGCAGGCGGCTGGACGTGAAGTCGAGCGCTTCGTAGAAGCCGTAACGCCCCAGGGCCCCGACCGCCGTCAGACGCTCAAAGTTCGCGACGGCCGACTTGGCGTCGTACATGGCGGCGAGCGCGGTCGCGTACGGGGCGACGACGGTGTCCTTTCCGAGTCCCCGCTTCAGGCCCAGACCCGGAACGCCGAAGTTGGAGTACTGGTAAGTGAGGTGGATGTCCCGCGTGTTGTAGGCCGATTCCGAAATGCCCCACGGCACGTTGCGCTCGCGACCGAAACTGATGTGCCGGGCGATGACGCGTCGAACTGTCGCCTCGAGCAGACTGCCATGCGGCGTATCCATGAGCAGCGACGGCATCAGGTACTCGAACATCGACCCCGACCAGGAGACCAGCGCCGCGCCACCGTCGACCGGCACGAGCGTACGGCCGAGCCGAAACCAGTGCTCGGCGGGAACATCGCGTTTCGCGATCGCAGTGAAACTCGTCAACCTTGCTTCGGAGGCGAGCAGGTCGTAGCAGCCGAGGTCGAGCCGAGCATCCTCGACCAGATAGCCGATCGAGAACAGATCGCGCGTCTCGTCGTAGAGAAAGCTGAAATCCATTTCGTCGAACAACTGACGCGCCCGGCGGGAGATTGTTCGCAGCCGATCCGCCAGTTCTTCGACGGCATGCTGCGAATGCCCGATCCCAGCCTCCGCCTCCTGGCCGTCGACGTTGTCAGGGCCTCCCACGTCCCTGCCGTCGCTGCCGGCCGAAGAAACTTCGCCTCCGCCCGCTTCCATCCACGGTGCCAGTTGGAGCCGGTCGTGACGCTGCCCGCGCACGTTCGACAGCATCGCCGCGGCCCACAGCACCGCCTCGCTCAGCTCGCCCGCTTTGCTTTCGCTGGCCAGCGTAGTGACAATGTCGTGCACGTCAGCCGCAGCCGCTTCCAGTGCCACGAAGCGCTGATTGCGGTCATGTGGCTCGAGCGCAGGCGATTCGAGTAGCCCTTCGACCCGGCGTAATGCGTCATGCAACTGGTCAAAACCCACGCCGGCAGCGACCCGACTTTCGTCCGCGTGAACAAGAGAACTGCGCAGCAGCGCAAGTTCATCGCCAATCCCCGCCATCGCACGGGCTTCTGGCACCGGACGGTTGACCGCTTCGTTGCAGGCCTGCGAGAGCACGAGCAGCATTGCGGCCAGGTTGCCGCTGTCGACGGTCGACACGTACCTCGGTTCGAGCGGACGCAGAGTCAGCGTTTCGACCCAGTTCAGAAAATGGCCACGGTGCCGCGGCAGCGCATCCATGCCATCCAGCGTTGCCTCGAGTCGGCTAGCCATCTCGTGCAGGCTGATCCAGCCCAAGTCCCGTGCCGCAACGACGGACAGTAGGTACAGCCCGAAGTTGGTCGGAGAGCTGCGATGAGCAATGATTGGCGCAGGCTCCTCCTGGAAGTTATCTGGCGGCAGAAAGTGGTTTTCCTTCGTCACGAACGTCGCGAAGTAGAGCCAGGTGCGACGAGCGATCAGGCGCAACGCAACAATATCGGTTGGCTCGAACGTTCCGGCGGCGCCGCGTATCGGCGGCGTGCTGATCCGCCACGCGATCAATGGCGCCAGCACCCACAGCGCGAGAAACGGCAGCGCCATCCAGAAATGGTCGGGCCGGGTGGTGAACACCGCGGCGCCGACGGCGATGACGGTGACGGTGGCGGGAAGCATGCTTCGGACGAAGCTCATGCCCGATAGGCGCGCCGCTGATTGCACCTGCGCGCTGGTGTTCCACTCGAGCAGATTTCGGTGCCTTGCCAGCCGCACGAAGGTGCGCAAGATTGCGTCGCCCGTCAGCCAGGCACGGTGTGCGAGCAGAGCGAGGTTCACCCCGGCACGTGTGCCCGCGGAAACGAAGTCCGCGGCCAGGCTTCGCAGCCAGTGGCCGCGGTCGAGGTCCGGATGCGGCATCAGGCGCTCGAGCATCGGAAGCACCTGCGGAAGCAGCAGCGCGACCAGTGCCAGCGCGATCCACGGCGCGGGGGCCATAGCCGGAATCAGCCAGCTGGCAGCCAGCATCAGGAAAAGCGCCGGCCCCGACAACGAGCGACGCAGGTTCTCGACCATCTTCCAGCGCGCCAGCGCCGGAACGCTGCGCCAGCGCCGGCCGCAGATCCAGGGCAGCAGCTGCCAGTCACCGCGGATCCAGCGATGCGAACGCATGTCCGCCACACCGGTATGCGACGGAAACTCCTCGAACAGCTCGACATCGCTGACAAATCCGCAACGCGCGAAACTCCCTTCGAATAGGTCGTGGCTCAGGATCGCGTTTTCCGGTGTACGCCCGGAGAGTGATACTTCGAAAGCATCGACGTCGTACAAGCCCTTGCCGGTAAAGGTGCCCTCGCCGAACAGGTCCTGATTGATGTCCGACACCTGAAAGGTGTAGGGGTCGACACCTGCGTGACCGGAGTACAGCTCCTGGAAAGCGGTGCCTCCGAGGCGCGTAGGCAGCGCCGGCGTGATGCGTGGCTGCAGGATCCCGTAGCCCTTGACGACCCGTCGGCTCGGGTCGAACCGCGGACGGTTCAGCGGGTGCGCAAGGGTGCCGACCATTTCAGCGACGGCGCCGATGGGCAGGATCGTGTCCGAGTCAAGGGTCAGGACAAAGCGCACATCAGCGGGCGGCGGCACAAAGTCCGCGTCGACCACGAAAGAGGTGTCGCGCGCACCACGCAGCAGGCGGTTGAACTCCTGCAGTTTTCCGCGCTTGCGTTCCCACCCCATCCATCGGGATTGCGCCGGATTCCACAGGCGACGTCGATGAAAGAGGTAGAAGCGTGGCTGGTGCACCGATGTGTCGTCCGCCCCGTTGCGATAGCGGCTGTTGAGCCTGCCGATGGCCGCCACGGCATACTCGTACTGGCGGCGATCGTCAGGCATCTGCTCGCTGTCAGCATCGGACCAGTCGGTGAGCAAAGCAAAGTAGATCTCCCCCGGGCCACTCGAAAGATGCCGCGTTTCGAGCTGATGAACCTGTTCTGCAATGGACTCGTCGCTGCCAAGCAGGATCGGCACCACGACAAACGTGCGCATCGATGCGGGGATGCCGCTGGCGAGTTCCAGGCGCGGCAAATGCCGGGGCGCAACCGCCGCACTGGCCAGCCGATTGACAAGGGTGACTGCGATTTCAGAGGCCGGGAAGATCGCCAGCGCTCCGATGAGGACCAGGAAGGCGGCGTCGACGCCCACACCGGCATTTGGCAACATTGCGATGGCAAGCACACCGAAAGTCAGGAGGAAGATCGCCCCGAGATAAAGCGGCAGCGCGATCCGCAGTGCGGCCCGGAAGATCCTGCGACCGAGCGGAACCCGGTAGCCGATCTCGCGCTCCAGGGCCTCGCGCCCGTCATCGATCAGGTAATAGCCTGGATCATGCAGACGCGGTTCCGCCGCAACATCGGCCTGCGCGGCGCGCGCGACGCTCACCTTCGCGATCTCAAGTTCGGTCAGCGGTGCCCTGCGCGAGAGTTCCTCGACAGCGTGCCGATAACGGTCGCGGGTGGTGAAATCCATGCGTGCAAAGAGCGGCGCCGCGCACAGGGTGTGGTGCACCAGGCTGACGGCCTCGACGAACTTCTGCCACTCGAATGAGGAGATCAGCCGCAGGCTGGTGATCAGGTTGCGCACCGAAAGGTCGGCCGCGGTTTGCCGATCAACCTCGAGCCGCACGACCTCTTCAGGGTGGGTCCCCTCCTTGGCCAACCGCTCCGAGAGCATCGCGAGCACCGGAGCGGCCACGACATCGGCATAACGCAAACGCTGATAAAGCTGTGCCGCGGAAGCGCGCGGCAGCGGCAGATCCGCATCAAACGGCCAGTTGGGCTGGTTCGACGCACCGCTGGGGCCGAGTCCGAGCAGTTCATCGGCGAAGCGATCCGCCAATTCGCGGCCGTCGATCGATTCGACGATGCGCGCCGCGAGGCGACGCAGGTTCTCGATCATCACGATCCGCAGCATGATCGGTAGCGCCCACAACTCTGCCAGCGTCAACGGTTGAACGCGCTGGTACGCGGCGACGAAGCGATGCAGCAGAGCCGAGTCGAAATGACTGTCGGTGTGCGCGGTGAACGCCCATGCGATACCGTAGATGCGAGGCATTCCAAAGAGGGGGCCGCTGTCGAGCGCGGGTAACTCATTGAAGAAGCCGGACGGCAGCAACGAGCGGATGTCGCGGATCTGCTCATCAACAATGTGGAAGTTGTTGAGGAGCCATTCGGCGGCCGGCGTGATCGAACTCTGCTGGTCGACGGCGTCGGCGATGGCCTCGTAGGCCCCGGCCAGCACCCGCGCGTTGTCGGCACTGCGACGGGCGAAGCCGAACCAGGGTAGTCGAAGGTCCCCGGTGGTCTGTGCTTCCGCAAGGCTCTCGGCGTGCTGCTCCAGCCGCTCCGGGCTGAACACTTCAGCCCACAGCGGCTCGTCACGTGCCCCCCAACGCTGAGGCCGCGACAGCGCATCAAACCAGTTCGATAGAAATCGGTAGAAGTTCAGCGGTTACCTTGCGAAGAGCGGTCGATCGTGCCGCGGCGGACGGCAGCCAGCGGGGACTACAACATTTCCATTCAGCACATGGACGACGCGAAAATCATCCGCTCAGAGCCGACGATTGCAATGCCGTTCTCGGGGTGGCGGGAGTCCCGATCGCCCAGCGTTGCGGCCTGTTCGGCCCACCTGAGAGCATCTCTTATGCCACATCGGTCAACGAAGCGGGGCCGCAGCGCTGCACTCCCTTGATCAAAAGCGCACGCGGAAGGTTTCGCGGCAGCGACCGCTTGTCAGGCGGGCGCCAAAAGGCCAGAACGGATCGTTGTCCATCAATGACTTGCAGCACCTGCCAGGGCTTGAACCGGCAGGACGGGAGCTCGACGAGGACCCATCGCTCATCAGCTGCCGCGCCGGGAAGGCTGCCCATTTGGCGCTCATTTCCAGAGTTCAACGCAGGGTACCGCTGCGAAACTCCTGCCATGGGGATCGACGTTGAGGGGAGTGCCGTGAGAACCATCGCCGTGCCGCTCGCACTCGCGGTCGCCTTGCTGGCAGGACGCGCCGCCGCGCAGGACACCGAAGTCCGAATATTCAACAATCTCGATACCGCGCCGAAGAAATTCGTGCTGGTGCCTGCGAAGGGTCAGGACGCCGCCCAGCTGGACCTCTACGCCAAACTGGTCCGCGATCAACTGAACGCCAGGGGCTGGCGGGAGACGGCATTCGTAGCCGCGGACGTCGCAATTTTCGTGCAATACCAGCTCAGCCCAACCCGCAACGCTGTGCTGAAGCACCCAACGCGGCCGAGCTCGGTTGAGGTCAAGGGCGTCACCGCCTCGAGCGCGACCGTGACCACCCGGGCCGGCAGTCCGACAGCCGATGTGGCGACCGGGCAACCCGTACAGCAGGAACGCACGCTGCGCATTGAAATGTTCGCGGCCAAGCCGTTCGTGCGCGACATGACGATGGTGCCCGTCTACGACGCCGTCGTTCGGGCAGCGCCAAGGGCCAGCCACCAGAATTCCGCAGACCCGGCACTTGTCGGGGCCGCGTTTGAGCACTTGCCCGGCGGCTCGCGCGATACCGATCGAGATGCCCTGGCAGCACAGTGAGCCTCAAGTCCGGCCGCACTCCACGGAGCAACAAAGAGGGCCTGCAGCAATGCAGGCCCTTTTCTCTGTTGGCGAGCGGCACGCGTCAGCCTGCTTTGAGGTTTCGGTCGGGGCGCAATGCTTCAACTACAACGCGCGCTGCACCCGGACCACAGTGGCGTCGCCCGGCACCGGGTGCACCGTGAATTTGAGCTTCCGCGCCAACGTGAGCATCGGCACGTTATCGGCGATCACCGAGCCTTCCATCGTCCTGTAACCATCGCGACGCGCCTGTCGCACCAGACTGGCCAGCAATTCGGCACCCAGTCCGGTGCCGCGCCAGGCCTCGGCCACGGTGATCGCGAACTCGCAAGTCTTGGCGCGACCGCGTCCCGCGCGGACATACTGTGCGGCACCGACGATGTCGAAGCCGTCGGCCGTCGGACTGGTGGCCACGAACGCGAAGTCACGACCGGGTCGCGGGTGCACACCGCGATCCAGCGCCGCCGGATCGAGCTCTCTCTTGTGCTGCATGAAACGGTAGTAGCGCGAATCATCTGACAGCCGCTCGAAGGCATGACCGATCGCCACCGCGTCGGTCTCGACGATCGCACGCAGCGTCACCTCGCGGCCGTCGCGCAGCGTGAGCCGGCGGGGGCGATACCGTGGCGGCAGCATCACCACGCACGCTAGGCCTGACTGGCCGGCGCGTGCGTCACTGGCGCCGGAGTCGGGGCCGTCGCGCTGCCATCGCGCAGTTCACGCCGCAGGATCTTGCCGATATTTGTCTTCGGCAATGGCTCGCTGCGGAACTCGACAATGCGCGGCATCTTGTACCCGGTCAGATGCTGCTTGCAGTGCGCAAGCAGTTCGCTCTCAGTCAGTGCCGGGTCCTTGCGCACGACGACCACCTTGACCGTCTCGCCCGAGCGCTCATCGTGCACACCGATCGCCGCGGCTTCCAGCACGCCAGGGTGAGTCGTCAGCACATCCTCGATCTCGTTGGGAAACACCTTGAACCCGGACACGACGATCATGTCTTTTTTGCGGTCGGTGATGCGGATGTTTCCCAGTTCGTCCATAACGCCCATGTCGCCGGTGCGCAGCCAGCCGTCCGCGGTAAAGACGTGGGCCGTTTCCTCGGGGCGGTTCCAGTAGCCCTTCA